>Ga0209992_10000141_pt1 | contig 100806 bp, 75 predicted proteins | sample 2SBtaG_2_FD_182564 | JGI IMG/M metagenome (GOLD analysis project Ga0209992, IMG submission 182564) | Deep subsurface microbial communities from Kolumbo volcano to uncover new lineages of life (NeLLi) - 2SBTROV12_ACTIVE470 metaG (SPAdes)... | ecosystem: Environmental > Aquatic > Marine >... | reverse complement strand
TTACTCTATAATCCGCGCCGAAATACTCATCAATCCAAGAGGCAACGCGTCGCATTGGTGGTCGTTGTTTCTAACAAACCAGGTAAATCAATATGTTGGTCCTTCGAGGCGCTCCTGCACTATCAGAGTTTAACCAAACTAAACTGATTGCAAAGCTGGGTCAATCCGGCGTTAGGGTTAAAAACCTATATAGCGAATATGTTCACCTAGTAGACTCCCAAGGTGACTTGTCTAAGCAGCAAATAGAGATTCTCGAGAAGCTGCTCACTTACGGCCCCGCGAGGCAAGCACAAACACCTTCTGGAACCCTCTTCCTTATTACTCCTCGCCCCGGCACTATTTCTCCCTGGTCTTCTAAAGCCACCGACATCGCTCACAACTGTAGTCTAAAAAATATCAATCGTATAGAACGCGGTTGCGCGTTTTATATCGAGACCGACGCTACATTGAGTGAAGAAGATTTTGCACTTGTTGCTAGCTTCTTACACGACAGAATGACCGAGTCAGTGTTCACCCATACTGACGATGCGGCGGTGCTGTTTGCTCACACCGAAGCCAACACCTTTACCAGTGTCGATGTGTTAGGTGAAGGCAAAGAGGCACTGGTTAATGCAAACGTGTCGTTAGGCCTTGCATTAGCCGATGATGAGATTGACTACCTATTTGATAGTTTTACCAAGTTAGGCCGAAACCCTACCGATGTAGAGCTATACATGTTTGCCCAAGCAAACTCGGAACACTGTCGCCATAAAATCTTTAACGCTAGCTGGACCATTGACGGCGAAGACCAAGAAAAATCGCTGTTTAAAATGATCAAGAACACTTACGAGTTGTTACCTGATCACGTGTACTCAGCTTACAAAGATAACGCAGCAGTAATGGAAGGCTGGGAAGCGGGACGCTTCTTCCCGAACCCTCAGTCGCATCAATACGAATACCATCATGAAAATATCGATATTTTAATGAAGGTAGAAACCCACAACCACCCAACGGCAATTTCACCTTTCCCTGGTGCAGCAACAGGCTCAGGCGGCGAAATTCGTGATGAAGGTGCTACAGGTCGTGGCTCAAAACCTAAGGCAGGTTTAGTTGGTTTTACTGTATCTAACTTACGTATTCCTGGTGCTGAGCAGCCGTGGGAAGCAGAGTACGGCAAGCCACAGCGTATCGTAAGCGCTTTAGATATTATGCTTGAAGGCCCACTTGGTGGCGCAGCGTTTAACAACGAATTTGGTCGCCCAGCGCTACTGGGTTATTTCCGTACGTTTGAGCAAGAAGTCAATAGCTTTAACGGTGTTGAAGTGCGCGGTTACCACAAGCCCATCATGCTAGCGGGTGGCTTAGGCAATATTCGCCGTGATCACATCGAGAAAGGCGAAATCACCGTAGGCGCTAAGCTTATTGTGCTTGGCGGCCCTGCCATGAACATTGGTCTTGGTGGCGGTGCAGCGTCTTCAATGGCCTCTGGTCAGTCGAATGAAGATTTAGACTTTGCCTCCGTTCAGCGTGATAACCCAGAAATGGAGCGTCGCTGTCAGGAAGTGATCGATGCATGTTGGCAGCTAGGGGATAACAACCCTATTCAGTTTATCCACGATGTAGGCGCGGGTGGTCTTTCAAATGCACTGCCAGAGCTTGTTAACGACGGCGGCCGAGGCGGTAACTTTGAACTGAGAAAGGTACTCTCTGATGAGCCTGGCATGACGCCACTAGAATTGTGGTGTAACGAATCGCAAGAGCGCTATGTTATGTCGGTTGCGCCTGAAAATATGCCTGTGTTCGAAGCGATTTGCGCCCGCGAACGCGCGCCGTTTGCGGTGGTAGGTGAAGCGACTGCCGAGCAGCACTTAAACCTGAACGATAGCCAGTTTGAAAATAAACCCATCGATATGCCGCTAGATGTGCTTTTAGGTAAGCCGCCTAAAATGCATCGCGATGTGAGCTCCAAAAAAGTAAGCTCGCCTGCACTAGATGACGCGGGTATTACATTAAGTGATGCAGCGACGCGCATTCTGTCGTTACCCACAGTGGCTGAAAAAACATTCCTTATCACCATTGGCGATCGCTCGGTAACGGGCCTTGTAAGTCGTGACCAAATGGTAGGTCCATGGCAGGTACCGGTGGCCGATGTAGCGGTAACGGCAACGGCGTTTGATACCTATCACGGCGAAGCCATGACAATGGGCGAACGTACACCCGTTGCATTGTTGTCGCACGGCGCGTCTGCACGCTTAGCAGTAGGTGAAGCGTTAACTAATATTGCGGCGGCAAATATAGGCGATATTAAGCGTATAAAACTTTCAGCCAACTGGATGACTGCAGCCGGTCACCCGGGTGAAGATGCGGGCCTTTATGAAGCGGTGAAAGCCGTGGGTGAAGAGCTTTGCCCCGAACTTGGTTTAACCATCCCAGTGGGTAAAGACTCCATGTCGATGAAGACCGCATGGAATGAAAATGGAGAAGATAAGTCCGTAACTTCACCGCTATCTTTAGTTATTTCTGCTTTCGGTGCAGTCAAAGATATTCGCAAAACCGTGACGCCACAGCTACGCACTGATAAAGGTGCAAGCCGCTTGTTGCTACTAGATTTGGGCGAAGGTAAAAACCGCTTGGGCGCGAGTTGTTTAGCACAAGTCTATACACAGCTTGGTGATAGCCCAGCTGATGTGGTGTCTGCTACGCGCCTTAAAGGCTTCTTCGATGCCATGCAGGCCCTTATCGAAAAGGGATTGGTGCAGGCTTACCACGACCGTTCAGACGGCGGTCTATTTACCACAGTGGCAGAAATGGCCTTTGCGGGTAAAACTGGGGTAAGCGTTAATCTTGATGGCCTTGCAGGCAACGACATCGCTGTACTGTTCAATGAAGAATTGGGCGGCGTAATTCAAGTGCTTGAAAGCGACCTAGACGCAGTTAACGCTGTATTAGCTGAATTTGACTTAACTGAATTGACGCACGATATCGGTACGCTTAGTAGCACGGATATGATTGAGTTTAACCGCGACGGCGTTGCTGTACTTGCGGATAGCCGTGTATCCATGCGTACTACCTGGGCAAAAACTACGTTTGAAATGCAAAAGCTTCGTGATAACCCTGAGTGTGCAGAGCAAGAACACGCTGCGAAGCAAGATGCTGCAGACCCTGGTTTACATGTAGCACTGTCTTACGATGTCAACGAAGATGTAGCCGCGCCTTATATTGCCAAAGGCGTTAAGCCGAAAGTGGCGATTTTAAGAGAGCAGGGCGTTAACTCCCATTTAGAAATGGCGGCTGCATTTACCCGTGCAGGTTTTGACGCCATCGATGTTCACATGAGTGACGTGTTGGCGGGTCGCATTACTCTTGAGCAGTTTGCGGGTCTTGCTGCTTGTGGCGGTTTCTCTTACGGCGACGTATTAGGCGCTGGCGAAGGTTGGGCGAAGTCTATTCTATTCAACAGCATGGCGCGCGATCAGTTCGAAGGCTTCTTTAACCGCACGGATACCTTTAGTTTGGGGGTGTGTAACGGTTGTCAGATGCTGTCAAACCTTAAGTCACTTATCCCCGGGACAGAACATTGGCCTCACTTCGTGACAAACAAGTCTGCGCGATTTGAAGCCCGTGTCGCTATGGTTGAAGTGATGGAGTCTAAGTCAGTACTACTAGATGGCATGGCAGGCTCGCGTATGCCAATTGCGGTGTCGCACGGTGAAGGTCAGGCTGAATTTGCAAATGAAAACGTGCTATCGCAGGTTAGCGGTCAGGTAGCCATGCGTTACGTAGATAACTACGGCAAGCCAACTATGCAATACCCAGCTAACCCGAACGGTTCACCGCAAGGTATCACTGGTTTAACGTCTGTAGATGGGCGCAGCACTATCATGATGCCGCACCCTGAACGTGTATTTAGAGCGGTAGCAAACTCTTGGTACCCAGACGATTGGCAAGAAGACGGTGCGTGGATGAGAATTTTCAGGAACGCCCGTAAATTCGTTGGCTAGGTAAATCGGCTATTGGGTAAAACAGGGGGGGAACCCCTGTTTATTTGCCTTAAATATACCGATTAATAAATGTTCATACTTTAGAATGACGTCAAACCTTTGGCAAAGTGTCAAAAATCTGATTTTTGCCCTTGTCATCAAGTTGTCACTGATCTATTGTAGTGCAAGCAAGGAATGCGGCTTGGTTACAGGAGTTGAATTAGGGTTGTACTGGCTGAAGTAACATTGCTTCGCTGGTTTAAATAATAAGAGACGACCAATGAATCGTTCTTCAAAAGGGTTTGGCTTAACCGGAGTGGCTGTAGCTGTAGTGCTGATGTTCGTAACTGCTGTTTTTAGCACATCTGCGAAATCTGCCGAAGCTCCAACAACGCTAAGTGTGCTGTCTTCAGTTAAGTAGTCTGAAAGAAAAATTCTAACGCCCGTATCAAGTCACTTGATACGGGCGTTAATCATTGGGCTATTAAAAAGCTTTTTGCGTGTTGTGTCGCATAAAAAAGCTTAAAACGAGACGAACGAAATGCACAGCCGAAGCTTGCAAAACCTGTCTCTCACTTTATCCTTTCTTATTTTTTTCTCGGTTAATCAGTTTTTGCTGAGGGTGCTTTTTCAGCAACACATAAGTAGCACCAAATCCGCCATGCATAGGTTGTGCGGTATGAAATGCAATCACTTCATCTAGCTCTCTTAGCCAGTGATTAACATAGCTTTTCTTGAGTGCTGGAAAGGGCTTGCTGTGTTCTCCCATTCCGTGTTTTATGATAAGCGCCCGTACCCCTCGTTCATGGCTTGATGTTATGGTGCTGTATATCAGATCGCGACTTTGCTCTAGAGTCTTTCCTGATAGCGTTATATTGGTTTCTAAAGGGTATTTACCAAGGCGAAGCTTTTTAAATACGCCGTCTTGAATACCAGGCTGTTGAAAATAAATAAAGTCATCTGCTGGAACAGGTTTCACACCTTCCATGCTCAACGGGTTAGCAAGCTTGTCGCGAACACTAACCTTCAGGGCGGCGCGCTTTTGTTTTTCGGCCAGAGCTTTTTCTGGGTTGTGCAGTAAAGCCTTATCGTCTGATGCGATAGGTTTAACATCCTGCATTTCTGCAAAAAATGAATCGATATCGTCGTTTTTAAATTGGCTCATTTTTATCCCCATACAGGTTACTTCATTTTATTCGTTGGTTAGCGCTGGCGTGGATACATTATCCGTAACCGTCCCTACCTAGTTGCGGCACGTTTTGTTTAAGTTAATTGTACTGCGGCTTACCAACACTGGTGATATAGGTTACTTATACGTTATTCAACGTGAGTTGATCCACATTGTTTTGCTTAGCGGTGACATTAAATGTGGTCACCCATTAGGGGTATTAGGTGGGGATGGATTTTAAAAAATCACGTTTAATAGATAGCGCCTGGTTCAGAAAGCGCTTCAATCGCGTCCCATTCTTGTTCAGTAAACGGGCTATCTTCTTCTGGCTGCGCATTGCCTTCAGCGTCATTTTGTTTAGGGTAGTCGAAAGTCATAATGCTCTCCTGTTTCGGAAAGTATTACCTAAATTAGACAAAATACAACCAAAGTAGTGAGGGGCAACTGATTTTTAGTAGGGGAAATGTATAGACATCTTTACTTTATTGCCAAAGAGAACATTAAAAGTGGCGTCCCCAGCTGGAATCGAACCAACATCTAAGCCTTAGGAGGGCCTTGTTTTATCCATTAAACTATGGGGACCTAATGCGTGACACCTACATTATACGTAGATCGATAAAATACGAAACCCTTATATTAATCAATGAGGTGCAGCTGCTTCGAGGGGAATCTTTTATACCTTTTAAATTCGGTGGTTGTACAGAGGAGACAGACGTTATCGGTTTATCATTTCACAAGCAAAAAAAAGCCCTGATGCAATGGCATCAGGGCTTTAAGGTTTAAACTAGGCTACGTTAAATATCGGTAGGCGGTAGTTTATCAATGGCTGTCTTGAGCACGTCTGACTCCGTAGGTGTCGCCGTTCCAATATCGCTGCCACTTTCTTTAGACGTATCACCAGCAACGGTCTCAGTCCCACTTAAAGAAGTGCTATCGCCAGTTGCGTCAGCAGACGTTGGCTCGGTTGCAGGTAGAATTAAATCTTCAGGTGGAAGATCGATATCGACTACATCAACTGTAACTTCAGTGACAGGACCTCCCGAAACAATATCACCTTCTTCAGGAAGGGTGATGGTATCTTCCGGTAGTGTTCCTGAAGTAACAGGCTCTGGCGCGGTAGTTTCAGGCGTTGTTGAAACAGGGTCGCCAATATCCACAGTATCTAGCTTAGTACCAGATAAATCGATAGTGTCTCCACCGCCAAATCCATCACCTACCGTAGTGTCAGCAGTACTGACCCCATCTTCTGGCAGCGTGATGATATCTGGCACGCTTTCAACAGGCGCTGGGCTCATTAGTGGCGCAGTAGGCTCGGTTTCAGGCGCTATCACTCGTGTTTCAGCGCTCAACTCGACGGTTTGGATTGTTTGCCCTGTTAAATCTATAGTATCAGGAGCCGTGGGTTCATCTGTAACGACGGTGCCACTGCTATCAGATGCACTGACAGATTCAGATGAAGTGGTCGTCACTACTTCAGGTACACCTTCACCAGATGCCGTCACAAACACGTTAAACTCTGCCTGCTCGACAGTGCCGTCTGGATATTCAATACGGTAAGTGAAAGTATCGGTTAAGGTGCCGCCAAATACCGCCTGCGTGTTGTCTGGGGTATAAGTGTACGCGCCAGATTCGTCTATTTGTAACGTGCCATATTCACCGATTAACGTTATACCCCCAGTAGCATCTTGGAAGATGACGCCATCAGTTGATACGGTTACATCGTATGTAGGGCCGAACAGCACATCGTTTTCAAATAGATTACCGGTGGCCGTTCGCACGCCATCCACCTCAAACTGATCAAGGTAATTGACGGTAGAGGATAGATCTACACTAATACTGCCGGCTACCCCAACACCAACAGTGCCGTCCATTGTTAGCCGGTATAGACCATCAGTTAATCCGTTGACGGTAAGTGCAGTATCGCCATCAACGCCTAACAAGGTGATAAGCTCATCATTTGGAAAGACTCTATATGCTTCCCACGCTCCGTTTACAAACTTTTCTATCGTAACAGTAACGCTTGAAACAAGTGATGCTAAGCTTCCTCCGTCTACGTTTAAGGTAATGTCTTGAGTCGTGTTCGCCGCTACGTCAAAAGTATTGCTGGTATCGCTAAAACTTGTTACAAAAGTACTCACCAGATAACTATGAGACAGTGCGTCTAGCTCACCTGGGCCAGCTTCTGAAACAAAGTCATAGGTCAATTCAGCACGTGCCGAGTCTGCAGATACGCCTTGCCCTGACAAGTTAAAGTTAAGATTGGCAGTAGAGGTATTCGTGCCATCTGAAATGGTATAGCTGAAGCTATCTGTATTGCCCAGGCCGTCGCGCACGCCGTTGGCTACATAGGTGTAGCTGCCGTCTTCAAAGATGGTGAGGTCACCATAGTCACCTTCAATGGTAACGCCCGACAAACCAGTACCTAATACGGTCACCGACTCACCATTGGTATGGGTAACTTGCGTCACTACGCCGCCCTCGGCAATGCTATCGGCTACATCGCCTGTGTTAGCAGCATCGATAACATTACCCGACGTTGTCGTGCTACCTTCAAACGCGTATTCAGTGAGTGTTGAAGTTATATCGGTAGATTGTAGTAAGGTAAGTGTATTGCTTAGTAATGCTGCCGCAACCGCATCTAGTACGGTACCTAATACACCTTCTACCAATATGTCCAACCCTAATTGATTAACTCCTGTGGTAATGGTACTCACTAAGTCGCCTGCGCCTATGGTATCTGCGGTGCTTAATGCTGGCTCTAGAATAAGGTTTCGTACAACTGTACCCAAACCAAGGCCGTTTAATACACTTGCGTTAGTGCCATTTAGTGCGTCCTCAACGGCAGTCAGTACCACCTCTTGGTTCTCTTCACCAAGAACCACGCCGCCATCACCTAATTCAGTTAACGTAATGGAGCCGTCGCTATCTTGATCAAATAAGGTTTCAAGGGCGCTTTCGTCGTTGCGAACCACTACGGTGTAATCACCCTCAGGTAGCCCTGAGAATTTCGCTACAAGGGTGTCATCCCCGGTTACTCCGATAAGGTTTACACCTGCCACGTCGCCTATTAACGGGTTGTCTGGCGTCATCGCTGTGGCGACCACGTTGCCATCTGCATCAATAATATCAACACGATACGCATCAGCGACTGCGACTAACGCTGTTTGGCTAACTTCTACAACCACTTCGCCAAAGAAACCAGCATCAACGGTAAGCGTTGTGCTAGCCTCCGGCGACCCCGCCGCTGGTGAACCTTCGGCTAAGCCAATGACTTGGAAGTCACTATCGGTTACTGGGGCGTTCACAATGGCGGTTTGTGCGCCCAGCTCCATATCATTGTTATCGGTTTGGGCTACTACTGGCGGGAAATCACTGCCAGAAATGGTGATGGTAAGCGCCGCAATATCGGAAGTTTCACCATCTGATAGGGTGTAGTTAAACACTTCATCTTGCCCAATGGCGCTGCGGTCGCCGTCGGCGGTATAGGTGTACGTACCGTCTGCAGCTATTTCTAATACACCGTATTGGCCTTGGATGGTAATGGTCCCTGTAGCTGGAACACTAACACTATCACCGGCCGAATTAGTAACAACAGTGACTTGAGCACCATCTAAGATAGTGTCTGCGCCCACGCCACTTACATCACCGTCGATTAGGTTGCCTTGGGCCACTAAATCTCCCGTGTAGGTGTATTCTGTTAACGTGGTGGTGATGTCGGTGTCTTGCAATAGGGTTAATGTATTGCTGAGCAATGCATCGGCAATGACGCTTAAAATATCATCAAGGAAGCCAGTTAAACCAATTGCATCAAGAGGCGCGGTAAGTAAATTAACAAGCTGACCTGCGCCAATTACTGTAGTCGTATCCAGAAGTGTTTCTAATACTCCCCTTACTTGCGTGCCAACCGTACCAAGTGGAATACCTAAAACGCCGGTATTTAACGTGGTTTCAATAGTATCAAGAACTACTGCTTGATTGTCGGGCCCAAGTACAACGCCAGCTGAACCAAGTTCTTGAAGGTTAACATCGTTACTATTGTCGTTGTCTAGCAAGTCTTCAAGTAAGTTCTCATCATTGCGAACCACCACACTGTAGTTGCCAGCATCAAGGCCTGCCAACGTGAACGAAATGCTCTCGTCGCCGGTAACATCAAAAATGTCTAGTCCACCGACATCTGCAAGTTGTGAATCTGCGCTTACTCCTTGGTAAACAAGTTGACCACTCTCGTCATACACCTCAACAATGTAGGCATCGGCAACAGCAACCAGTGCTATTTGGTCAACCTCTACTAATACTTCACCTACATGGTTAGGGGAAACGGTAAAGGAAGCACTTGCATCGACACCGCCTGTAGACTCAGCCAAGCCGATAACATCTACGTTGCTGGTGGTCTCTGGCGGGTTCACCGTCACCACAGGCTCACCCATATCAACGGCGTTGCCGTCGTTTATAGCATCAAGCGCTTGTATAACCACATTTTGGCTAGCGGTACTCGCAGTATTTCCTGCTTCATCAGTGACGGTTGCCACTACGGCATAGGTACCCGCAGGTAACGGTGTGCCAGTTAAATCCAGGCTCCAGTTGCCGCTGCCATCAATAGTAAGTTCAGGGTCAGTGCCAAAGGTATAGGACGTGCCATCAACGGTAACAGTTAGGGTAGTATTGTCACCAAGGTCAACCGTTCCATTAAAGATAAGCGTGCTGTCGCTCGTTATAAAGTCTCCAGCCACGCCAGAGTCGTTTGAAATACTATCGAACGTTACCGTCTGGCCATTATTGTTTTCATCAATACTGGTATCGATAACAATCGAACCTGTAGCTGAGTCAGAATTACCCACAGCGTCCGTAGCGGTAACCGTTGCCGTATAATTACCTTCAGCGAGTAATGCGACAATATTGTCAGCTAATGTCCAGGTACCGTTACCATTATTGGTAGCGGTGTAGTCATTCCCGTCAATAGTCACCACCACAACCGTGTTCGGGTCGTTCACTGTACCGGTAAGTTCCGGGGTGGTGTCGTTAGTAGTAAGATCGTTAATGGCTACCGTAGGTGCAGTGGTATCAATTACTACAGTACCTGAGTTGGTGACCGTGTTGCCCGCGGCGTCTGTCGCGCTTACCGAAGTTGGGTAGCTACCTTCAGCAAGTGTGGCGACTACGTCATCAGCCAGTGTCCATGTGCCGTTACCGTTGTTGGTAGCGGTGTAATCATTGCCGTCAATAGTTACCACCACAACCGCATTCGGGTCGTTCACCGTACCGGTAAGTTCTGGTGTGGTATCGTTGGTGGTCAGATCGTTTATTGCAACCGTAGGCGCGGTAGTATCAATTACCACTGTACCTGTGTTTGTGCTCACATTACCTTCTGGGTCGGTTGCAGTAACCGTTGCGGTATAGCTACCTTCAGCAAGTGCCGCCACCGCATCGTCAGCCAGTGTCCACGTGCCATCCCCGTTATTGGTGGCGGTATAGTCGGCACCGTTGATGGTAACAACCACCGTGGCCGTTGGGTCGTCAACCGAACCAGTAAGTGCCGGTGTTGTATCGTTTGTTGTTAAATCGTTGAAGGCAACTACTGGTGCAGCCGCGTCAACCGTGTCTGAGGCTGGGTTGCTAATGTTACCCGCTGCGTCAGTTGCCGTTACGGTCACGATTACGCCATCGGCAAGCGGTGTATCAGGCGTAATACTCCAATTGCCGTCGCCATCAGCGACGACGGTGAAATCAGGCGTGCCGTCGCCATCCACGTCCACATTTACGGTTGCGCCTGCTTCAGCGGTACCGGTAATTTCGGTACCGTTGCCCGCATCCACTGTAGGTATGGCAGGTGGTGTAGTATCAATCACTATGGTTCCTGAATTTGAACCCACATTGCCATCGGCATCAGTGGCAGTAACAGTAGCGGTATAGCTACCATCTGCAAGTGCAGCCACTGCATTGTCAGCCAGCGTCCAACTTCCATCACCATTGTTAGTTGCGGTGTAGTCCACACCGTCAATAGTTACTACTACGATAGCGCTTGGGTCGTCAACCGTTCCGGTTAGCTCTGGTGTAGCGTCATTAGTGGTTAAATCATTAATTGCCACTACCGGTGCCACAGCGTCTACCGTATCAGACGCAGGTGCGCTGGTATTGCCAGCGTCATCTGTGGCCGTTGCGGTAACCACAATACCATCGGCAAGCGGGGTATCTGGCGTAACGCTCCAGTTGCCATCGCCATCAGCGACAACGGTGAAATCTGGCGTGCCGTCGCCGTCTACATCTACATTTACGGTTGCGCCTGCTTCAGCTGTACCGGTAATTTCAGTGCCGTTACCTGCATCAACAGTGGGGGCCGTAGGTGCAGTGGTATCAATCACGACTGTGCCCGTGTTTGTGCTGACGTTACCGTCAGGGTCGGTTGCCGTAACCGTTGCGGTATAACTGCCTTCAGCGAGTGCGGCTACTGCATCGTCCGCCAGCGTCCACGTGCCGTTACCATTATTTGTGGCGGTGTAGTCATTCCCATCGATGGTGACAACAACGGTGGCTGTCGCATCATCAACTGTGCCTGTCAGTGCAGGTGTTGTGTCGTTGGTGGTTAAATCATCAAAGGCAACTACTGGCGCAACAGCGTCTACCGTATCAGACGCAGGTGCGCTGGTATTGCCAGCATCATCTGTGGCTGTGGCTGAAACTACAACGCCATCAGCAAGCGGGGTATCTGGTGTAACGCTCCAGTTACCATCGCCATCAGCAACAACGGTGAAATCAGGCGTGCCGTCGCCGTCCACATCTACATTTACGGTTGCGCCAGCCTCTGCGGTGCCTGTGATCTCAGTGCCGTTACCTGCATCAACAGTGGGGGCTGTTGGCGCTGTAGTATCAATAATGCCGCCATTTTCGTTTGCGGTTGCGGTATTGCCGGCATCATCGGTCGCGGTAGCGGTAACGGAATAATTACCTTCAGACAAGGCTGCTGGAACATCAACAGTGAAGGTACCGTTGGCTTGAACGGTTGCATCGAAGGTTTGCGTGTTACCCGCATTGTCCGTAACGCTGATGGATACCGTACTACCTGGTGCAATATCCGTCGTCCCAGAAATCGTGGGTGTTGTGTCGTTTCCTGTTCCAAGCGCGTCCAAAGTAAGGTTTGGCACCGCCGTATTAATAGTACCGCTGGTGGTATCAGACGCTGAGTTTCCAGCGGCATCAGTGGCATTAGCGGTAACATCGAAGTTACCGTCAGCCATGGCATTGGGAACGTCTGCGCTGAAATCGCCGTTGCTATCGACAATAGCCGTAAATGTCTGCTGTGCTCCTGCGCTGTCAGTAACGGTAATGGTCACTGAACTGCCAGGGCTTAAATCGGTACTGCCGGTAATGGTTGGCGTGGTGTCGTTACCTGTGCCTTGTGCATCTAGGGTGATAGTTGGTGCAGTAGTATCTACGCTGCCGTTTGTTTCAGTGGCGGTGCTTTGGTTGCCAGCGGGGTCTTGGGCAACCGCCGTGACGGTATAGCCGCCTTCAGCCATAGCGGTTGGTACATCGGCCGAGAAACTGCCATCTATTTGAACAGTGGCATCGAAGGTCTGGCTTACACCTGCGTTATCGGTAACCGTGATGGTTACCGTAGCACCTTCAGGCAGGTCAGTATTGCCTGATATGGTCGGCGTTGTATCGCTATCTGGGGCCAGTGTATCTATCGATAGTACAGGTGCTGTAGTATCAATAATGCCCGTATTATCTACGGCAGTGGTGCTGTTGTTTGCTTCATCTGTGGCTGTAGCCTCAACGCTGTAAGGCCCTTCGGCAAGCGGTGAAGGTACATCCACGGTAAAGTTTCCGTTTGCATCAACAGTGGCAGTAATCGTTTGCGCATTCCCTGCGTTGTCAGTGACGACAAGAATAACGTCGCTACCTTCTGGAAGGTTGGTGGTGCCAGATAGCGTAGGCGTAGTGTCGTTACCTTCTTCTAGCGGCGTTATGGTTAATGACGGCGCTGTGGTATCTATGACGCCTGTGTCACTGGCTGACGCCGTGTTACCCGCATTATCACTGATTGTTGCAGTTACCGTAACGTCACCCTCGGCGAGTGCGGTACCTGGCGCTATAGAGAAGGTTCCGTCTGACTGCACAATAGCACTTAACGTTTGTACATCACCTGCGCTGTCGGTCACTGTCACGGTAACTACCGACCCAGCTGGCTCGTCAGTGGTACCAGTAATAAGTGGTGTTGTGTCATTGGTTGTGTCTGCGACATCTACCGTTAGTAACGGTGAAACGGTGTCGATAATACCTGCTTCGTTATCTGTTGCGCTATTGCCTGCATCATCTGTTGCAGTGACAGACACGGTGAAGCTACCTTCAGCCATTGCCGCTGGCACATCTACTGAGAATATACCGCCTGCAGCAACAATCGCTGAAAAGACTTGGGTATTCCCTGCGCTATCGACCACGGTTAGCTGTACCGTTGAGCCTTCCGGTAAATTTGAAGTGCCCGTAATGGTAGGCGTTGCATCGTTCACACTATCGACTTCATCCAGTGTGACCACTGGCGATAGTGTATCGATAACACCTGTCTCAGTATCCGATGCCGTATTGCCAGCGCCATCAACTACCGTGGCTTCAACCGTATAATTTCCATCAGCGAGTGTAGCAGGCACTTCTACACTGAAGGTACCATCAGATTGAACCGTTGCCGATAACGTTTGTGCGTTACCCGCGCTATCGGTCACCGTGATAGATACGGTGCTTCCTTGCGGTTGGTCTGTGACCCCTGTAATAAGCGGTGTTGCATCGTTTCCTATTCCTGGGTCAGCGACGTCCACCGTAGGTGATGTGGTATCAATAACGCCGCCGGTTTCGGAGTCTGAGCCGGTATTGCCATCAGCATCTGTCACCTCTGCTTGCACTGTGTAACTGCCTTCGGCTAAATCGGAAGGAACACTTGCGCCGAATGAACCGTCGTTTTGTACGGCAGCAGTAAAGGTTTGCACTGCACCTGCACTGTCAGTCACTGTTATCGTAACCGTGCTGCCAACAGGCGCGTTAGTGTTGCCTGAAATAAGAGGCGTTGCATCGTTGGTTTGACCAAGCGTGTCTAGAGTGATAGTTGGGGCATTGGTGTTTATATTGCCGCTATCACTCACTGTTGTGCTGTTTCCTGCAGCATCTGTGGCACTCACATCAACGCTATAGTTTCCGTCAGCAAGTGCATCAGGCACTTCAACCGAGAAAGCGCCATCCACATTGACCGTGGCAGTCAGGGTTTGCACATTACCACCCGCATCGGTAACCACTAAAGTAACCGATGTACCTTCAGGTAAGTCCGTGGTACCGCTAAGTAGGGGCGTATTATCGTTGCCACTGGCTACCGGATTTAAGCTAATGGCTGGTGGTGTCGTATCCACAATACCGTTACCATCGGTGATGATAGTTTGGTTTCCAGCGTTGTCGGTCGCTGTGACCTCAACTAAATAATCACCTTCTGCTAAGTCGGCGGGGACATCAGCACTATAACCTCCACCAGCTTGTACCGTTGCGGTGAAGCTCTGGGTATTACCTTCGCTATCCGTAACGCTAATGCTAACCGTATCCCCTGGAGCGAGATCGGTGGTACCTGAAATAGTAGGCGTTGCATCGTTAGTGATATTTTGCGCATCTATTGTTAATGTGGGGGCCGCTGTATCTACATTACCATTATTGTCTGCGACCGTTGCTGAGTTACCTGCGTCGTCAGTCGCAGAGACGCTAACACTGTATGCGCCTTCAGCTAAATCTGCTGGTACATCAGCAGTATACGTACCGTCTCCTTGTACTGTCGCAGTGAAGGTTTGGGTGTTACCGCCACTATCAGTAACGCTAATACTAACCGTATCCCCTGGAGAGAGATCGGTGGTACCTGAAATAGTAGGCGTTGCATCGTTAGTTAAACCCTGCGCATCAATCGTTAATACGGGGTCGGTAGTATCGATACTGCCACCGTTTTCAGTAACGGTGGCAGTGTTGCCAGCGCCATCTGTTGCTGTTGCCGTAACGGTATAATCGCCTTCAGGTAACGCCACGGGCACGTCAACAGAGAAGCTTCCGCCAGGTTGAACCGTAGCATTAAAGCTTTGCGTATTGCCCGCACTATCTGTCACCGTAATCGATACCGTACTTCCAGGCGCTAAATCGGTAGTGCCAGAAATAGTCGGCGTGGTGTCGTTACCTGAAGCAAGAGGATCAAGCGATAAACTAGGCGCTGCTGAGTTTATTTCTCCACTGATGGTATCTGTGGCTGTATTGCCCGCTGCATCAGTAGCGGTCGCCGTTACATCAAAATTACCGTCGGCAACAGGGGCGGGGACATCTGCGCTAAAGTCGCCATTAGCATCAACCGTAGCCGTGAAGGTTTGCTGTGAACCCGTGCTGTCGGTAACCGTTATCGAAACCGTGCTACCGGCAATTAGGTCGGTACTACCACTGATGGTTGGCGTGTTATCGTTGCTGATACCTTGTGGATCTAGCGTGATTAGTGGTGCAGTAGTATCCACACTGCCGCCGTTTTCTGTGTCTGAGCCTTCATTGCCCGCTGTATCTTGCGCCGTCGCCGTGACCGTATAGTCACCCTCAGCCAATGGTGCAGGTACATTAGCTGAGAAACTGCCGTCAGTTTGTACTGTTGCTGCAAAGGTTTGCGTATTGCCGGCACTGTCTGTGACGGTCAATGTAATGATAGACCCCGCAGGTAAGTCAGCCGTACCAGTGATGGTCGGCGTGGTATTATTTTCAGGCGTTAGCTCATCAAGGGTTAATTCGGGAGCGGTGGTGTCGATAACACCTGTGTTATCGTTTATTGTAGTACTGTTGCCCGCTTCATCAGTGGCAATGGCTTCAACGGTGTAGCCACCTTCAGGAAGTGGGTCAGTGACATCAATAGAGAAGTTTCCACTGGCGTCTACCGTAGCGTTAAGCGTTTGAATGTTGCCCGTACTGTCGGTGACAAATAGAGTCACTACGCTGCCTTCAGCTAAATCTGTCGTTCCTGTAAGCGTAGGCGTGGTGTCGTTACCTTCTCCTTGAGGCGTTAGCGTTAACGAAGGTGCCGTTGTATCGATAGTGCCTGTCTCATTCGCCGCTGCACTATTACCTGCTTCATCGGTGGCTGTTGCCGTTACATCGTAATCACCTTCTGCAAGTGCCCCGGGAACGTCTACCGTGAAATTGCCGTTTGCATCAACAAGGGCGGTAAAGGTTTGGGTATTCCCCGCGCTGTCTGTGACAGAGATAGACACCACCTCACCTTGGGCCAGATCTGTGCTGCCTGTTATAGTCGGTGTGGTATCGTTATCAGAGCCTAGTGCATCAAGTGAAATAACTGGTGCAACGGTATCTACCGCGCCATTGTTGTCGCTTACCGTGGCGCTGTTTCCGTTCTCATCTGTGGCAGTAGCGGACACTGTATACTCGCCTTCTGCAAGGGAAGCAGGAACATCAGCGGTGAAATTGCCGTTGCCATCAACGAGGGCGGTAAAGCTTTGAACGTTACCTTCACTATCAGTTACCGTTAACGTGACGGTAGCACCCGTTGGAAGATCAGTCGTCCCCGAAATGGTAGGCGTAGCGTCGCTTATTGTGCCTTGCGCGTCTAGCGTGAGCGATGGCGCGCTGGTATCTAAGGTTCCAGTGTCTGTGGTACTTGTAGTATTGCCAGCGTCATCAGTGGCGCTAACGGTAACGGTATAACTTCCGTCTACCATGTCGTTTGGAACGTCGGCGCTAAAATTACCGTTTATATCGACCGTGGCATTGAACGTTTGGCTGTTGCCTGCGCTATCGGTCACTGTGATCGCAATGGTACTTCCTGGGGCTAAGTCCGTATTACCTGACACGGTTGGCGTTGCATCATTACCCGTACCTTGAGGATCTAGGTTGAGTACGGGAGCCGTGGTATCTATGTTGCCGCCCGCTTCCGTTTCTGTAGTGGTGTTGCCTGCTTCGTCAGTGGCGGTAACATCTACCGTGTAGTCGCCCTCTGGCAGTGGAGACAAAACGTCGGTGGCGAAATTACCGTCTGCATCAACAAGCGCATTAATGGTTTGTGTATCACCATTACTGTCGGTCACGGTAATAACCACAATAGCGCCTTCAGGTAAATCCGTGCTACCTGAAATCGTCGGTGTAGTGTCATTGCCTGAATCTAATGGATTGATACTAATAACAGGCGCTTGTGTATCCACGTTGCCGCCTGTTTCATTTGCGGTAGCTGAGTTGCCTTGGGCATCAGTTACCGTAGCCGAAACGGTGAAATCTCCTTCGCTAAGCGCACTAGGCACATCTGCGCTGAATGTACCGTCGTTTTGAACTGCCGCTTGGAAGCTCTGTGAGTTACCGTTTGCATCGACAACCGTGATGGTAACGAGTGTGCCAGGCGCAACGTCTGTTGTCCCTGAAATTGTTGGCGTCTCATCACTGGTTGAGCCTTGGGCATCAAGGGTTAGTAGCGGTGCTTCACTGTCTACATTACCTGTGGTATCAACAATAGCTGTATTACCCGCACTGTCGGTTGCAGTAGCGCTAACCGTAAAGTCACCATCTTCAAGTGCGTTTGGTACGTCAACGCTAAAGTTTCCATTTGCATCGACAAGCGCATTTACCGTTTGAGAATTCCCCGCACTGTCGGTCACGACCAAGGTTACCGTGCTACCTTCAGGAAGATCAGTGGTGCCTGAAAGGGTTGGGGTGGTATCACCTGTACTTCCCGGGTTATCTAGTGTTAAAGATGGCGCGGTGGAATCGATAGTTCCACCATTATCAGAAACGGTTGTGGTATTTCCATCACCGTCGGTGGCGGTAGCGGTTACCGTGTAAGGGCCGTCTGCAAGCGGTGTTGTCACCTCGGCATTGAAGGTACCATCTGCGCCCACTGTCGCTTGAATGGTTTGCGTGTTACCCGCGTTGTCAGTCACAGTAAGTGTTACTGTGCTGCCTTCGGGCAAACTCGTAGTACCAGAAAGCGCTGGCGTGCTGTCGTTGGTTTCACCCTGTGCGTCAATCGTTAATGCAGGCGCATTAGTGTTAATGTTGCCTGTTTCATTTGCAGATGCTTCATTGCCCGCTTCATCTTGTGCTGTAGCAGTGACGGTAAAGTCACCGTCTGCAAGCGCCTGTGGAACCTCTACCGTGAAGTTACCGTTTGCATCCACTAGCGTATTAATGGTTTGGGCGTTATCTGCGCTATCAACAATCGTTAGCGACACAATACTCCCTTCAGCTAAATCGCTACTTCCGGATAGGGTCGGTGTCGCATCGTTACCTGAACCAATAGGGTCGAGAGCAAGAGATGGCGCAGTGGTATCAATGCTCCCACCTGTTTCTGTGGTGCTTGCTGTATTGCCGTTTTCATCGGTTGCTGTCGCTGTAACACTATAGTCACCTTCAGCCAACGCACTTGGCACTTCAGCACTGAAGTTGCCGTTTTCATCTACGGTTGTTTCAAAAGTTTGTTGATTGCCCAAGCTATCGGTCACCACAATGGTTACCGTGCTACCTTGGGGTAAATCAGTGGTACCGCTTAATGTTGGTGTAGCATCATTACTCACATCTAGTGGGTCTAGCGTTAAACTAGGTGCAGCGGTATCAATGTTACCTTGTGTCGACGCTGTATCTTGGTTACCAGCGTCGTCGGTTACCGTAGCAGTAACCGTAAAGTTACCGTCAGCAAGGTCTGCTGGCACGTCTACTGAGAAAGTTCCGTCGTTTGCGACAATTGCCTCAAAAGTTTGTGTGTTGCCAGCGCTATCAGTTACGGCTATCGAAACCGCGCTACCCGGTGCTTGATCGGTGTTACCTGAGATAGTTGGCGTGGCATCGTTAGTACTGCCTTGAGCGTCTAAGTTAACTAGGGGCGACGTTATATCAATATTTCCGCCAGTTTCTGTGACAGTAGCGGTATTACCGCTGGCATCGGTTGCAGTGGCTGTGACGCTGTATTCGCCTTCTGCCAGTGGATTTGGTACATCCACGCTGAAATTGCCTGAACCGTCGACGGTGGCGGTGAAGGTTTGTGTGTTACCTAGTGCATCGGTAACTGCCAAGGTAACCGTGCTGCCAGCAGGTAAGTCAGTGGTACCTGAAATCGTTGGCGTTGTGTCGTTGTCATCGCCTAAAGGATTCAGAGTTAGGCTTGGCGCATTACTGTCCACAGTGCCACTTTGAGACGCTGACGCACTATTGTCAGCTGCGTCTGTGACGGTTGCTTCAACGGTATAGTCGCCGTCGGTGAGCGCATCAGGCACATCGGCAGTAAATTCACCGTTGGCATCCACCGTTGCGGTGAATGTTTGACTATTACCTGCGCTGTCGGTAACGGTTAGCGTAACGGTACTTCCTGCTTCTAAATCAGTAGAGCCACTTACCGTCGGCGTTGCATCGTTGCCAGTTCCAAGCGGGTCAAGCGCAATAGTGGGCGCTTGTGTATCTATGTTGCCGCCATTCTCAGTTACGGTTGCCGTGTTGCCCGCATCATCTGTCGCACTTGCTTCTACCGTATATTCGCCTTCGGTTAATGGTATGGTGACGTCAACGTTAAAGTTACCATCGTTATCAACAACCGCTTCAAGCGTTTGCGTGTTTCCGGCGCTGTCGGTGACCACCACAGACACCGTTGAACCTGGCGCTAAATCAGTAGAACCTGAAATAGTCGGTGTGGTGTCATTGCCGTCCACCTGCGGGTTAATCGACAGAGTGGGGGCCGTAGTATCAATATTCCCACCGTTCTCTGTTACTGTAGTCGTGTTACCTGCTTCATCGGTTGCTTCTACCGTTACTTCGTAATCACCTTCAGGCAGGGCTACTTCAACATCCACAGCAAAATTGCCATTTTCATCAATAGTGGCAGTAAGAGCTTGTTCATTACCTTGGCTATCGACAATGGTAATGACCACTTCACTCCCCTCTGGTAAATCAGACGAACCTGATATAGTGGGGGTTGTATCATTACCGGTGGTTTGCGGGTCTACAGTAATGATTGGAGGCGTGGTATCAAGCACAGTGGTTGCGCTGACGGTTGAGCTATTGCCATCACTATCTGTAACCGTCACTTCTATTTCATATTCGCCTTCTTCACTACCGGCTGGAAAATCAACGTTAAAGTTACCATTTTCGTCAGTCGTGCCTGTGATAGTCTGGCTGTTTCCGTTGCTGTCTGTAATAACAACAACAACCTCAGCGTTGGGCGCGTCACTGGAGCCGCCAATACCTTCACTACCGTTCGTCGGCGACCCCGTTTCAATTACAACCGTTGGGCCTTCGGTATTGATAACCGCGTCGATGGTAGTTGATGACGTATTTCCAGCCACATCGGAAACGGTGGCCGTTACTGTAAAGTCTCCGTTTGCAAGTGCTTGAGGGACCTCTGCGCTGAAACTGCCATCTTCTTGAACGATTGCGGTAATTGACTGTGTGCTGCCATCGCTATGAACAATAGCTAACGTGACCACCGAACCCGGTTCAGCATCGGTATCGCCGTTAATAACAGGCGTTTCATCGTTAGTAGAGCCGATAGGATCGAGGCTAATGATTGGCGCTGTTGTGTCTACTTCACCAGTGACTGTCGTTGTTGAGCTATTACCGGCTGGAGTGGTTACAGTAACATCTACAGTATACTCACCTTCACTGAGTTCTGCGGACACTTCTTCATTAAAGGTGCCGTCTGCACCTACCGTTGTGGTAATCGTTTGTTCATTACCTTCACTGTCAGTTACAACAATGATGACCTCACTACCAGGAGGAGCATCGGTTTCACCAGATACATTTGGTGTAGTGTCATTTGTTGGCGCAGGTTGATTTACCGTAGTTGAGGGACTGGTAGAGTCATAATCACCGCTTGTCTCGGCTTGTGCGGTATTGCCAGCGCCATCAGTAACTTCAGCGGTTACGTTGTAAATGCCTTCGGCTACAGCGTCAGGTATTTCTACGCTAAATGTACCGTCAGCAGCTACCGTGGTGGTAAAGGTCTGCGTTACTCCTGCACTATCTGTCACCGTCAAGGTGATTGTGCTGCCTGGTACTGCATCCGTTAAACCAGAAAGTGTTGGCGTAGCATCACCGTTTATACCAGGGTCGTTTAGTGAGATCGTAGGTGCAGTAACGTCGATAGTGCCTTGCGCTTCGGTGCTTGCAGTATTACCTGCGTCGTCTGTCACACTGGCGTTAACGGTGAACTCGCCTTCGGCCAATTCTGCCGGCACATCCACACTGTAAGTACCATCGGCCTGCACAATAGCAGCCACGGTTTGCGTATTGCCTGCGCTGTCAGTAATGGTAAGGGTAACGGTACTGCCCGGCGTCGCGTCAGTAGTCCCTGACAACGTTGGTGTGGTGTCGTTACCTGTAGCTATGACGTCGATAGTGATCGACGGCGCAGTGGTATCAATTTCGCCTGTTGTATCAGTGGTTGCTGTATTGCCCGCCTCGTCGGTCACGCTGGCATTAACCGTAAATTCACCTTCGGCCAATTCTGCCGGCACATCCACACTGTAAGTACCATCGGCCTGCACAATAGCAGCCACGGTTTGGGTATTGCCTGCGCTGTCAGTAATGGTGAGCGTAACGGTAGTGCCCGGCGTGGCATCGGTGGTACCTGAAAGAGTAGGCGTGGTGTCGTTACCGGTTGCTACGGTGTCGATAGTGATCGAAGGCGCAGTGGTATCAATTTCGCCTGTTGTATCAGTGGTTGCTGTATTGCCCGCCTCGTCGGTCACGCTGGCATTAACGGTAAATTCGCCTTCAGCCAACTCAGCAGGTACGTCCGCACTGTAAGTTCCGTCAGCCTGCACAATGGCGGTCACCGTTTGCATGTTGCCCGCGCTGTCGGTAATGGTAAGGGTAACGGTACTGCCCGGTGTGGCATCGGTGGTACCGGTAAGGGTTGGCGTGGTATCGTTATCCGAACCTGGCGCATTGATAGTGATGGCTGGTGCAGTGGTATCAATAACGCCGGTGGTGTCGGCGGTAGCCGTGTTGCCCGCCTCGTCTGTCACGCTGGCATTAACCGTAAATTCACCTTCAGCCAACTCAGCAGGTACGTCCGCACTGTAGGTCCCATCGGCCTGTACAATGGCGGTCACCGTTTGCGTGTTGCCCGCGCTATCGGTAATGGTAAGGGTAACGGTACTGCCCGGTGTGGCATCGGTGGTACCGGTAAGGGTTGGCGTGGTGTCGTTATCCGAACCTGGCGCATTAATAGTGATCGCTGGTGCAGTGGTATCAATAACGCCCGCGGTGTCGGCAGTAGCCGTGTTGCCGGCTTCATCGGTCACGCTGGCATTAACCGTAAATTCACCTTCAGCCAACTCAGCCGGTACGTCTGCACTGTAAGTTCCGTCAGCCTGCACAATGGCGGTCACCGTTTGCGTGTTGCCCGCGCTGTCGGTAATGGTAAGGGTAACGGTACTGCCCGGTGTGGCATCGGTGGTACCTGAAAGGGTTGGCGTGGTGTCGTTATCCGAACCTGGCGCATTAATAGTGATCGCTGGTGCAGTGGTATCAATAACGCCCGCGGTGTCGGCAGTAGCCGTGTTGCCGGCTTCATCGGTCACACTGGCATTAACCGTAAATTCACCTTCAGCCAACTCAGCAGGTACGTCCGCACTGTAGGTCCCATCGGCCTGCACAATGGCAGTCACCGTTTGTGTGTTGCCCGCGCTGTCGGTAATGGTAAGGGTAACGGTGCTGCCCGGTGTGGCATCGGTGGTACCTGAAAGGGTTGGCGTGGTGTCGTTATCCGAACCTGGCGCATTAATAGTGATTGTTGGTGCGGTGGTATCAATAACGCCGGTGGTGTCGGCGGTAGCCGTGTTGCCGGCTTCATCGGTCACACTGGCGTTAACGGTAAACTCGCCTTCGGCCAATTCAGCCGGTACGTCTGCACTGTAAGTTCCGTCAGCCTGCACAATGGCAGTCACCGTTTGCGTATTGCCCGCGCTGTCGGTAATGGTAAGGGTAACGGTACTGCCCGGTGTGGCATCGGTAGTACCTGAAAGGATAGGCGTGGTGTCGTTATCCGAACCTGGCGCATTAATAGTGATTGTTGGTGCAGTAGCGTCTATTTGGCCAGTCGTTGAGCCATCAGCGGTATTGCCAGTTGGCTCAAGCACAGTAGCGTCGACAGTAAAATCACCGTCTGCTAAGGCATTGGGAACATCTGCGCTGAACGTACCATCATCTTGAACAATCGCCGTGAGTGTTTGGGTGTTTCCTTCACTGTCTGTCACTGTAAAGGTTACCGTGCTACCAGGAATGGCAGAGGTGATACCTGTAATGGTCGGCGTTGTATCGTTGGTTAATCCAATAGGGTCTAAGGTTAGCGAAATATCTTGGGCTTGCTCTCCGGTTCCTGAGAATTCAGTTGAGGTTATGTCATCGTTATTGTTGTTATTTTGTTCAAATTGAAAACCTACGGGGTCAACGTCTTCATTAATGCGATCTACGCGTACAAAGTTACTGCCACCACCGGTACCAGCACCGCCATCAAGACCTGCCGCTGTCGCTTCTAACGATTCCAAGATATCGCCTTCTCCGGCAAGTACGTCTAAAAAGTCACCATTCTCTTGGGAGGCGCTCTCAGTACCTTCAACGCCGTCGAGCAGTGCTGCAAGTTCATCCACGCTTTCATCAAAAACTGCAAACTCGTCGTCGGTATTACTGTCCGTAAAGTCTAACTGAAGAGGGAACGATACGGTCTGCCCTGCTGGCAATGTGCGAAGTTCACCGTTTACGCTAACGGTAACGGTGGCATCTGGTGAAATATTTAAAACATCGCCCTCGTTAACCGCCATACCTGACACAGCGTTAATTTGCTCGCCTGTTTCACTACGTACTAAAGAAGCTTCACCATTTACTTCTACAATGCTTACTTCGGCCATAAGTCCCTCTCAATAAAAATAGATATTTACGCTATATAAAAAGCGTAGCAGGGCTTTTCAATCTCGTTACCGGACCGTAGTACGGATAGGCTTTAGCCATTGGTATAAAGGCGTTAAAAAAACTAGGTAATTCCCCCTAATTTATTAATTTTTAGTCTAATAATGCGCAACTGGGTTTGCAGAAAATTTTATAGCGTCTACTTTTTTAAAGTAAGAAACGACACAAATGTCGTGAACAATTTATATAGTGAGATGCATATATGAAGTTTATTAAAACAGTGCTTTCTAAAGTTGTAATAGGAACAGCTGGCGCTGTATTGGCTCACGGAGCTTATGCTCAAACTAGTGGTGAGGAAAGTGCCTCAGCGAGTCTAGAGAATTACGTTCGAAAGGTCGTTAATCAAAACCCTGAAGTGCAAGCCAGCTGGCGTCAGCTTCAAGTTGCAATGTCAGATGTTGATATCGCTCGCGGAGGCTTTAGGCCCCAAGTAGACGTATTGGCGACGAGTGCCTACACAGATAGAAATTATGGTTTGGACCGAGAGTACATGGGGCACACAGCTGAAATCGCCCTAACCCAAATGCTTTATGACGGGTTTTTAACAAGTAGCGAAGTTAAGCGGTTCAAACAAGCGCAAGTGGTAAGGTATTTTGAATTACTGGGCGAGGTGGAGCAGAAATCGCTTGATACCGCGCTTGCTTACATGGACGTACGGCTGTTTAGAGAATTATTAAGACTGGCCGAAGAAAACCTCATTACTCACGTTGATGTTTTCAAACAGATTGAAGAAAGTGTTGAAGCGGGGGTTGGGCGACGGGCCGACCTAGAGCAAATCAGTGGGCGACTTTCTCTTGCTGAATCCAATGTATTAACCGAGTTGTCTAACCTTCACGACGTCACCGCACGTTTTCTTCGTTTAGTGGGAGAGAAACCTGCAGATAGATTAACGCCTGTAACGTTAAACTCTGCTTATGTGGACGCCAGTGTGACAGATGTTAAAACATTATTGACCAATGCCTATGGCACTAACCCGCAATTTAACGCTGCAATTTACAATATAGATGCACAACGTTATGGAGTAGACAGTGCGAAAAGTCTGTATCACCCTCAAGTTAATTTGACTGCGAGCTACGGGGCACAAACACGAGATCAAGCGGCACTGAATAATACAATCACTGAGGCCAGCGTAGGGGTTAATTTCTCGTACAATCTGTATAACGGGGGCTCTGACCGCGCAGCAATTAGGCAAGCCTTGTCTCAGGTGGATCTTGCAAAAGATTTAAGAGATAAAGCGTGTATCGATATGCGACAAACGGTGCAAATTGCTTACAACGACATTATCAATATCACCGAGCAGCTTCCTTCGCTAAACGCGCATAGGCTGTCATCAGACAGAGTGAAGTCAGCTTACATGGATCAGTTTACTATCGGTGAGCGTTCGCTATTAGATTTACTTGATTCTGAAAACGAATACTATGAGTCGAGTCGAGCTTATTTAGAGGCTCAGTTTACCCTTGAGAAAGCGCGAGTTAGGCTTTTGGCTGCCTCGGGCAGTTTAGCGCAAACATTAGGTATTACAAAAGAAGGCGTACCTGACGTACTTGACATGGCAGAAGAAAAAATCAGCTATGATCCCAACTATGTATGTCCTGTCGTACGCACTAACTTTGAAGATGAACGAAACATTCTTAAGCGGGATTCTGATGGTGATGGCATTGTAGATTTGTGGGATGACTGCGTAGACTCAACGCCAGGGGCTATGGTTGATGATTTTGGCTGTGAGGCAAAAGAACCAGAGCCGAGCGCTGCCGATTTCACCCTTGATGACGCTCAAATAATCGATTCTTTTAAGGTAAACATAGAGTTTGCATCTAACTCCACAGACGTGTTACCAGAATACGAAAACAATTTGCAAGACGTCATTGACGCACTAAATGCTAATCCAAATTCAGGGGTGATCATTCATGGTCACGCCTCACTTGATGGCGATGCAGCTTACAATCAGCGCTTGTCAGAGCGAAGGGCCAAGGCTGTAGCGTCTCTTCTTATGACGAAAGCTGATATAGCGCCTCGTAGAATTACCGCTGTTGGCTATGGCGAAAGCCGCCCCTTGGTTAATGAAGAGTCTGAGGCTGCCAATGCGCGTAACCGTAGAATTGAGGCGGCTATTATCCAGCTTCCCTCTAGCGAATAGTGATGCGGCAGACCTATATGAAGGATAAAAAGGTCGTACACGACGTATCTTATTTAGAGCAGCAGGGCGGGGTGTTGATGGATTGTTTAATGACAATCTGTCACGCACATCATTTAGATGTATCACGTGTAAGCTTACTTAGTGGGCTACCGTTAGACCACGGTGAGTTATCTCCCACGGGGTTTGAACGGGCCGCTAAAAGAGCTGGGCTTGCTAGCCGGACAGTTAAGCGTGATATTGATCACATTAACACGGCTCTATTGCCCGCTGTTTTAGTGTTAAACGAAAAGCAAGCATGTGTCTTACACGGTTTATCTCCGACGCATGCAAGGGTGTCTTACCCTGAGCTGGACGACGCTGTTGTTGAAGTGGCAAGGGAAGAGCTAAGCGCTAGATATACTGGCTACGTTATTTTCGCTCGCCCTGAAATGCAGGCGCAAGAGACAAATGCAAACATTGATAAATCGTCGGTAGGGCACTGGTTGTGGTCGTCTATAAAGACTGCGAAAGGGCTATACCGAGACGTGCTGTTAGCGTCGGTTTTTATCAGTCTTCTTTCTATTGCGCTGCCTTTATTCGTGATGAACGTGTACGACAGGGTTGTGCCTAACGCGGCGCTGGAAACCCTGTGGGCGCTAGCAATTGGCGTTTTGATGGTATTAGCAGCCGACTTCTTGCTGCGCATGCTGCGTCAATATTTTGTGGAGCTAGCGGCAAGCCGTTTAGACGTAACCCTTTCTGCAAAAATCATGGAAAAAGTGCTATCGATAAACTTAGCGAATAAACCTGCTAAGAGCGGTGCGTTTATCAACAGCTTACAGTCTTTTGAAAGTATCAGGCAGTTTTTTGGCTCGGTAACGCTGGTTGCTTTAGTGGACCTACCCTTCGGACTTTTATTTGTCGTTATCATTGCAATGATCGATATCTACTTGATTATCCCAATGCTTATTGGCGCTACTCTCTTATTTCTATACGCAATGAAAGCACAGCGAGTCATGCGCTCGTTGTCTGAAGAATCGATGGAAATAAGCTCGCGTAAGAGCTCGCTTGTTACTGAAAGCGTAACGTCTTTGGAAGACATAAAAGCATTTGGTTATCAAAGTCGAAACCAGAGCGCGTGGGAAAAACAGACCATATTTCTTGCTAAAGTTAATGCGAAGCTTCGCTTAGTTTCCATGTCGGTAAATAACGCCGCACTTTGGATTCAACAGTCGGTAGGCGTGGTCATTATTTTAACTGGCGTCTATTTAATTATCGAAGGCGTAATTACGCAAGGTGGTTTGATTGCCGCTTATCTTTTATCTAGCCGCGCGATGGGGCCTGTTTCACAAGCCGCATCGTTGTTAGCCCAGTTCCATCACGCGGAAACCGCCAAAAATGCCCTTGATGAAATTATGGCAATGCCTAGTGAATCGGGCAGTAATAAGCAGATTAAGAGCAACGTTGTACTGAAAGGCAATATAGATGCAAACCAACTCTGCTTTAAATATCCCGATGAAAATGTACTTGCACTTAAAGACATTAACTTCTCGATTAAACAAGGAGAGCATGTTGCTATTTTAGGAAAAAATGGCTGCGGTAAATCTACACTCAATAAACTTATTATGGGTTTTTACCGGCCTGAATCGGGGCAACTCTTGATGGATGGTATCGATTTACAACAATACGATCCTACGCTGTTGCGCAAGCAAATTGGTTATGTTCCCCAAGAAGTGAGCCTTTTTTATGGAACGCTTAAAGACAATATCATGCCTGAAAACTTGAACATGGATGATAGTGATTTCTGGGAAATATTAAACCAATGTGGTTTAGCAAAATTGGTCAATAGTAGCGCGAATGGGGTAGAGCAAATAGTTGGCGAGCGAGGCTCTCTACTCTCGGGCGGACAGCGACAAGCGGTCGCTATGGCAAGGGCGCTTGTTCGCGATCCATCTATATACATTATGGACGAACCTACCTCAGCGATGGACTCGACTAACGAAGCGCAAATGAAAGAGACCATAAAAGCCGCGACCGCGGGTAAAACACTTATTATAAATACCCATCGTACGACCTTACTTGACCTTGTAGAACGGGTGATTGTGGTTGAAAACGGAAAAGTCATTGCAGATGGTAAAAAGGAAGACGTACTTGTGCAATTTAGAAAGCCAAGTCAAACACTTAAGAGGGCACCATGATTTTAAAAAGTGGTGGTGAGAAAAAAGACTGGCTTCAACGATTAATGCGCGGGTGGCTTGCGCCACCACCGGGGCAAGATTGGGTGTTAGAAGCCGAGTGGTCACGGATTATGCAAACGCCAGTAAAGGCAAAGGGGCTATTGTACCTCGTATCCATCGTACTTTTTCTTTTAGTGGTCTGGTCGTATTTTGCCGAAATCGACGAGGTGGCAAAAGGCGATGGGAAAGTTATACCGTCTCAACAGCTGCAGGTGCTGCAATCGTATGACGGCGGAATTGTTCAAGACATTTTAGTGACAGAGGGGCAAACCGTAAAAGCGGGGCAAGTTTTGCTTAAGGTTGACCCGACGCGATTCCTATCCAGTCTTGAAGAGAACACCACACAATTTGCTGCGCTCGCAGCAAAAGTGCAAAGGCTATCGGCGCTTACTCAGGGTAAGGTGCTGAGGTTTAATAAAGAGTTGCAAGAGCAGGCCCCCAGCATTATCGAAAACGAGCGCAAGCTTTATAACTCGAATCTGGCGGAGCTTGACGAAGTAGCCGCTGGCTCAGATTCACGTATTATGCAGCGACGCCAAGATGTGGAAGAGGAACGAGCAAACCTATCCCAATATCAAAACGTACTGTCTCTAACGAGAAAAGAGTTATCCGTTACAAAGCCGCTGCTTGCTTCAGGTGCCGTTTCGGAAATCGAAATTCTCAGGTTAGAGCGGCAGGTGGTAGAACTTGAAGGCAATATCACGAAGTCTAAAGTGGCCATCGAGCGCGGACTTAATGCTATCGAAGAAGAAATCATAAAAAAGGAAGAAAGCCGATTAAGATTGGTAAATCGTTGGAATCAAGAGCTTACTGATGCTACCGGCGAGATGGCTACTTTGCAGCAATCCCAAACCAGTTTAGAGGATGTGGTATCACAAGCTGATATCAGATCACCCATTAACGGCACGGTTCAGCGGTTACTTATCAATACGGTTGGCGGTGTTATAACGCCAGGTAGTGCCGTGGTTGAACTTGTACCTCAGGATGACCAACTTATCGTAGAAGCCAAAGTTTCGCCGAAAGACATCGCGTTTATTCGACAAGGCCAGCCAGCTATTCTTAAGTTCAGCGCTTACGATTTTACCATTTATGGTGGCATGTCGGCAGAAGTACAACATATTAGTGCCGATGCTATTACTAATGATAAAGATGAAACTTATTACTTAGTAAGATTGGAAACAAAAAGGAGCATAGCAGATGAATCCCTCGACATTTTGCCGGGGATGATAGTTCAGGTTGATATATTGACGGGGAAGAAAACCGTGCTTAATTATATATTATCGCCATTGTTCAACGTGACAGCCTCTGCGCTGAGGGAGCGTTAAATGAGACATTTTATTGCCGAAAAAGATTTACAAGGCGCGCTAACTCAGTACTCATGGACAAAATATAATACTGTTACCAGTATCGAGTGTAAGGAAAGTGACTGCATCTGGATATTAGCTACCGACGACGACTGGCGCCAGCAACTTATCGCCGCAAAACAGAAAGTTTCTCAGGTGGTATTACTTACCTACAAGTATGATCGTTTAGAAATGCAGACAGCGCTGATGCTAGGAGCAAGAGCGTATTGCCATGCCCTTGGCGCTGAATCTTTATTAGCATCGGTTGCTCGCGTTATAGAAGCCGGAGGCATGTGGCTACCTAACGAGTTACTGTCTGTTACGACGTCAAACGTTGCCACAAACCTTCAAACGAAGCGAATACTACCAACCCTTAAAAGCCTAACAAACAGAGAAAGGGATGTATTAAGCTGTATCCTAGATGGGCTTAGTAATAAGGAAATAGCGCGGGAACTCGGTATCACCGAGCGTACCGTCAAGGAATATGTCGGTACGCTGCTTAACAAGTTCCAAGCTAAAGACAGAATTAGTCTGCTGCTTCGCTTAGGTGAGTTTAGTCATCTAAAAGATGCTCTATAACCTCAATATGAGAAACCACCCCGTCAATACCTAACTCGATAAATAAGTCTTGGTGATCAGCACGTTTAACGCCATCAGCGTATACATTAATACCAAAGGTGTGAGCTAACGAGCAGAAGCCTCTGATTAATGCGTGATTGGCGGGGTTGAAGTCGATGTCCGCCATAAAGGCAGAATCAATCTTCACATAATCTAACCCCATCTCTTGCACATTTAATAATTGAGAGAAAGACTCGCCAACGCGCTTAAGGCCAATCATGCAATCTTTGGCTTTTAGCGTGTTGCAAAAATCTTTAAATTCGTCTGGGAAACGCGTGGCGGTAGACTCACGTACTTCAAAACATAATTGTTTTGCTGCCTTTTCGTTCGTGCCTATTTGAAAATACAATTGGGCCAAAATTTCTGGGTCTAGCATAAACTGCTCGGAGCACAGGAACGCGAATTTCGAATGCGTGCCTGTGCGGTTTATATAGTTGATTAAGCTAGTAACAGTGGTTAATTCTAATTGAGGCAAGAGCCCTAAATAGCGAGCCCAGTGGGTATAATACCCACTCTTTCTTAACTCGCCATCAATAGTAACACCCGCCCAACTTTGGTAGTGAACCAAGTTTCGGTCAATATCCAGTACCGGAAAGTTAAAGGTTTCTACATCGTACTCTTCAATTGCGCGTTTTAAGTCTTGTTCCCAACGCTTCTCTTCTACCAAGCTAATAAATTCTTTAAGTGGCGCTTCAATAAACGGGTCTTCCATATCGACCATTTCAGCTTCATCTATCATAGTATCTGCTCGCATCAGGGCGTCAGAGAAACTATCTTCAGGGCGAAGTTTAACTACTGATTGAAATACTTTAGGGTCGCCTTCGCGGCTAAACGCGCCTAAGCAGGAGCCATGAACGGCTTCGGAAATCGCCACAGCATCATGGGTTTCAGTAAGTAGAATGGCAAACTCATTCTTTTGCATTCGTGCAATACGACTGTCTGTAAAAAGGTGATGATGCTGTGAAAGGCAATCGTTAATTTCATCTACAAAATCGCGAATGCGCCTCTTGCGAATATTGGCAGGTGTGCGCAGAAAGCCCTCACCTTCGGTAAACCTCACGAAAAATAGGCAGTTGATCCCTTCAGTATCGCGGAAGGCGAGTTGACCTTTAAGAATAGAGATAAAATAGTCTCTGTTGGCAACGCCTGCCTCGTCGTCGAACTGGGTTTTATAGCGCATAAGGTCAAGGCGCGTATTCTCTTCTTCCATAATCTTCTTGGAGTTGGCTGCCAAAAAGTTCATTGCGCGAACTACCCGTTTAAGCTCAAGTGTCCTAGGTTCGGGAAGTTGAACAAATTGCATCTCTTGAAAGGATTCTGCTTGGTCAACAACACTATCAAGCGGACGTATAATAAAGCGAAGCGCCCAGCCGCCGATAAGGCCTGAAAAAATACCAACAAGCGACAAACCAAAAATCAGGCGGTGGGTGGCTCGCCACATTGAGGCCACTGCAAAGCTAGTATCGGTCTCCACATATACCGTACCGTACTGTCCCCATCCTTGACTGACTTGGGCGATTCCGGGCTCTACATAGGGTGAGAAGTTTTCTGCAAACCAACGAGGGGTGTTTTCATCCAGCACCACTTCGTGAGTGTGAGCAGACACTATCTCGCCGTCAGCTTTCTTTAGAACGATAGAAGCATAATGCCCAATATCAAACTGGGACATAATAAAGAGATCTAAGGATACCGGGTCTTTTTCAAGCCCACTTAAGGTGAGGGCCAGCATGCTGGCATTATCTAAATTTTTCGCGTAAAGCTGCTCTTCTACGTATTGCTTGGTGGTTATTCCATGAATTGTCACGCTACCTGCAATTGCAACAAGGACAACGACTACAATGGCTAGCCATAATTCTCTTGTTATTGACATAAACTCCTAGGACCTTCTGCTAATCCCCTCTTGCTTCATGCGCTCAATTACGTCGCGCCACCTAGATAGTCTGCTGGTAGACGAAGAAACCTGTGCAGATTTGCCAGGCTGCCAAATACCAGAATCATTAAAACTGAAAACAGGTATTAAGTCTGTTCGCTGAGAGCCGGGTAAAACATTAGACACTAAACTGTCTAGCACCAAGGGATCCGATGAAGGGGAGTCATAGTATCCTAAAACCATGTGCGCTTGTGTTACTCGGCTTCTACCAATCTTCGCTTTAACGTAAATAAGGCGAAGTTTAGAACTATCGATACCTAAGTGTAGCAGAGCTACGTATTTTGCAATGGCATAATCCTCACAATCTCCGCGAGAATGGCCAAAAAGTTCAGATGGTGTGGCCCAGTAGTCTTTTTGCTTGAAAACAACGTCGTCGGTTGCGTATTGAATATGCTCGTCGAAGAAAGCGTTTACGGCCATTAGTTGCTCGTTAACTCCTTTATTTTCAAGGGAATTAAGCATAAGCTCCAAGGCCTCTACATGTGAAGCCTTATCTGCTCCAAATTTTTCTTTAACTTCCTGTTCGAGTTTTGGAAACTCGATAATATAGTGATCCTTGATTTGCTGGCCAGCTAGTAGCAGAGCTACGAAAGCTAAGCAGTGCGACGCAAATAGGGAAAGGGTCATGGTTTTTGATTATTTTTAGACTAAAGTATAAATGAGGTTACTAGGACGAACATTAAACTTAAGTATTGATTGTTATACGTTGTTATAGATATAACACGGCTATGCTGATAAACCAACCATGAATTTGCTAGGGGATTTATTTGTTAGAGGTTATTTTTTTACTACAAAATCATTTTCTTGGATGTTCGCGATAACGCCTGTACCTGAGTTTACCACCGTTGATGAATTGCCAAAGGCCCGGTCTACAATAAACGTGCCAGGGTAGACAGCATACTGAAGGTACGTCCTGCCAAGGTTATCTACTACTTCTTTAGCTTGATAAAGATATAGTTCATCTTTCTCAGAAATGCCATTATCTCTTCCTAAAGAAATTGAAATTTTGTTGTTTGCCACGCTAATTACCCTGCCTGTTATAGGCTGGCAAGCAGTGGATTCTTTGATATCTTCTATTGCCTCGCTGATGCTTACGTCAATGGCTTGACCATAGCGGGACTGCCAAAAGGTTGACGAAAACTCATCAACATCTTCGAATCTGTCAAACGTCCATTCTTCTTGGTTTCTATACGACGAGGTATAAAGCAGGCCCCCATTTATTCCATCATAAACCTGAAGTGACATTGAGAACGCGCGCTCTGGTGTACTATCACGCCACGGTGTAAATACAGACGGGGTATCTTTTGGGCCCATACTTAAATCGTCGATAACACCAATAATCACAAACTGAGTGTTACTTTGGGCCGATAGGGTGCGTATATTCTCTGCGGTAAACCGCCTGTCAAATTTTGCCGTATGAGGTGCAACATAAGTAATGCTAAGGTTGTTGGTTTGAGCTTTCATTGCCTCTACGAGTCGCTGAGTGAAAGCTTTGTCGAAATTAGGCATATTGCCATGGGTCAAATGACCTCTATTTCTAATTCTAAAGTGTGTAGTGGCGAAGTGTTTCTCATCAAGCTGTGCATCGCACGTCTTACCTTTAGGAAAAATATCGGCACGGACACGCACGGTAATCACATCACCGTTAAAGGTTTCGTTAACTAGCTCAAGCTGATTAACTTCGCCGGTAGAGCGGATTGTCATTTCTTCGTTTTTAAGCAATCCATTGGTGAGTTTGGCAACACTGTGCACTGAAGCGCCGGCAAACAGCATTGCTTGTTTTAACGCTTCTTGCGTGGCCGTGCGTTTAGCTGCTTCTTTATTACCATCTAGCACAACTGCTTGCCCCGTGGCCTCATACCACGCGGCATGCGCTTGCCCAATAAAAAAAACTAATAGGCAAACTACCGCCACAGCAATATTAAAAAATTTCGCCAGAGTTGTTCTGCTTATGCGTTGCACCACACACTCCTATTGTTGCTCAGTCTATGTGCCAGATTAATACCACGAACTATGCGAAAAAAGTGCCAAGTGATGTGGGTTTTCTATAATAAGTTAAAATGGGCGCACATCTTGCTTTCTTTGGGCTATATCAGCGAGTAAATGCGTGCCTGATGTAGGCAGGCGAATCGGTGAATACCGAAAAATTGGGCGTTAGGTCAAACAGGCCATCGAGCGTTGTCATAGCGTATCTAATAGAAGCTAACAAATAGTTAAGCCGTCAGTAACCTGTTATTGATGCAAATTGAGGTTTAGATTCATGTGCTTGAATAAATTGAAAAAATCGAAAGTGCTTATTCAGTCTTCCATTCTCGGTTTCGCTCTCAGTATAAGTGGCTGTGGCATTATTGATAAACATGTCGAGTGGGAGACGGTTGAGCCAGAAAGTTATCCAGTTCTGAAGGCCATTGGCTATGCGCCGATTTCATCTCAGCGAGGTGAAAGTGATAGTATGAAATTGATAATGGCGATGAAAGCGTCAAAATTAGATGCATACAGAGAACTCACAGAACAAGTTTATGGTCAAAAAATTGAAGGCAGCCAATCAGTTTCCCATCTTGTTGTAGAGTCGGAATCGTTGCGAGCCTCAGTTGAAGGCGTGATAAGAGGTGCTGAAGTCGTAAAAACTTATCCGGTAGGGGAGGACACCTACGTGACAGAACTCTCTTTAGATATGCAGCAAGTTTATGATATTTATTTGTCTACCGCGAAGCCAAGAAGAGTCAAAGACGTAAAATACTATTAGGAATGGGGCGATATAAAGCAGCGCAGGCTGCTTGGGTTTATAGGGCTAAGCGCTGACGCCAGAACCTAAGGTTCCGCCTTTTGGCTTTCCCTTCTTATCATAAGTAAGCGACTCTTTCGCACGCACTTCCATCATCAAATTCCGCAGGTGTGTGAGGCGTAGCTGTCCTTGCTCCACGGCTTTTTGATTGACTTGTGTGCGGTACTTGCAATCGTCAAGTAGACGCTTTGCTTGCTCCATTAAATCTTCATCGTATTGGGACAATGAGGCTGAGCCGGCAAGAGTACGCTCGATATCACTATCAAGTGTCTGAATGGACGTGAGTAGCTGCGTTTTTTCGTCTAGTACCTTCATCAACGATTCAGCGTCACGAGAGCTTATAAGCTGAAGCTCCTTCTCAAGCAAGGCAACAAGTGTAGAGAGTTGCTCTACTTGCTTAGCTATTGCTTGGGACAATGGGCTGTTTTGTTCAGTCACTCTTACGCTCTACTATTCACTTGATTATTTTTATTTGGTACCGAAAATTTCACCTTCAAGTTTCGCTATTTTGTTAGCGAGCACTTCTGGGTTCACTTTATATTCGCCGCTTTGAATCGCTTTCTTTAAACGATCTACTTTGTCTTGATTAACAGGCGCTTCAGTTCCTTTTTTCTGAACTTGATTTAGCTGCTGTGCAGATTGAGTCAGCGACACTGAGTCTTGACGTGGCGCTGGAGCCGTCTGCGCGGTTTGTGCCGCAGCCTGTTGCTGAGACTGCTGCGTCTGGTTTTGTTGCGCAACCTTCCCATTATCAACGGGTGTTTTAGGTAACCCATTGTTTATATTATTAATAGCCATAATAAGTCCTCACTACTTTTTTGCCTCTGTAAAGTATATCGGCCTTTACGCTTATTTCTTTAGCCAAATTGTGCACAAAAAAGTAGATATTTACTGCCTCAATTACAAGTGTATCACGACTTCTTCAGGGCTTGCGACTCTAGCGATTACTGCTTTTCTACTGCTCGCGTTTAAAACCTTAATATTATCACCCACGACGCCGTCTTGTTGCGCAATACCGGCAGTCTTAACTTCCATGCCAGCTACCTCAGCAGTAATAGTAATTCTATCGCCTTTGCAGACAAAGCATAGCATATTCGATTGGATTGCTTGTCCGTTAGTTACACGGCGCTTCATTCTAGCGCCAATAAGGGCTTCTAAATCGGTAAAAGCGGTATGCCGCAATCGTCTAACGTCAACCTTTGCCAGTGTTAAATTAGAAGAAGTAAGAACCGTGCCAGGGCTGACGGCTCCTTGGGTAACAACGATTTCTTTTGTGCGTGTAACTTGGCCGCTGGTAAACAAATACCACTCATTATTTTGACAGCTAACGCGTACCGATATATACGACTGACTTAGCGCTTCTTGCGAAGCATTATACTGAAAACCGGTGGGGCAATCTGGAATATTTATCCTATCGTCTATCTTCACAATAGCCACATCAATGCTAGTATCCTGCGCATTATCAGTGAGTTGAGTGAGCAAATATTGCTTTGCGCCTTCTTCTACGCGCACGTGATTAGTTATTGCCGCTAAGCAACTTATTGAAAACACACTAAGTACCACGCATAGAAGTAAGCGAGTAAGTGATTGGTGTATTGTAGCGTTATTTGGTTTCATAGTGACTTTTCGTGTTCAGTTTACGAGTTATTGACTATGCTTAGTAACACCAGTGTAAATCCGCATTGGATTTAATTGCAAAGCGTATAGTAAGGTCAATAGGCGCTAGTCTCAACGCAGGCTGTAATAATTGGCTATTACAAAAACAAAAATGACATTAAGTGTCATTTTTCTGTCGTTTGACCTGCAAAAATTTAGTGATATTGTCTATCTTTATTATGAGAGGCAATGATCATGCCCAGTATTATTTAGAGGTGACCTATGTCGGGGATTTTAGATTCAGTAAACCAGCGCACGCAGCTTGTTGGGCAGAATCGCTTGGAGCTGTTGCTGTTTAGACTGAACGGCCGCCAACGCTTTGGGATCAATGTTTTTAAAGTGCGGGAAGTGCTGCAATGTCCTCCGCTAACCGCTATGCCAAAACTCAATCCTCTGGTGCGGGGTGTGGCACATATTCGTGGGCAAACCATTTCAGTTATCGACTTAAGCATGGCAACGAGAGGCCGACGGATTGAGGACCTTTCTAATGCCTTTATCGTTATCGCAGAATACAATCGTTCGGTGCAGGGGTTCTTAGTGGGCGCTGTGGAACGTATTATAAATACCAACTGGGACGCAATTATGCCTCCTCCACAAGGTACGGGTCGAGCAAGTTACTTAACTGCGGTTACTGAAGTTGAAAATGAATTGATTGAGATCCTTGATGTAGAAAAAATTCTCAATGAAATTTCGCCGCTTAATGCAGAAGTAAGTACTGAGGTAGCAGAAGGCTTAACCACAGAGGGCCAAGAAAACAAGATTATCTTTATTGCAGATGATTCTTCAGTGGCTCGAAATCAGGTTAAAAAAGCATTAACGTCGCTTGGCCTTGAAATTGAGCTTGCGAAAAACGGCTTAGAGGCTTTGAAGCGGTTGAAAGAAATTGCTGAAGAGTATGGCGATGTAACTAACCGCGTTGGGGTTTTAGTGTCTGATATTGAGATGCCAGAAATGGACGGTTATACGCTGACGGCGGAAATAAAAAATACGCCGGAATTACAAAAGCTTCACGTCGTGCTCCACACTTCACTTAGTGGTGTATTTAACCAAGCAATGGTACAGAAAGTCGGCGCTGATGATTTTATCGCAAAATTCCACCCTGATGAGCTTGCGACCGCAGTACAAAAATGGCTAATGACAGAGTGCGAATAACGGAGCAATATAGGATTGGCTAATAAAGACGTTTCGCCAGCAAGTTACCTGAAGTTCAGAGAGTTCTTAGAAAAGCAGTGCGGTATAGTATTAGGTGATAATAAACAATATCTAGTGCGCAGCCGCTTGGCTTCCTTGCTCTTCAAATATAAATACGAGTCGGCTGACGAACTGATTGATGTCGTTGTACGAGGTTTTGACAGATCTTTACTTCAAAGCGTCATAGATGCAATGACGACCAATGAGACCCTTTGGTTTCGCGACAACTATCCTTTTGACCTTCTAGTTAAAGACCTGCTTCCTAAGTTATCGGCAAAGAACCAAAAGATACGGATTTGGAGCGCAGCATGCTCTTCCGGTCAAGAGCCATACTCCATCGCCATGTCTGTACTAGAGTATCAGCGTCAGCGTCCCGGCGCTTTGCGTGCGGGGGTTGAAATTGTTGCCACTGACTTGTCCTCTGAAATGTTGCAAAAGTGCGAATCGGGCATCTATGACGAGCTGTCGTTGGCTCGGGGTTTATCGCCCCAACGACGACAAGCATTTTTTCAAAAAAATGAAAGCGGTTTGATGCAGATAAAGCCTGATGTTCGCCGAATGGTAAACTTCAGAAGCCTTAACCTTCTTTCAAGCTATGCCGCCCTTGGCCGCTTTGACATCGTTTTCTGCCGCAACGTGCTCATTTATTTTTCAGCAGACATCAAGCAGCGCATACTGCAACAAATTGCCGGACAACTGCAGTCTGAAGGCATACTTTTCCTTGGCGCTTCTGAGTCTATCAACGCGGCAAGCGATACATATAATATGGTGAAGTGCCACCCTGGCCTCTACTACCAGAAAAAATGATCTCACTTATCGGCCTGATAAATAATAATTTTTTATCGATCAGGTCGACCGCTATTTAAAAAACCTCCGTCAAAAACTCATTATGGCATCTGCCTTGCTAACTATTTTCGTAGACGACATTTATACGGAAACCGTCACATCTTAATTCCGTTAATTTGTCACCATGAAATGTTTATAAGTATGTCAGAGGTCATGTTATGGCTATTAACCTAGATAAACTGGTTGGCTTTCACGAGTCGGCGCTCAAGATACGCACAGAGCGTATGGAAGTTATTTCAGGGAATCTAGCAAACGCAAATACGCCAGGCTACAAAGCGAGAGACATCGACTTTAATAAAGCGATGCAGTCGGCAATGCATGAGGCATCAAGCAGCTCACCAAGCCGGGCTTCTTCAGGTCTAGTGCGGACAAATAATCGCCACTTAAGCGGCAATCCTTCGTCAGTAGCGGCAAACTTTGACATGCAGTACCGCATACCTACTCAGCCTGATACCGGAGACGGAAACACGGTAGAAGTACAAGCAGAAAGAAACCGATTTTTAGACAACGGATTGCGCTACCAAGCTAGCCTTGAGTTTTTGAATGGAAAAATTAAAGGCATGAAAAAAGCGCTTAGCTCAGGAGGCCAGTAGTCATGAGTTTATTTAACGTAATGCAAATATCGAGCACGGGGATGGAGGCAGAAAACGTACGCCTAAATACCACGGCCAGTAATATTGCCAACGCAAACTCGGTTAGCAGTAGCTATGACGAAACTTACCGAGCACGTCATCCCGTTTTCGCAACGGCACTACAAGACGCTATGCGCGACCAGTCAAAAGGCGCAGGTGTTCAAGTTAAAGGTATTGTTGAAAGTGATGCACCACTTCAAGTTGAGTACTCACCTAACAACCCTATGGCTGACGAAGATGGTTATATCTACAAGCCGAACGTGAACATTGTGGAAGAAATGGCAAATATGATGTCAGCATCAAAAGCGTATGAAACCAACGTCCAGGTAGCTGACACCACAAAACGCATTTTTCGTCGCGTACTGCAGCTAGGTCAAGGGCAGTAATTTGTCTCTTGAGTAATGTGAGGATTAATAAGTGAACACTATTAATAACACCGGCTTAAATACTGATCTGTATTGGCAGGAAGAAACCGTCAAGATAGCTGATGGAACTGAACAGCAGCTAACGCAAGAAGACTTCTTCTCAATGCTAACAGAACAGCTTGCCAACCAGGATCCCACTGCGCCCGTAGACAATGACCAAATGGTCGCGCAAATGACCTCTTTTACTATGGCTGATGGTATCTCTCAGCTCAACGAAAAGTTCGAATCATTTGCTGCTTCAATGACGTCAAATCAAGCGCTGCAGGCATCGAGCTTAATTGGTCAAAACGTACTTGTTCAAGGCAACGTTGGTTATATGGCAGCTGAAGGTGACGGCCTCTCCGGCGTTATCGTGAACGAAAAAACCGTTCAGAACATGACCATTTCAATCGAGAACCAGTTTGGCGAAGTGATCAAAACTATCGATGCAGGCACACAAAGTGCTGGCAACATTGAGTTTGAATGGGACGGCAAAGACCAGCACGGCAATCAAATGGCGCCAGGTGAATATGTCATCAGCGCTACGGGCGAGCTAAATGGTGAAGGTGTTCAATTAAACACAGCCGTTAATCGTCATGTTGGAAGTGTAAGCTTGGCAGGTAGTGGCCAAGGCGTAATTTTGAATTTGGATGGTGATGTCAGTATCAATCTTGATGACGTCATTCAAATCGGCAGTTAGCAGGAGAATCAATAATGTCTTTTAATATTGCACTGAGTGGCGTTTCAGCCGCACAAAAAGATTTGGATGTGACCGCCAACAACATCGCAAACGTAAATACAGTTGGCTTTAAAGAATCACGTGCTGAATTCGGTGACGTGTATGCCGCATCGCTTCTCTCAGGTGGTAAAACGAAAGTAGGTGACGGTGTACTAACCCAAGAAGTTGCACAGCAATTCTCACAAGGTAGCCTTCAGTTTACCAACACGTCGCTCGACTTGGCGATTACGGGTAACGGTTTCTTTGCGACAGTACCAGAAATTACGTCGCGTGACTTTTCATTCACTCGTGCTGGTCAGTTTAAGCTAGATAGCGACAATTTCGTTGTAAACAGCAACGGCGACAATCTATTAGGCTTCCCCGTAAACTCTGATGGCACCAGTGCATCCGTTGCACTAAGTACAACGGAACCAGTACGTATACCAGACTCGTCAGGCTCACCTGCTCAAACTACAGAAGTTGATATTCGTATGAACTTACCTGCTGGTGATGCGGCGCTAGACCCCCAGGATTTCGATCCAGAAGATCCGCTAACCTACAATGCAGCAACCTCGGTTACGGTTTACGACTCATTGGGTGATAGCCATGTAATGACGTATTACTTCATAAAAGATGCCACCCCTGGTGTGGACAATGAGTGGTACGTCGCTACTGCCGTGGACGATACGCTTGTGGACATGACCGACTCAGCTGGCAATGATACAGACCCAACTACCGCAGTTAACAGTGTTGGTGGCAACACTGGTAATGCAGTAACCGCATCTAAGCTGATTTTCTCCCAAGGTGGTGACTTTGCTGGCATGGAAACACCAGATGGGCTTGCTACGCTAGACTTCAAAATGCAAACTGAAGCGCTAGGCGCAGGTATTCTTGCAAATGGCTCAGATCCTACGCAGCAAATCAGTATTGATTTTAATCTAGACGTTAATAATGCAACGCCGAACGAGCCAACGCAGTTCGCATCAGCGTTCGAAGTGACATCACTTGAACAAGACGGCTTGCCGGTAGGCCGACTTACCGGTATTGATATTGGCCCTGACGGACTAGTACGAGCCACGTTCTCTAACGGTACTTCTGAACCCATTGTTCGCGTTGCACTTGTTCGTTTTTCAAATGAGCAAGGCTTAACTCAAGAAAGCAGCACGCAATGGAAAGAAAGTATTCTTTCTGGTGAAGCACTAGCGGGCGAAGCAACAACCGGTACCTTCGGTGAGATTAACTCTTCGGCCCTTGAACAAGCCAACGTTAACCTGACCACTGAGCTAATCGACATGATCATCGCTCAGCGTAACTTCCAGGCAAACTCTCGAGCGCTCGAGGTTAACAACTCACTGAACCAGACTATCCTTAATATTCGATAATTAAGGTCAAGGCTTCGGCGTTGAGGCAATAAAGCGGCAATTTTCAGGCGTTTAAATTCGCCTGAGAAGCCCACAAAATGTAAAGGTCGCACAAATGCGGCCTTTTTATTTTTCTATATATTTCAATCTAATACCTTTCGTAAATTTCAATTGTGTTAAATATCCACAGATTGGCACTGCCTTTGCAAAATCTTGTTTAAGGTTTAATCAGAGTCAAAAGTTAGTCATGGATAAACTTCTCTACATTGCAGCAAGTGGCGCATCCCAAGACCTATTAGGAACGGGCATTCGCGCTAATAACTTAGCTAATGCACAAACCACAGGTTTTAGAGCTCAGCTAGAGCAGGCAAGGTCAATGCCGGCGTACGGCGAAGGCTTGCCGACCCGCGTCTTTTCTATGACTGAGAGCCCTTCGAATAATTATGAGTCGGGCCCAATGATCAAAACTGACCGAGACTTAGACGTGGCGATTCAAGGCGATGGCTGGTTTGCTGTACAGGATGAAAACGGCCAGGAAGCCTATTCCCGTGATGGTAATTTCAAATTAGGCGATGACGGAATTTTGACAGACATTCACGATCGTGTGGTGCTAGGTGACAACGGGCCGATTTTTCTGCCGGTACCTTTAGATAACCTTAACATTGCCGCCGACGGCACCTTGTCCATGAGACAGTTAGGCGCCCCCGCAAATGTCATCGAGGAGGTAGGGCGTCTTAAGTTAGTTTCTCCAAACTACGCCGACATGGAACGCGGCAATGACGGCTTGTTTAGAATGGAAGATGGCTCAATAGCGCAAGCCAATGCCAACGTAAAAGTAATGTCTGGCATGCTTGAAGGCTCTAACGTAAATGCAGTGGAAGAGATGGTAGATATGATAAGCCTTCAGCGTCATTACGAACTTCAAGTAAAAGTAATGAAACAAGCAGAAGAGCTTGATACCCGCGGCAATTCTTTGCTACGCATCCTGTAAACGAATTTTAAATATCGTTGCTATATGAGCAACGTCGGAGGTCAACATGCATCCAGCATTGTGGATAAGTAAAACCGGACTAGACGCCGCACAGACCGATGTGGCAGTGGTGTCTAACAACCTAGCAAATGCGTCAACCGTAGGCTTTAAAAAAGACCGTGCGGTGTTTGAAGATTTGCTTTATCAAAACATTAATCAGCCAGGTGGTCGCTCTTCAGCTGATACCGAACTTCCTTCTGGGCTTATGCTTGGTTCAGGTTCAAAAGTGGTGGCTACGCAAAAAGCCCACACGCAAGGTAACTTACTAACCACTGAAAACGCGTTGGATATGTCAATTCAAGGGCGTGGCTATTTTGAAATACTGCAGCCCGACGGCACTATCGCTTATTCACGTAATGGTCAGTTTTCACTTAACGACCAAGGGCAAATCGTTACCTCAGGAGCTGGCTTTTTACTACAGCCTGAAGTAGCCGTGCCTGAAGATGCGCAGCAAATCACTATCTCTCAAGATGGTGAAATTAGCGTAAGTATTCGAGGACAAGCAGAGCCTCAGGTATTAGGGCAATTAAATATTTCTGATTTTGTGAACCCGACGGGCCTTCAGCCTACGGGACAGAACCTTTTCGTAGAGACTGCGTCAAGCGGTGCGCCTATTCAGGGTATACCTGGCTTGCAAGGGTTAGGTTATATCTCTCAAGGCACGCTTGAAACATCGAACGTAAACGTAACTGAAGAGTTGGTTAATCTTATTGAAAGCCAACGCTTGTATGAGATGAACTCAAAAGTTATCTCATCGGTTGACCAAATGCTTGGTCAGGTTATTCAGCAACTGTAATGGGTAGCATCATGCGTATTCTAGGTTTATCTGCTGCACTACTTATACTTGGCGGCTGCGCCAGTACCAGCGAACCACCGGTTCAGGCCAACGACCCGTCGTTTGCCCCTGTGGTGCCAGATTACCCGCGTGAAACGGTCGTAGAAGATGGTTCTCTGTTTCGTTCACATATGGCGAATAGCTTGTATTCAGATGTTACAGCCAGAAGAGTGGGAGACATCATTACCGTTACGTTAAGTGAGAATACTCAAGCGAGTAAGTCGGCGGATACATCTACTGCTAAAGACACGAACGTGAATCTTAATCCTATTACAGGGTTGGCAGGTCAAGCCATTAACATAGGCGGTGAGTCCATACAGTTAGGCGTAAGTTCGTCACGGGACTTCTCAGGAGATGCCGCAGCGAATCAAAGCAACAGCTTAATTGGCGCTATTTCCGTAACCGTAGTCGACGTTCTGCCTAACAGCAATCTTGTTATTCGTGGTGAGAAGTGGTTAACGCTAAACCAAGGTGACGAGTACATTCGGCTCACCGGTATTATTCGCCCCGCAGATATTAGCCCTGAAAACGAAATCGTTTCGACTAAGGTTGCCAATGCACGCATCCAATATTCAGGTACTGGCTCCTTTGCGCGTGCGCAAGAAAAGGGTTGGTTAACCAAGTTTTTTGATTCCACTTGGTGGCCTCTTTAGGTTTAGGAAGGAGAGTGAACATGCGTTTATTTTCAGTTGTACTTGCCGTTTTCACGCTGCTTTTACCCTCGCAGGCATTTGCCCAGCGCATTAAAGATTTGGCGAGTATTCAAGGGGTGCGTAGTAACCAGTTAGTTGGTTATGGCTTAGTGGTTGGTTTACCTGGAACAGGTGAACAAAGCCCGTTTACTGAACAGAGTTTTAGAACGATGTTAAGTAACTTTGGTATCAGCCTAGACGCTAATACCAAGCCAAAAATTAAAAACGTAGCTGCGGTAGCAGTGCATGCGGAATTACCCGCATTCGCTAAACCAGGCCAAACTATTGATATTACCGTGTCGTCAGTAGGTGAAGCATCGAGCCTTCAAGGTGGAACCCTACTTCAGACATTTCTTCGCGGTGTTGATGGCAAAGTGTATGCGGTTGCGCAAGGTAGTTTAGTTGTTAGCGGTTTCGGCGCGCAAGGCGGCGACGGTTCACGTATTGTTGTCAATACACCAACAGTAGGGCGTATCCCAAACGGTGCAATGGTAGAACAGTCGGTACCTAGTGGTTTTGCCAACGGTGACACGTTAACACTTAACCTTCATTACCCAGATTTTTCTACCGCAAAAGCGCTGGCGGACACAATCAATGAACGCTTAGGCGCACAACCAGAAAATGGCTACATTATTGCTAAGCCCATTGATGCGGCATCGGTTCGCGTCACCGCCCCACGTGATGTAGGCCAGCGCGTAGGTTTCTTAGCAACCCTTGAAAACTTCGAATTTACACCAGCAGATGCACCAGCCCGCGTAGTGATAAACAGCCGCACGGGCACTATCGTCATCGGCAGCGACGTACGGTTACTGCCAGCGGCCATTACTCATGGTGGTTTAACGGTAACCATCTCAGAAAATCAGCAGGTGTCTCAACCTAACGCATTTGCCGACGGTCAAACCGCCGTCACTACACAATCTATTGTGGATGTGGATTTAGCGGATAGTCGCATGTTTAAGTTCGAACCAGGTGTAACGCTTGACCAGCTTGTTCGCGCCGTTAACGAAGTGGGCGCCGCACCGGGCGATTTAATGGCTATTTTAGAAGCATTACGTCAAGCAGGGGCTTTACGTGGTGAGCTCGTTATTATCTAACAGCGTTAAGCGAAGCATGGCGGAATAAATACGATGGAATCACTCAGCACAAAAAGCCAGCTTGATATGGCGCGCAATGTCCACGATATGGGCAGTATTAACAAAATGCGCGAAGCCATTGCATCAGGCGATGAGACTGTACTGCAAGAAGCTGCCCAGCAGTTTGAGGCAATATTTGTGCAAATGATGTTGAAGTCTATGCGTAAAGCACAAGATGCCCTTGCCGATGAAAATAGCCCGTTCAATTCTCAGCAGGTAAAGTTCTACCGTGATATGCACGACCAACAACTTGCTACAGACTTAACCTCGGGAGGCGGCTTGGGCCTTGCTGATGTCATTGTAAAACAGCTGGGGCAAACGGAAGACAGCTATACACCCGCTAGTGTAATTAGAAGCGATGGCGACATCTCTTCCTTAAACAGAAATCGCATACAAAGTGTTGTTCAAGCGCAAGATGTAGCGCTTTCTTCTAGCTCGATAAAGAGTCAGTCGGCGCAAAAAGATGCCATGTTTGAAAGCCCTGAACAATTTGTTGAAAGCCTAATGCCAATTGCAGAAAAAGTTGCAGAAAAGTATGGCATGGACCCAAAAGCCATTATTTCACAAGCTGCGGTGGAAACGGGTTGGGGAAAGTTTGTTATCCATAAAGCCGATGGAAGTAGTTCACACAATTTATTTGGCATAAAAGCCAACAAAGGGTGGGGTGGAGAGCAAGCCATCGTAGATACCCTTGAGTTTAATAACGGTTTACCACAAAAGCAAAAAGCGGCGTTTAGATCTTACTCTTCGGTAGAAGAGGCTATGGAAGACTACGGACGCTTTATTACCTCGCAGCCACGCTATAGCCGTGCTGTGGAAAATGCTTCTGATGCTGCGCGTTACACAAATGCACTTCAAGAAGCAGGCTATGCTACCGACCCTGAATACGCGAGCAAGATTATGGCAGTGTATAACAGTGACCGTCTTAGCGCATTGATGCCATAGCTTAGGGCCATAGGTGAGGAGAATACAGTGAGTTCTGTTGATTTATATTCTTTAGCGACAAGCGGCGTAAACGCAAGCAACAAGCTATTGCAAACAACGAGTAACAACATTGCCAATGTGAATACCCCTGGCTATGTTCGCGAGCGCACCGAGCTTCAAAACAGCCAAGTATTTGGTGTAGAAATTGGCAATACCGAGCGCATCATTAATGTATTTGCGCAAAACCAGCTTAGAAGAGATATTACTTCGGTCGGTGAGCTTGAAGCGTTTTCCAGTAAAACCACGGCCATTGATAATCTTCTAGCAAGCGAAGCTAACTCTATTTCACAAGGATTAAGCGAATACTTTTCTGCCCTACAAACTGCCGCTGACGACCCCACTAATCTTGCATCTCGAGAGCAGGTACTAGGTAAATCCGAATCTCTTTACAACCGTATGAGAACCTTGTCGGATTACATGCTAGAAAAAGAAGAAGAGCTCAATTTGGAGTTCACTTCTATGGTGAACCGAGCTAATACCCTTATTGGAAATATTGGCGATTTAAACCGCAATATCGTTATTGCAAATGGCAATAATACGAGCGACCAGCCCAGTGCTCTGCTCAACGAAAGAGACCAAGCGATAGATGAACTCTCGTCTATTATGGGCATTACGGTTAAAGAAAGTACTACGCAAAACGGTGCCGTGACAATAAATCTTACTTCAGGGGAATCACTGGTACTTGAAAACGGCGCCTTCAATTTGTTTGAGCTAAGTTCCAGTGCCGATTTGACCACCAAGGAAATTAAGCTTGAAACTAATTTTGGTTCTCAGACAAAAAACGATGCATCAATACGCATTGTTGAAGATGATTTAGGTGGCGCATTAGGCGGTTTATTCAGGTATCGAAACGAAGTGCTTGGCCCCACTATGCGCGATGTGGGTCAGCTATCGGTCGCTTTTGCCGATGCCATGAATACGCAAAACAAGCTAGGCATGGACTTAGATGGCCAGATTGGCGGAAATATTTTCGATATTCCGTCTTTTAGAGGGTTGGCTTATGAAGATACTGACGGAGACTATGTTGTTACCGCACAGCTCACTGAAGGCAAGGGCGCTGAATTAACGGATGCGGATTATAAAATTGAAGTAACCGCAGTGTCTGCTGGTGTACCTAGCGAAATAGAAATTACATTTTTAAATCCTGATGGTACACCGAAAAAAGACGGTTCTGGCAATGATATTATTTTTTCAAACTTTGCCGTATCACCGGGCTTTAATGAACTACCCGGTGGCATTGAAATCGACTTTTCGGGCGGCGACCCGTATACAGTTGGTAATGAATTTTTGATCCAGCCCACTAAAGACGTTGCGTCAAACATAAGCTTAGATACAAATCGCCCTGAAGATTTAGCCTTCGCCAACCCGGTAAGAGCCGGGGCCGATAGCGCTAATTTGGGCAGCGCTAACGTTATAGACGTAACCGTTTCAAATACGGAAGTGGGCACGTCCGCTTTTGACGGCGCGGGTGGTATTCTAAATTCAGCCCCCGCTCAAATTAGTTTTACTGCTGCCGATACCTATGAAGTGTTAGACGGTAGCGGTACGGTTTTAGCTACTGTTACTGGTACAACAGATTTAACGAACCTTATTGGTCAAGCGGGAATAAGCCCTGATCCAGGGTTTGATCTAAGCTTAGATGGTGTACCGAAAGCCGGTGATAGCTTTTCAATTAGCTATAATACAGATGGTTTCAACGATAACAGCAACGCGCTTAATTTAGCTGCTATTCAAAATGAAAACAAAGTACAGGTAAGTAGTGAGGCCACGAACAAGCCACGTACGTTCCAAGATGCGTATGCGTCAATGGTTGGGCGCATTGGTGAAGATGCATCAATGGCCAGTGTTTCTCTTGCATCAGCTGAAGCGATGAAAGTTCAATCGCAAAATTGGTTTGAGTCTGTGTCAGGTGTAAGCTTGGATGAAGAAGCAGCTAACTTGATAAAATACCAGCAGAGCTATGCTGCTGCAGCACGTATTTTATCTACGGCTCAAGAATTGTTTAATACCATTTTGCAGTCGGCAAGGTAGGTTTATTATGCGTATAACAACGAATCAAATTTATGATCAAAACATGCGCTCGATTATGCAAAATCAGGGTGATTTGGCGAAAACCCAAGAACAGCTAGCTTCAGGTAAACGCATAATCACGCCCAGCGATGACCCTGTTGGTGCTGCAAAGGTACTACGCTTGACCGAAGAAATTGATGAGCTTACTCAGTTTCAACGCAATAATGATTTAGTAACCGGTTCGCTTGAGCAGCAAGAGGCTGTGCTGACAAATATTACCGACTCTATTAATCGGGCGCGCACGCTCGTTGTTCAATCAGGTAATGGAATATTATCTGATCCTGACAAACGGGCTCTTGGGGCAGAACTCGAACAGATTAAACTTGAAGTTTTTGATCTTATGAACACCCAAGATGCTGATGGTAATTATTTGTATGCGGGCTATCAATCAGGTAATCAGGCGTTTGAATATAACCCAGCCGCAAGCGGCAATGCTATTACCTTTGCGGGCGACCCAGGTGTTAGCTTTGTTCAGCTCTCTAATAGCTCGAAAATTCAATCAACCAGTAATGGCTACGAAGTTTTTGAAAACGTACTATCCCGCTTTAAATTTTCTGTAGACGGTAGCACTGGCGCTACGGTTAACACTGCAACAGTGAAGCAGCAGGGCACATTTGATACCTTTTTTGATAAAAATTATGACCCAGTCGTTGCCGCCAACAACAACTATCGCATCAATTTCCTTGCTTCGGGGCAGGCTGAGTTAGTAAACCAAGGTACTGGAACCGTGGTTGACTCGGTTGCCTATACATCTGGACAGCCTTTCACTATAAAAGGGATGGAGTTTGAAGCGGTGGCGGCCCCAGGTGATAGTATCGATTTGTCTTTTGATGCGCCGGAGAAAAAAAGCATGGCGCAATCGATTCACGAAATTCAAACTATATTGATGGACTCTACTATCGACAACTCAGCGCTCCAAGAATCGATAGCTGATGCATTAGTAGGATTAGATAACGGACTTGAGAAGCTTTCTTTGGAAAGGGCTTCCATTGGCAGTCGATTGAACATAGCGGAAAGTACCTACGAAAGTAACTTGGATATGGAGATTGCAGCAAAAGCCCAACGCTCGTCTATTCAAGATGTAGATTACGCGGAAGCTTCAACTGAATTTGCCAAACAGGAAACGGCGCTGAGTGCGGCGTTAGCGACATTCCCTAAAGTGTCTAACTTGTCGTTGTTCAATTACATTTAACCCCCTTAATTGGTTAATGCATTAACACCCGTTAAGCATGCTATGTAAACCCTTGCTTGGTCATCCACGTGGCAGGAGTAGTAGGAGACATACAAATGATCGCCTTCTACTACCAAACCTGGATAACTCGTGTCTCCGCTGCTTGGTAAGGTATACATCTCTGTAAGCTTTTTCAATTCACTGTCGAATAACCATATTTTTGTGGTGAATTGGCGAGTTTCCCAGTCGACATGTCTTCCAGCAACAATAAAAAGATTAGCACTTAGCGCGACTGCAGCAGGCCCTCCAATATATATCCCTAAGTCATGCCATTCCCATTTAGTGTACGGTGGTTTAGACGTTCCGAACTGCGCACTAAATGAGTCTGCGTCACGTCGCAGAAATACCGAAGCATTACCTTTATCATTAAACAAAATGGTACTTTCATTTGGGTAACCCTTACCTTGCTTATTAAGGTTGAAAACATCATCTTTATGAAGTTGCATTGTTCGTGTGGGGTCACCCTTGTAAAGCGATAACGTATTTGAAGGTCGATTGTAAGCAAATCCATAAGCCTGAGAATTAAACCAAGCATGATTCCATAACCACCATCCGCTGTTACCAAAACTATTTTTTCCCGACCAAGATTGCCCCGTGGTGGAAAAGTAAGTCAGCATTTTAGTAACCATCTTTCCGCTATCTAAGTAGGTTTTTGCGTAAGTGGTAAGAATGAGACGTTTACCATCGTAAGAAAATTTGGGATCTCTCAGATCTGCATCATTTTCCTGTATACGCACTCTAGTTAAAACACGGAAAGATTTTTTATCGATAGTTAAAATTATTAATAGGCCATCTGCACTGACATGGTTAGTCGCTTGGCGATAGCAACACAGTAACGTCTTGCCACTTTTGTCGAAGGGATTTTCTATAAGATCGGTAAAAGCACTGTGCGCGGCAGGCTTAGAAATACGTTTTATATCTAACAATTTCATATTTTTTTTCACTTGAAATCTCCCTTTAAAATCCACTAGTTATAAGTAAATTTTGTTCAGCGTGGCGGCAATATCTTACCGCTTATCGGCAAAAAGCGTAATTTTTTCTAAAGGGAATTTACATCTTGTCGATACAGTTTCTGAGAGAGCCAGTTCATCAATTACCCCTCAGGTCTTGATGACTACTAAAACAAAACGTCGGCAAGGCCGACAGCCAGCAAACGCTGGACTGAGAGTGTAGGAGAGACTTTATGTCTATGTTCGTTAATACCAATGTATCCTCATTGAATGCCCAGCGTCAGCTTTTTGATGTTAGTAATTCTTTGAGTACGTCTTTTGAGCGCCTTTCTTCAGGCTTCCGTATCAACAGCGCCGCTGATGATGCTGCAGGTCTTCAGATTACCGACAGAATGACGTCACAAGTTCAAGGACTTAACCAAGCTGTACGTAATGCAAATGACGCGATTTCACTATCGCAAACTGCTGAAGGTGCGCTTTCTGAAACTACTACTGCGTTGCAGCGTATTCGTACGTTAGCGGTACAATCACAAAACGGTATCAATAGCTCTGCTGACCGTGTTGCTTTGCAGAAAGAAGTATCTGCACTACGTACTGAAATCTCACGTATCTCTACGACTACCCAGTTTGCTGGCGTAAACGTCCTTTCGGGTGATTTCTCTGCGAAATTTCTTGTAGGTGCAAATGCAGGGCAGACGATTTCTGTAAACCTATCTAGTCAAGCGTTAACTCGAGCCAACGTAAATGGCTTCAGTGCAACTGGTTTAGGGATTACTGGAACAGGAAATGACGTATTAACTAGCGAGAATGCTTCTTCGATGATGGCGTCTATCGACAACGCTATCTCAGCGATCGGTGGCCTTCGTGCTGATTTGGGTGCGCTTCAAAACCGCTTCCAGTCTACTATTCGTAACCTAAGCAACATTTCAGAAAATGTATCTGCTGCGCGTTCACAGATTAAGGATACGGATTTCGCTACAGAAACTGCGAACTTGACGCGTAACCAGATTCTTCAGCAGGCTAGTACTACTGTACTTTCCCAGGCAAATCAGCGTCCTCAGGCAGCACTTTCTCTTCTAGGTTAATACATAAACGAGAGTGGAGCCAGGAGGTAGTGCTCTAGTCCACTAATTTATAATGGGGGCCGGTACCTAACAAGTATCGGCCTTCATCTTTAGCTCTAGCATCCCCTCATTACCCAACCAATAGGTTGGCGTATCACTTCAGCATTCATACCTCTTTCGACCTCGCAAAAAATACGCCTGTGTGTCGATAGTCATCTTCAAAACAATATCTAGTATTACGATAGCCCCATGAAAGTAATAGGTTTTTTATATTTATTCTCTAGCCGATAAAATTAGTGTAAAAAAAATTAAAGTATTTTTCTGAAAGTGACGATAACTAATACAAAGGGAGCGTAATTTGATTGATTTGTTCCCAAGTCTCGAAAGTATGGTCTTTGTCGATGCTTTTTGAGTTTAAGTGAGCAGTTAACTTTGGTTTCTGTAAATTTAAAGTTAGGAAAATTAGTAGTTTATCTTAATAAAAATAAATTTCAAAAATCTCTAAAGTAAATTTGTTTGAGTGACGATAAATAAGAAGGTTTGCTAGGGTTGGAGCTGCTAACCGGCGAGAATGAAGCCAGGAGGTAGTGAGAGGTTTGAGGTCTGGAACATCAAACCCACCAGTCAGCAAAGAGAAGTAACTTCTCTACTTAGCAAGTTTTACCGGTAGTGAGCCGATAAAACGTCAGATTACTCTGACACCAAGATAAAGCACAGGCTATGCCAAAATTTATAAAACTTCAGCGCACATAATAAAAGCAATAGCGCAATACTCGAAACTGTTAGGAGAGACCCATGAGTCTATTTGTAAATACCAATGTGTCATCGTTAAACGCACAGCGTCAATTGTTCACTACTGGCAACAACTTAAGCACTGCATTTGAGCGCTTATCATCTGGCTTCAGAATCAACAGCGCTGCTGATGATGCTGCTGGTCTTCAGATTACTGACCGCATGACTTCTCAAGTTCAGGGGTTAAACCAAGCTGTACGAAATGCAAATGATGGCATTTCGCTTGCCCAAACTGCTGAAGGTGCTATGGCGGAAACGACGACAGCACTTCAACGTATTCGTACGCTAGCGATTCAATCGCAAAACGGTATTAATAGCTCAGCAGACCGTTTAGCACTTCAAAAAGAAGTATCAGCACTTCGTACCGAAATTTCGCGTATTTCTACAACGACGCAATTCGCTGGCGTAGATATTTTAACCGGTGACTTTTCTGCTAAGTTTTTAGTAGGAGCTAACGCCGGTCAAACAATTTCTGTAAACCTATCGAGCTCAGCACTAGCTCGCGCCGGAATCAATGGTTTCAGTGCAACGGGCATGGGAATTTTGGATGACAATGTACTTACAGAGCAGGGCGCTTCTCGCCTTCTAACGGCGGTCGATACAGCAATATCTGCTGTCGGTGGTTTACGTGCAGACTTGGGTGCATTACAGAATCGTTTTCAATCTACCATTAGAAACTTGAGTAACATTTCTGAGAATGTTTCAGCGGCAAGATCTCGCATAAAAGATGCTGACTTTGCCACAGAAACGGCAGAGCTAAGCCGTAACCAGATTTTACAGCAAGCAAGCACAACAATTCTTGCTCAGGCAAATCAGCGTCCACAAGCGGCATTATCACTACTAGGCTAATTGAAAAAAGTTACTAAGTAGGCGTTTATTTGGGAAGGAGTTGAGAGGCCATCCCCTAAAGCAAGGAAAGCGGCCATTTAGGCCGCTCCTTAGAGAAAGCGCCGACTAACAGGACTGAGAGTGTAGAAGTGTTGGTTGAGAGGCCAGTTTATCCTACTAAACCCTGCCAGCCGACAGAAACTAAATTTGCTCAATCTCCTAACGTGAGCAAATTGGCCGAGATTTAATTGTCTCGGCCTTTTTTTATTCTTACCGAAACATCCCGCCAATTTCAAACCACGGTAGAGCAACGCCGCCAGTTCACCATTAAAGAAGCATTTACAGTGCCAACTTTTTAATCATTCCCAATGAGATTTTTAACAGTAATGATTTTCCATGCCGTAATTGGTGGGAAACCGGCCTTTACGTGCCAATCGAACGCCTTGCCTCACGTTTACATCGATTAACCTTGTTAGCGATGGAAAAGTCTAAAATGGTAATTAAAAAACGATTGTTACCTTTAGAAAGCTAGAAAGATTAATTTAATAAAAACAATGGCTTAATTTCTTTAAGGTGAAAATTGTAAAAAAATCAAAAAAAAAGCTAAAGAACCTAAAGGCTTGGCCGATATCTATTGTTGAGGGGTAATTTAATTTACATTTAGTCGAGGTGTTAGCGGGAGTAGTGACCCAGCTAATATGAACTGGAAGGGTTTGATGATAGCAGATTTGCCATCGAATCCCTAGGAGGTAATCTAATGTCTTTATTTGTTAATACTAATGTGTCATCGATCAATGCTCAACGTCAGCTTTTTGACGTTAGCGATCGCTTAAATACATCGTTTGAAAGGCTTTCATCGGGATTTCGCATCAATAGTGCATCAGATGACGCTGCAGGCCTTCAAATCTCTGATCGTCTTACATCGCAAGTACAGGGTCTTAACCAGGCCGTACGAAATGCAAACGACGCGATATCTCTTTCTCAAACGGCAGAAGGCGCGCTTAGCGAAGTAACTACAAGCTTGCAGCGTATTCGTACTCTAGCTGTTCAATCGCAAAACGGTATCAACAGCTCAGCTGACCGTCTAGCGCTTCAAAAAGAAGTGTCTGCACTACGAACCGAAATTTCTCGAATTGCTACAGATACACAGTTTGGTAACGTAAACATTCTAGATGGTAATTTTTCGGCGAAATTCTTGGTTGGTGCTAATGCCGGTCAAACTATCTCTGTAAACTTGTCTTCGGGTAACCTGGGCTCAATCAGTGGCTTTAGTGCAACAGGCCTTGGAATTACGTCTTACGATGTGTCTACAGCTGATGGAGCTTCATCACTACTTAGTGATGTTGATGCAGCTATTTCTGGTATCGGAGCTGTGAGAGCTGACTTGGGTGCGCTGCAAAACCGCTTCCAGTCTACTATTCGTAACCTTAGTAATATTAGCGAAAACCTGTCTTCTGCTCGCTCACAAATTCGTGATACAGACTTTGCTACAGAAACTGCTGAGCTTACCAGAAACCAGATTATCCAACAGGCATCTGTTTCTGTTCTCAGTCAGGCAAACCAGCGCCCACAAACTGCGCTGTCTTTGCTTGGATAAGCTATACTTTTATTAGTTACCTTAGTTGAGATGTAACGGGTGTTTGCTAAATATCAGCAAAGGCCCGTTTTGTCGTTTCAGGAAGGAGGTATTACGTGGAAATTCAAAATACCCAAAGTGGCCAAGCTTTTGCATCTACACCATCGGTAGTGCCGGTGCCAAGTGAAGCCCCCCTAGTTTCTGAGCAGAACTCTGAGCAAAGCGAGCAGCGAAAGAGCGATATAAATCAGCGCGCTATTCAGACGAAACAAACGCAAGCGGACCGTGTAGCGTTAGAAACGCAAAATATCGCTCAAGCTTCAGGTCTACAGGCCGATAACAAAAGTGTAGAGAGGAACGGTGCTCAGCTAGATGAAGCTGTCGCCAAAGTTGAATCATTCCTTAAAGTTCAGAACAGGGAATTAACTTTTACCATAGACGATGAAACAAAACGTTCCGTGGTAACAGTAAAAGACTCACAGTCTGGTGATGTTATTAGGCAAATACCTTCAGAAGAAGTTTTGAAGCTTGCTGAACGCATTCAAGAGCTGCAACAGGATGTTGGAACCAGTGTAGGGGTGTTTATCAACAATCAGGTTTAACGAGGTAAAGTATGACAATTCAGTCTCTAGGTGTGGGTTCCGGCCTTGCGCTTGATGATCTTGTACAACAACTTCTTACTGCGGAACGACAGCCCAAAGAGGATCGTTTAAACGCGAAAGAAGAACGTATAGAGGCTGAAATTTCCGGCCTCGGGCAAATTAAATCTAAGTTGTCTGACTTCAAAGATGCCGTTGATGAGTTACGAAGTGATAACGGCATAAACGGTCGAGAGCCTACGATAACTAATCCTTCCGAAGATAACGATGTTCTTTCCGCAGATGCGTCAAATTCAGCGCTTCGTGGCAGCTATGATATCATCGTCGAACAACTTGCAGCAGGAAGCAGAATAACGACAGATGCCGGAGCATTTACGTCAAGTAGTGACCCTGTATTGACATCGGGAGCGGGTTCGTTAACTTTTGATGTCGGCGGAAGCGACAGTTTCACCGTAGATGTTACAGCAGGTATGTCGCTTACTGCACTGCGTGAAAAAATTAACAATGCTGATGACAACTTCGGCGTAACAGCAAACATCATTGATACAGGAACTGGCGCAGGACCTCGCTTAGTTTTTTCTTCAAGCGAGACAGGCGATGGCAATGACCTGGTTATCACAAATGATACAGGGGCTGCTGAGCTGGATCGTCTTTCAACGACCGGCGGTACCAATAATATTAGTGCAGCAAATATTGAAAGTGCGCGAAACGCCATTGCCTATATTGATGGAATTGAAGTTCAAAGTAGTTCGAATGAATTTGAAAATACAATTCAGAACGTGTCGTTTGATGTCAACGAAGTTTCTCCGAAAGACGCGGCTGGTGAATTCCAAGCAACTAAACTGGAAATTGGCTACGACAAAGAAGGTTTAGATAAAAAAATCAGAGACTTTGTCGATAACTATAATGCGTTAATAGATGAAATAGGTACGTTAACTAAATACGGCGAATCTGAGCTAGAAGATGACGGCGCACTCGCTGGTGACTCTTTACTAAGAGGAATACAGAGCGGGTTGGCTTCAATTGTTGGTGATAGCGTGAGCTCCTCTGCGCTTGGTGGGCTTTTCCAAATCGGTATCGAATTCGATGATGAAGGCAAACTAGAAATTGGCTCAACTGATTTTGGTTTAGGATCAGGCGAAGATCGTCTAGAAGATGCACTAGAAGATAACTTCGACGAGATTGCCAAGTTGTTTACTGATTCTGATGAAGGTATTGCTACTCGCTTATACGAGTTTTCAAAAGAATATACATCTTATAGTGGTTTGATCAGTTTGCGTGAACGTTCTGTGAAAGATGAGCGAGAAGAGCTATATGATGAACGTGAGACGCTCGAATTACGCATGCTGAATTACGAAGAGATACTTCGAGATAAGTATTTGAACCTCGACCAAACCGTTGCGCAGTTAAATCAAACTGGTTCAGCGCTGTTGGCGTCGTTGTAACTAAATTAGAGTTGGAGTTTTTATGTCACTCAAAGGTATAAATGCCTATCGCAAGGGTAATCTAAAACAGGATGTAGCAAATGCGGATCCGCATAAGCTTACTTTGATGCTGTTACAGGGCGCACTCGACCGAATCGCGTATGCTAAAGGTGCGATGGAGCGTAAGGAATTGGTGATCAAAGCGGATTACATTTCCAAGGCAAGTGCGATTATCATGCATTTGCGGGATACGCTCGATTTAGACGTGGGCGGTGAAGTCGCCGAAAATATGTTTGCATTGTATAACTATATGATTGAGCGCTTAAATGACGCACATTTTAATAACGACTTGAATATGTTAGATGAAGTGTCTAGCCTATTAACACCAATCCGAGATGCGTGGGTACAGATTCCTGAGGAAGCTAAACAGGAAGCGTATGAAGCCCAGCGTCAGAACCGACAAGCTATTTGAAAAACTCGATATTAAATCACAGCGAAACTCCCTTATTCCTTCAAGCAGTTAACGCTGAGTTAGCTGCTTGTTTATCATCGTCCAGTGACACCTTTTCCACAGAACGATTTCGGTACCTTTCCCAAATACGCCATAAAGTCGTTGTTCGAGCGCTATCCCGCCTTGAGGGTGATGAAAAATCGTCGTTTGCACAAAAAGAAATATTGATAAATCAAAAGCTTGAAGAGCTGGCGCAAGGTTTGCTTGATAACGCTAAAGAAGAAGCGGTCAAATTTTCCAGAGGCCGCGCAGCCGTTAAGAAATATAAATAGCCATGTTACAGCAGATTCAGTTTCACGTTCATGAAGATGAGCGACAGCAGCAAAATATTGAGCGAGCTCTTGCGCAAGAGATTAGGGATAACTATCGACTCAGTATTAGTGCATTTGAGCGGTTTATTCCAACCCTTGCAGACCTAATTAAGAAACATGATTCGTCAGTATCTACCTTGCTGTGTAATAAATTTGGTGAGCTAAATATTATTAACTACAACACCGGGCAGGTGTTGTATGGTGAGCATCCAAAGCAAGAAGTTCTCTCTCACTACAATGCGTACATCGCTCGCACGGCTCCCATTTCATTATCTAGTGATAATGAGAAACCTGTTTCTGCGATGGTTGTTATGGGACTGGGGTTAGGTTACCACATTGAGAATTTGATTAGAGAAGGCCGCTATCAACATATAGTGGTCTATGAGCCTAATATTGATTATTTTGTGTGTTCGCTGTCTAGTCTCAATTGGAGAGAATTGCTCAATATCGCAAAAGAACGATGCATCGCCTTGTATCTTCAAATTGGTTCTGACGGCGCAAACTTCGCTAAAGATATGTTGGAGCTTAAAAAGCATATTGGAGTTGATAAACTAGATTTTTATAAGCATTTGCATAATCCGGTGTTCAATAACCTCGAAGGCAAACTAATGACATCAGATTGGCATGAACTGCAGTCGTGGTTACCTGCTCGTAACACTACTTCAATTAGCGAGAGTTACCTTCATCAGTGGGCACCGCTAAAAGATGACAAGGAGTTGTGTTCTTCAAATTTAGATGAGGAGCGCAAGAATAATAATCTCGTCGCTTTAAAAAAGTACTTCCCGAAGTTATACGAAGAGTTTGTAAATTATGAGCCTCAGCAGTGGGCGCCAAGTGCTAACGTTGACGGGGATGTTTATCTTTATCACATGTCAACTAATGCGCTGTTTTCCAGTGCGCCAATTGATGATGCGAAAACAAATTTTAAATCCTTTGCATCAAAGCCGAACAAAGATGGTCTGCTTTTAAGCTATAAAGGAAAGAAGTTAAAAGGGTATTTGCATTACCAGCTTGTCGAAGAGTGTGAATCTGTACTAAAAGATGTGCAGGAGAAGCAAAGTGCGTTACCTACTCAGGTCAAGTCTATCATCCAGTTTGGCATTGGCAGTGGTTATGGGCTTAACTACTTAGTAAAAGAACACGATATTGGTATGCTATTTATTTGCGAGCCAAATCGAGATTTCTTTTATGCCTCATTATTTGCCATAGACTGGGCAAATATCATTTCTTCGTTTGATGAAGGAAAAAAACGCCTTTACTTAAACATAGGTGACGATGGCTCAAACCTCACCAATGATTTATTGATTCAATTTCAGTCTGTTGGCCCTTATGTGTTGGCAAATACATTCTTCTATCAGAGCTATGTTAATGAGAAGCTTACTGATGCAGTAGCCCAACTGCGTGAGCAATTGCTTGTTATTATTGCGATGGGGGATTACTTTGATAATGCAAAGTACGGTATTTCTCATACTTTATGGGCATTAAAAAACAAAGTCCCTTTTCTTAATAAAAGAGTTAAGAAACTCTTGCCGGCCGAAATGTTGGATGTTCCGGTATTTATTGTTGGGAACGGACCTTCGTTAGACGGACTAATGGATACGCTAAAGGAAGAGTCTGAACGGGCAATCATAATATCATGTGGAACAGCGCTCCAAGCATTGCATCGTCAGGGGATTTGCCCAGATTTCCATGCAGAAATTGAGACAAATCGTTCTACATTTGATTGGCTCACTAGAGTTGACGATCATGACTATCTAAAGCGAATTACGTTGCTAAGCTGTAACGGTGTTCATCCCGATGCAGCTGCTCTATTTGGAAAAACCTTATTGGCCTTTAAACAGGGCGAAGCATCAACTGTGGCCTTCACAGAGCTTAAGAAGGATCATGGTTTTACGACGTTGAACTTTTCCTATCCCACAGTTACAAACTTCGCTGCAGATATCGCCACTACTATCGGTTTCAACCAAATATATCTTTTCGGTACCGATATGGGCTTTGTTAGTGATTCATACCATCATTCAAAGTCATCTGGATATTACGATGTTGAAGGTAATGAGTTATATGATTATTCAGCTAACCATGCAATGTCATTAGCGATTCCAGGTAACTTTAAACCTTGGGTAAAAACCAAATACGAGTTCAAAGTTTCTAAAAGTGTTTTAGAGCAAGTATTTGCTTCTTCCTCTAGCGAAGTCTACAACCTTAACGACGGTGCGAGGATACTTGGAGCAAAGCCACTGAAACAGGAAAATGTGCTACTTGTCTCTGCGCCTGAAATGAAAGCTAATGCGAAGTCCGCTTTACACACGCTCGCATTTACTAGTGAGCACAATGATTGGTTTATTAATGAATTTGGAAATCGATACAGTGCACAAAGCTTAATTGAGGAATTAAATGCCTTAACTGGGGTCGTAAAAACGACGTTTTCAACCATGGAAGACATCGACGAATTTATAATGAAACAAAGGGACTTTATTGTTTCTTCGTTTCAACGAAAAAAATCATTGGCTTTTTATTACCTCAACGGCACGTTCAACTATATTAACAGCATGTTTAGTAAGCTACTTAACCTTGCAGACGAACAAGTTGCAACACGTGCAGCCAACGAGCTTAGTGCTATCTGGGCGCGATACGTTGATGATATCCTAACGATTATTTCTGACGACCAATTTGGTCAGGATGCTGTCTCGTCTCTGTCTGGAGTGCGTCGTCAGAAAATCCTAGCAAATGAATTCAGTCGTTCTCCTTTGAATCTACAAATGCTACCGGCTCATTATTTTATCTCTAGTCCTTTGTTTGATTTAGCTAAGAAGGGAGCAGCGACGGATGCTAAACCGATAGTCATCAACTGGCTTATTAACAATGAGGATGTTAACAATGATACCTCAGTGTGCAATATCGCGATGGATGTAGCCCAATGTGTTGGGCAGCCTATAAAAGGAGTAACTGTACTATCTCCGGGGGCTTTTGAAAATCCGCTTGAGCCGTTGCAAGCAAATGATTTGTCTCGAGTAGACTTGGCTGTAATTGCTATTACGTCTGGCTTAGAGGACGTTATTTTCCTCCAAAAGTACACGCAGCATCCTAGTTTAGATTTAACGTTTCTATCTCAATTTACTGTGGTTGGGGAGGGAAGGCATTGTTACGGTGGGCCTGACTTCATTATTATTAGTGACGAACCATTTTCAGAGAAAGCACTGGTCTTAAAAAGTGGTGATCGCCTAGTATTGATGCCACGGTTAAAGCCAATAGACATGCGCAGAGAGTTCATCAGTCAAGATGAATATTCAAAACGAAAAGAGGCTAGATTAAATCAAATTAGACAAGCTAGAGGTCAATAGGTAGTGGCAACCGTTACGGCGCTAATGACAACCTACAATGCTTCAAGGTGGGTTGGCGCTTCTATTGCGTCTGTTCTGTCTCAGACTTATGAAGACTTTGAATTGCTTATCATAGACGATGGTTCTACCGATAACACAACAGATGTTATTAATAGTTTCGGTGACGCTCGCATAAAGCTTGTTGCAAACAGCCAGAACAAAGGCGTGGGCTATTGCCTAAATCAAGCGCTATCCCTTGTAAACACGCCATACATTGCCAAAGTGGACGCAGACGATATCAGCTCGTCAACCCGATTCCAAGAGCAGATAAATTATCTTGAGGAAGGTGGCTTTGACCTAGTTAAATGCTTCCTTTCTTATTTTCCTGATAACGAAAAGGTGCGTGACTCAGCGCGCTTTAAGCAGTTTAAAGCAAAGAAGGAAGGACTACTAAATAGCGTATCTGAGCCAAGTGCTATCCAAAAGACGCTCTTAGATTGGCCCTGTTTCCCTCACACTACCTATTTTGCAAAAACAACGTCGCTGCAAAAAGTTGGGTATCCTTGCTTAAGAATGTTTGAAGATTACGTTTTGTTTTTGCGATTGCTTAATGCCAAGGCTAAGTTTGGATGTGTTGAAAAAGTGCTCGTTGACATGAGGGTAAGCGACGCCTCTACCACGGCTTCTTTATCAGCGCGAGATCTTGAGCAAGGTCTGTCTCTAGTGGTTGAAGAAAAGTGGAGTAGGCTTTCACATTGCATTTCAGGCAAGTCGCTCTTTGTATTTGGAACAGGTCAAATGGCAAAAGCGTTTGCTAGAATAATGGTGCGTCTAGGCATTACAGTGAACGGGTTTGTAGAAACTTCGCCTACTCAAGATATAGTAACTGATAACGGAACGAAAACTCCCGTCATTTCACTTGATAATTATATGGCTGTTTCCCAAGCTGCGTTAGTGGTGGCTGCGCAACCTGTCAGGGAAGAGCTAACCGAGTTTCTCGAAAGTGAGAATCTGCATAATGGCCAAGATTTTTTGATCCTTGCCTAATAGTGGTATCTGAGAATAAACGTAGAATGAAATGAAAATATCCATAATAACGGCAACCTACAATTGTGCTCACTTAATAGAAGAGTGTCTTAGCAGTGTTGCCGAGCAAACCGCAATAGACAAAATTGAACATATAATTATTGATGGCGGCTCTACTGACAAAACATTGTCCACTATTTGTAAGTACCCACACGTCGCTAAGGTCTTTTCGGCGCCAGATAGAGGTATTTATCATGCATTTAATCGTGGGGTTGAATTAGCGTCAGGCGACATAATTTATTTTCTCGGCGCTGACGATTCGCTTTATGAAGCGAGGGTTATTGAAACCATTCTCGATGCTTTTGGACATGAAGATATTGATTATGCGGTAACAAAAGTCAGATGTTTCGATGAGGAATCTGGGGAGGTATGGTTTGTTAACACAGAAATATCGAATCGTTCAAATACCTGTCATCAGGGGTTTTTCTGCAAATCCTCGTTATTCAACAAGATAGGCCCTTTTAGCGAATGTTTTAAGTTATATGCTGACAGTTTCTTCATGAAAACTGCGATCGCACGGTATCACGGAACCTATATCGATACGATTTCCGCTAATTTTCGCCAAGGAGGCGCAAGTTCTAGCAGCGCCAGTAGGTTGCTACTAAAAAGAGAAGCTGATGCTGTTGCTCAATTACTTGGAGAAACGAACTCAAGCAAGGAAGTTCAGCTCGATAAGAATGTTATTGATTTAAAATTGCTTCTTGAAAAGGTTCTCAATCAAGAGAAGCCTTTGGCAAGTTATAGTGGAATGAAAGTTGGAGTATTTGGTACACGACAATTGTCGATATTAATTGCAAATGCGCTCAGACAAAATGGCGCCTTCGTTACATGTTTTCTGCAATCCACACGAGATAGTATAAAAGAGATAATGGACGTTCCAGTAAGATCCATAGAGGAAGCGCGTGATTTAGCATTATCCATGGTGATAAATGGTGTGGAAGGTGAGCATGAACTTGATATTAGTGAAGTGCTGAGGGATAAGCTCGAAGGAACGAAAGTGATAAGTTGGAGAGATATGTAATGCCTGAAAAAAAGAAGGCTTTAATAACAGGTATCACCGGTCAAGATGGTTCCTATTTAGCCGAACTCCTGTTAGAGAAGGGATATGAGGTTCACGGGATTAAGCGAAGAGCGTCATCATTTAATACGCAGCGTGTAGATCATATCTATCAAGATCCCTTCGAAACGAATAGGAACTTCATATTGCATTATGGCGACTTAACCGATAGCTCCAACATTATTAAATTAGTGCAAATGATCCAACCTGATGAGATTTACAATTTAGGAGCGCAGAGCCATGTCGCGGTGAGTTTTGATTCGCCTGAGTATACTGCAGACGTCGACGCTATGGGAACCTTACGGCTTCTAGAGGCTATTAGGTTACTGGGTTTAAAAGATAAAACTAAGTTCTATCAGGCCTCTACTTCAGAGCTTTATGGCAAAGTTGCCGAGACGCCGCAAAGAGAAACCACGCCCTTTCATCCGCGCTCACCTTACGCCGTGGCCAAATTGTATGCGTATTGGATAACCGTTAACTATAGAGAAGCATATGGTCTATATGCGTGTAATGGGATTTTATTTAACCATGAATCACCTCGCCGCGGTGAGACCTTTGTAACAAGAAAAATTACGCGTGGATTAGCCAACATTTCTCAGGGCCTAGAGAGTTGTTTACATTTAGGAAATTTAGATGCGCTCAGAGATTGGGGGCACGCCAAAGATTATGTTTACATGCAGTGGCTAATGTTGCAACAAGATCAACCTGAAGATTTTGTTGTAGCAACTGGGGAGCAATACTCAGTTCGACAATTTGTTCAATGGTCGGCAAAAGCGCTGGGCGTTGACCTCAAGTTTTCTGGTTCAGGTGTTCACGAAATTGCTACGGTAATTTCTGTCGATAAAGCACTGTCACCAGCGCTGAACGTAGGAGATGTAATAGTCAGGGTAGATAAAAAGTATTTTAGGCCCGCCGAAGTTGATTCCTTGTTAGGTGATCCTACCAAGGCAAAGGAAACCTTGAACTGGGAGCCTACAATATCAGCGAAAAAAATGTGCGAAGAAATGGTAGCGTCAGATGCTGAAGAGGCACGTAGATTAGCATTTTTAAAAGCGAATGGGTTTGAACTCCCTATTAGTGGGGAAAGCTGATTATGTCGACTAAACGCATTTACGTAGCGGGTCACAAGGGAATGGTGGGGCGTGCTCTAGTCAGTGAGCTATCTAAAAATAGCAATATTGAAATAGTGACTGCAAGTCGTGATCAACTTGACCTTACAAATCAGTTTGCAGTAAAGCAGTTTTTCAAAAGTCATCGCGTTGACGAGGTGTATCTGGCGGCCGCAAAAGTGGGGGGAATAAACGCCAACAACACATTGCCAGCGAGTTTCATCTACGAGAACTTGATGATAAATGCAAACGTGATTAATGCGGCACACGAAAGTGATATTAATAAACTGTTATTTTTGGGTTCAAGCTGTATTTACCCAAAATTTGCGGAGCAACCTATTAAAGAGTCGTCGCTTCTTTCAGGCGCTCTTGAACCAACGAATGAGCCTTATGCCATTGCCAAAATAGCAGGTATTAAGCTTTGCGAAAGCTTTAACAGGCAATATGGTAGAGATTACCGAAGCGTGATGCCTACAAATTTGTATGGTCCTCATGACAATTTCGAGCTTAACGGCAGTCACGTTATTCCAGCGCTCATCAATAAATTCGCTCAGGCGAAGCAAAATAACGCTTCGTCGGTAAGCATATGGGGTAGTGGTAGGGCTAGAAGGGAGTTTTTACATGCTTCTGATTTGGCTCGAGCTTCTATCGAGATAGCAAGCCTTCCCAATGCTGCGTTCAATACGGTAATTCCACCAATGAGTTCGCACATAAATATTGGGACAGGTAGAGACTGTTCAATTCGAGAGTTGGCTGAATTACTTTGCGAAGTAACCGAATTTAAAGGGAGGCTTTATTTCGACACGAGTAAGCCGGAAGGTACGCCAGTTAAACGGCTAGATGTTTCATTGGCTCAATCTCTTATCAATTGGAAACCTAGTATTTCACTTCGCGATGGCTTATCCAGCACTTGGAAATGGTTTCAAGAAAATAGTAACAATTGTAGGGTGTAGATCAATGAGACATACGATGACCATTCCCCCTGAGAACCGGTTGGTGGGCTTATCTAGTGAAGATGTTCTGATTGTCTCGTTTCCTAAAACAGGTTCTACATTTACACGCTTTGTTTTTGCCAATGTTGTTCATTTACTCAATAAAAATTCGGAACCTGTTGATTTTTACAATCTTGGGCAAATAATGCCGGAGTGTCTCAAAGATAACCTAATCGAGTTTTGTTGGAAAGGTGACCCCTTACCGCGACTAGTGAAAACTCACCAACTTGCTGAAGATAATCCGCTATACGCTCAACCCAAAGCACTTTATGTTTTAAGAGATCCCAGAGATACAATGATTTCGTTTTACTATTATGCCAGTAAGCGAAAAAAAGGCAGGTATGAAGGTACGTTCGACGAGTTTATAGAGCATAGTACCTTTGGAATTGATGCTTACAACAAACATATTGAGAGCTGGTATAGCAAAGCCTCTTGGGTATTCGATTATGAAACGCTAATGCAAGATCCTTTAGCGAGTTTTCTTAGAGTATTTGATGACCTAGGAATAAAAATACAAAGGGAGTTAGTTCAGAAAGCACTTCTATTTTCTCAACCTGACAAGTTGAAAGCAGCTGAAAGAGAGAATTCCAGACCAAATCACTCAGTGAATTTTGACGAAGATTTCACCTTCGTTCGCAACGCGTCGGTAGCACAATGGAAGGAAAAAATGTCACCAGAACAAGCCACATATATCTGGGATCGTAGTTCAGCAATATTGAAGGCACGCTATGAGCGAGATTGATATTTCCCAACTAATTAATCAATTCAAACGTGATGGTTTTGTTGTTTTAAAGCGGCAAATTTCTCCAGCTGTCTGCCAAGAGATAGGTAACACGCTGTCTCGTGCCGTAGAGGTTATTTCAGCGCAGTCTTCAAGAGATATTACTAATCGATGGTACCTCACTCATCGCACTGATAGTGGCGTGCTTTACGACGTTTATCAGCGTTTTCCAGAAGCTAGAAAGGCAGCTGAAATGCCTGGGGTCACAGCATTCTTACAAAGCTACTTTAATAAGAGCGTTTACCTGTATGTTAACTCCTATCTTTATAAGCCAGCAGACAGAGACAATGATGTCCCGTGGCACCAAGATTTTCTTAATCGACCTAATGAGAGCGAGAAAGTACTAGCGTGGGTCTCTCTTGATTCAGCCACGCAAGAAAATGGATGTTTACAGGTTATACCTGGTTCTCATAAGCGTGGATTTAGAGAATGGTTTCATGTCGAAGGGGCAACGCATCATGACCGTATTGTGTTAGATAAAAACGAAGAGAGTAACAAAGTTTTTATTGAGACTGAGCCTGGAGACATCGTTTTATTTAGCAATTATTTAATACATAGTTCTGCTCAAAATAGCTCAGACTTACCACGCCGTGCATTGCGGTTTGTGTATAAAGCACTTGACGACGATGCGTTGCCGCGAGGCTCAATGATTATGATACACACTGAATCAGAAGATTTTTACTCTGCCGTGCCTTTACCTAGAAACTAAGGTTTGCGGTAAGGTTTACTTTTTCTTAAATCATTGAGGTATAGGTTAAACTTCTCTGCCTGTTGAGATTGAGAGTAAGCGCTTCGCGCGTGTTGTGATATTTGCCTTGATGTTCTTGACACGCCGTTATTCAGCACGTCGTAAAGCGATGCTAGCAATCCTTCTGCACTGATATCGTCTGCAAGCCTCCCGTTTACTCCATCTTCAATCATATCTGGCATGCCTCCAATATTAAAACCCACCACAGGAGTGCCGCAACATAATGATTCAATAACAACATTAGGTAAATTATCTTCTAAAGCTGGTAACACAAATACATCAGCTGCGCTGTAGATTAGCGCAAGCTTATCTTCATCATGAACCTCGGAAAAGTCATGAACTTCGGGGAGGTTGCTATTTAAATCTTTTCCTACACTGCACAACATAATTCGACTGTTATTTGCTTCATTGATTGCTTTTTCAAGCAAGTGAAAACCCTTTCTTTTATTATTAACACTGTCACTTACAAAAAGGACGATGTCTTTATCCTCAGGTAGTCCTAAATGTTTTCTGGATTCTCGCTTGTCCATAAAGCGGTACGTTTCTGTATCGACACTATTGGCAATCCGCTTTATCGGGTAATGTTTGAAAAGCGTGCTAGATGCCGCGCATTCGTGTAACCAATTCGACAATGAAATTAAGGCAATTGGGGTATCGCTGCTCCGTAAAATGGCTTGTTTCGAGAGCAATAGTTTTTTAGCAAAGTCAGGGTCACTGGTTTGTCTTAAAAAATGTGGATTACTGTCATCAGTTTTATATCCTTCAAACCCGTCACCATAATGATATCCACCTGTAAATGGTGCCATGTCATGTAATGACCAAATGACCCGCTTTATACTTTTAGAGGCGAAAAAGGTTGGCCAGTTCAAGAACCGAGAAGTCCAATGAAGATTTACCACGTCATACTCACTAATCTGCGGCGCATTTTCGATTCTGAAATCGCTATAAATTGAAGAGAATACATCGGTATATTCAGACGCTGCAGTGCAAATATCTTTGATATCTTGAGTCTTATATTCGTGTACGCCATTTACAGTAATATGGGAAACACGATTCAGGATATTTCCAGCCTCCAAACCAGTGAACGATTTGTAATCGAAATGGAAAGGGATATCGTCCCTAGTCTTATTTAGCGTTAGAAGGTGGCTAGTATGCCCGGCATCGGTCAATGCTAGGTGTAATCTGATACACGCGTTCGCTGCTCCGCCTCTATCATACGTATTAACAAGTAAAACCTTCATTAGCGAGCAAGCTCTTGGGGCGAATACATACGCTTAAGTTCGTCGTTGTCAGTAAGGTAATTGGTAATTTTACCGCCCTTAGTGTAATCAATGGCACAAAAATCGGTTTCTAACGTATGCGCAAACAAGACTGAGTGGAATCGCATGCAAATGTTAAATGACGCACTTTGCATCGTGTGGACAACACTCGCTACAGTTGATAAACGTTTATTAAAGGAGATATCGATGTCAGGTTCGTCCGCGAAATAAGTATCAATAAAGTAACGACTGAAATCTCTATCGTCATAACCTACATCAAAATTATGCATATGATCGAGTAATACCGTATTTACGCCCAGCTCCTTTACTTTTTCTTTTATTAATCGAGCTATACCGGCTTCAAACGCTTTTTTATGAACCTCAAATTGTTCTAATGTCAATTCACGAGAGTACTCGTAAGTCCACTCGCGTAAGAAGCAGGCAATAAATGGCGTGTTGGATTTTATTGACTGCTTAAGAAAATGGCGTTCTATGTAAGGTTTCGCGAAATCGCCTGAAAGAGAGGCCTTTTCAAATCCCCATGCGTTGGCAGTGGCTACGCTTTTTCTATCTCTCAGTTTAATATCAGATGATAACGCCAGTATTTTTTTTACTGCTTTTTCATACTTATCTTCATGTAGTGGGCCAAGGCCACAGCCATAAACTACGGTTTTCTTTCCATTGTCTTTGGCTACCTTAAATCCTAGCAAAGGAATATAAAGTTCGTGTAGATCCATAAGGGGGCCGCCACCCATAACAACTTCGTCGGCACTTTTCGAATATCGCAATAGATCAAGGGATTTTGTAGAAACAACCTTAGCGTTGATTTTGAGTTCTTTGCATGTTCTTTTGGTTACAAATGGATATAAGCTTCCCAAAATAAACTCAATATTGTCGCCGTGCAATTTCGTGTATTCATCTACGATTCCGCCCAATATTGCCTTATCTCCCACGGTTTCGGTGCCATACCATCCAAATATAAATACTTGGTAAGGTTTGCTTCTATGTGGGGTTTCTAGTGTTTTCGCTAACCATTTAATCAAGTGAATATTGTCAATATTCAGAAGCCTGTGATGAGTTAATTCGGTAAGCTGCGTTTGTTTTTCTGCATAGGTGATGCCCGCGTGATAGTCATGAATGCAGTTTTTACAGTCGCGTTCTACAATAGTCTCTTTTTGCGCAAAGTTGTTTTTGTACAAAACTTGCGAAGAGGTTTCTAATGCGTTGCCAATATCGTTACCTTTAGGCGCGCAGTAATTGACCTGTCCTTTAGAACCTAAAACGACACCATCGTTATGATAGGGGCAACCTATCAAGCGCTCGCCGCCTTGTAGCATGTTTTGAATACTGCGATATGTGCGTTTGATCGTGGAACCAGGCTCGTATTGTCTTTTTAATTTCTCAAAGAATAATAAGAGGTTATAGGTTTCATCTTCATCGAAATTGCGTATTACCTTATCTCTATCACCGTTGTATAGGCGGTTGATAAACTCGGCAACACGAAACCTACCATACATGTCGTGTTTTTTAGCATAATAAAGGAAGTCATCCACTTCCCACACATTCTGTTTAGAAATAGTGCACCCGAATGTAGTCGGAATCTCTAACGTGGTTCGGCAAAATTCGAAAATAGCGATGGCGGACGCGAAGTTGTTCTTTATTCCACGAACCCTGTCGTGAGCGCCCCCAACGCCATCTATAGAAACCATGACAGAAAAGCTCATATTTTTGCTTTTGCAAATATCATAAATAGCCGTAATTCGATTTTTTACATCTCTCTCTTCAATAGCATTGGTTATCATGCTCACGCCTTTGAGGGAGGGTAATGTATCGATAATGGTTCTATAAATATCGGGTAAGTCTTCACGAAGAGTTGGCTCACCGCCCGTTACACCTACATGCTGCAGTTCACTGTACAAGGGGTCAGATAAAATTAAGCCGAGTTCTTCAGGAGTAATGTCTACGCTTTCTTCATTCTTCCAAATATTACACATTGTGCATTTGGAATTGCAGCTATCAATAATATTTAGATTTAGGGCCTTCGGCTTACTATCTGGTCGAAGCTCATTCACCCGCTTCATTTTTCTTAGTTGCGAGTAGCTATCGTAGATGTGACGAATATCTTTTTTCTTTAACATATATCGGTAATTCGAAGGTTGGACTTTTATTAAAACATCTTTGATTCTATCGGCTTTGAACGGAAAAACTTAACTTAGATGTTGAACGTTACATGGATGGAAAAAAGACGCCAGAGCAACCGTTAATTTAAGCTATCTAGAATGCGAGAGAGCGTATCTACAATAAGGTCAATCTGCTCACGAGTTAACTCGGGAAAAAGGGGGAGTGTTATTGCCTGTTCGTAATAACGCTCCGCATTAGGAAAATCACCTATATTGAAGCCCAGATTCTTGTAATAGGGCTGGCAGTGAATCGGGATATAATGAAGATGTGCAAAAACGCCTTTATTGCGAAGTTGCTCGACGACAAAGGCATGTTCTTTGCGAGTTAGTCCAGAAGCACGTACAACGTAGAGATGATAGCTGCTATATCTATTATTAGATTGCTTAAGTGGTGAGATGTTTTCTTTCGATGCAAAACGTTCATCATAATGAGCAGCTAATGTATTCCGCTTTTCTAAAAAGCCTGGCAATTTTTTTAGCTGGCTTAAACCAAGCGCAGCTTCTACGTCAGTCATACGGTAATTAAAGCCCAATGCTATCTGTTGATAATACCAAGGACCATGACTGTCCTCAGTCATTTTCTCTGGATCATTGGTTATGCCGTGACTGCGCAACATACGCATCTTTTCAGCCCATTCACTGTTATTTGTAAGTGCCATTCCCCCCTCCATAGTGGTAATAATCTTTACCGGGTGGAAACTAAACACACAAATATCTGAGAATTGGCAGCTGCCTACAAACTTCTCTTGGTATTTTGCGCCTACTGCATGTGATGCATCTTCAATAACAAAGAAGCCATATTGCTTTGAAAGTGCACGAATTTCTTTCATATCGCAGGGCTGACCTGCGAAATGAACGGGAATAACCACCTTTGGTAAGGCGTTTATGGACTCAGCTAGGACAAGCTTCTTTCGTAAAGCATCAACGCACATGTTGCCGGTGTGAAGGTCAATATCTACGAAATCGACCTTGGCACCACAGTAGAGCGCGCAGTTTGACGAAGCAACAAATGAGTTCGGAGATGTCCATACTCTATCGCCTTCACTCACACCTAGTGCCAGGCAAGCAATGTGTAGAGCAGACGTAGCGCTATTAACTGCAATCCCGAAATTAGCGCCACAATAATCAGCAAGAGCGGTTTCAAATTTAGGAATAGCCGGGCCTTGCGTTAACCAATTTGATGTTAAGGTTTCGACAACGGCTTTTACATCATCTTCATCTAGGTGTTGTCGCCCATAAGGAATCACTATTGAGCTTCCTCATTGAACTTCTTTATTCCTTCAATACTAAGGAAATGTTCGTTAGTGTCTGAAACGTACTCGAAACCCGACTCTACAAGTTTTCCCTGTTCGCTAAGTGCATTGCTAGTAAAGTTATTACTTCGGTGGAAAAACTTAATAGCTGGGGCAATTACAAAGTGATCATCGAATTCAAATGTGTGCAGAGACATGTCGCCAGGGCACATCATTTCATGAAGCTTTTCACCTGGACGAATCCCTACATATTTGATTGGAATATTCGGTGCCATTGCAGTCGCGAGGTCAGTAATTCGAATAGATGGGATTTTCGGTACGAAAATCTCACCACCTAACATGCGCTCAAAGTTTTTAAGCACAAAATCGACGCCCTGTTGGAGAGTAATCCAAAAACGGGTCATGTCTTTATGAGTTACAGGGATGTGATCGCTATTTTCCGCTATCAACTTATTGAAAAAGGGTACAACAGAACCTCGAGAACCCACCACATTGCCGTAACGCACTACAGAAAATCGAGATGCACCGGCTCCAACAATATTATTGGCTGCAACGAACAATTTATCTGAAGCTAGTTTGGTAGCACCGTATAAATTAACCGGGTTGGCGGCTTTGTCTGTAGACAACGCAATAACTTTTTCAACGTTATTATCAATGGCAGCGTTAATTACATTTTCGGCACCATCAATATTTGTACGAATACATTCGGTAGGGTTGTACTCAGCGGCAGGGACTTGCTTCATAGCCGCTGCGTGTATAACAAAGTCAACACCTTGCATAGCGCGGTTCAGGCGCTCTTTATCACGAACATCGCCAATAAAATATCTCATGCACGGCGCGTGAAATTTTTGCTGCATTTCGAACTGTTTGAGTTCGTCGCGTGAGTAGATGATTAAGCGCTTTGGTTTGTATCTCGCTAACAGAGTCTCAGTATACTTATGGCCAAATGAACCCGTTCCACCTGTAATGAGAATCGATTTTCCATCGAACATAGCTTGCTCGCTGTTTTTATGATTATAAACACAATATATCATGTGTCGGCATTTTTGCCATAAAGCTTTAGAATCTATGCGCTTAGGTGAGGATTATTAGTCCTAAAGGTGTAGATTTCTTCGTGTTTAGGTAGAACTCGTTGTTTATCAGCAGGTAGGTTAAGCATTGATTTCATTTTATTAAATATGCTGGGGTACCACCTAATAAAGTTCAAAGCTTGAGTGCGGGAAGTTCATTCAGGTTTTGTATAGTAAACTTTGCATCAAAACCTGGTTTTACAGGTGCGTTTTTGTGAACCCCAGTTAGCACTCGAACGGTCTGCATTCCAAGTTTATTTAAATTAACGAAGTCTTTTGCTGGGTTGTCACCAATGTAAACCATTTCGTGCCACTGACAGTGTTCTGCTTGTTTAATCTTTTCAAAGCAGTAAATAGAAGGTTTAGCATGTTGCACTCCAAAACGGTGAGTGACAAATACGCGCTTGAAGTAGTGCGCTATGTTGAGTGCTTCCACTTTCTTACTTTGTACTACTTTATTTCCGTCAGTTACGAGGTAAAGCGGCTTTGGCAAATGTTCTAGCAACGTTAGGTGATTGTCGGGCAATGTCAAAGTGGGCTGGTGTAAGCGATATGCTGAAACGCATGCACGTACATTTTTCTTATTGACTGCTATGCCATGGTTAGCTAAGTAATCATTGAAAATTCGGCCACGACCATTTCGATCAAGCAGAGTAACTAATTCTTGAAAGCCACTTCGCTTATCAACGTTCCAGGTTTTTTCCACAAATGAGGCAACCGCTGCAAGGCCAGACTCTACGTATTGGCGCTCATCATAAAGGGTATCATCTAGGTCGAAGATATAAATCATAGGTAATAGTCGGTAGCAGCTCTAATCTGCGTTATTTTATGAGATGCGAGATCTACGGGCAACGAATCGATATCTACACCTATACTCTCACACAAGCTCCAATAAAGACTATCAACACCCGCCTTGATCCCTAATGTTGAAGCGCCTCCAAATCGTGAATTACATTCAATGATGTGAAGTGCTCCATCATTTATGATGCCCTGTAATACAACGGGGCCAGAGAGGGCTAGGTAGGAAAGTGTCTGTGTCACCTGTGCTGTAAAAGGGCAATTCGGTAAAGTATAAGTAATTTGGGATTCACCATTAACAACTAAGTCTCGCACACGGCACACGGCCGCTTTAACCAAATGATCTTTTGTTAGCCAAGCGTCTACGCTAATTTCTTGACCTGCTTTGAATAATTGAAAAATAGGGGAGGACAGACCTTTAGCGTGCTGGACTGCGTCGTTTTCGTTTAGCTTAAGGCCAACTGCTTTACTACCCGCACCAAAACGTTCTTTGACCACATAATGCAACGGCTGAGTGTCCTGAACAACCGTTTTCACCGCTTCGATACTCTCGAATGAAGGGATGATAAAAGGAATACTGCATTGGCCGAATCTTAATTTATCTAAACAAAGCTCAATTGCACTTTCATTAGAAATAAGTACTTGAATGTTAGCGCTTTTTAGGGCGTTTTTTAGCCTTGCCCAAAAAAGCAGTTCGCCGTCTCTACTGGGGAGAACATGAGTAATTCCTCGATGCTTGAGCTGGGCAATAATATCATCTGTGTTTTCTTGTTTTGTGGGTGGCATTTGCCAAAAAACATCGCAAAAGTGTCGTGTGAGTACTTGGCTACTTAAATCTCCCGCCGTAACTATGCCTTTATTATCGATGCGCTTAACCGCGCATTGAAGCGCTTTTAATAGTGGAACTTTATTGCTGGCACTTGAAAGTAATACATTCACGTTAATTTGACACCTTAGCTATAACGCTCATTGAGAAATCTTGCGTTTTTGCACGCTTATACCTGTTCTAGGTGCTGACATCGATGCTCTTCTATTTTCGTATTCCGTAATTTGTGTCGTCTTTTTGGGCGTTTGCCAATGTCCGTACATAAATGTGAGAAAGCCTTCTGCATCGAATGGAGCAAGAAAGGTTTCACCTAAAAACGAGATTGGCTCGTAGCTGTCGAAATATTTAGCGGGAGCAAAAAACAGCCCGCCCGAGGACAAGAGTTCAGATAAACCATTTATCGACTCTCTGCGCTGTATGCTTATGTCAAAAGGGACTAATTGAGTGTGTGATGAATTACTAAACTCTAGGTTGATGCAACAGTCTATGTTGTTGACCGTGATGATGACGATATTCCACTTTACGTCATAATTTGTGTTTAATAATTCATAAAGCTCAGGTAGCGAAGCCTGTAACCTTTCGTAATTGTCTTTATCTACAGCGAAATCTATATCGTCATCCCAAGGAATGAGCCCTTTATTTCTCACAGCACCTAACAAAGTTCCAGAATCTAGACACGCTGAAATGTTGTGGGAAACGAAGTACTGATTTAGCGTACGCATTACGGACTGGGCAAAAGCTAACGTTTCATTGTCTTCAAAGGGCAGGGCTGCTTTTACCGACTGCTTACTCGGCACAATGATATTCGACTTATCAATACCCATTTCTTCGGTAAGCTGGGAATAGATCTGATCAACCCACTGACTGGTGATAATTATGCTGTCGACATCGTGAGTATTGATATCTGCAGGTGCAATAATGGGATAACCCATAAAACGAGTTCCGTGTTTCGCACTATCGTTATCCGTGAATGCTACGACTTCTATATCTGGGTGATTAGAAACGTAGTTTTCTCCGGCTTTACTTGCACCGAATAGAATGGCTCTCATCTCACAGTAGCTCCCAACTCATAGGGGTACCTTTTGGTACGTCGCACTTGATTTGCTTTCCAAGCAAAAGGGGAAGGTATTTGGGAGGCAGTCCAAGCCCTGGGCGAACAGAGCGTAAATTCTCCGCATTTAATGTATCGCCGGCTTTCATATCTTTGGCAATGTATAAAGAGCGTCGGTGTACCAACGAGGCCTTTTCTCGCTCGGTGGCGCCATAACTCACCTTGCCAATTGCTACCGCTGCCCGCGCCGTTTCCTCAACAAGCAGCTTAATTTCATGGGGTTCAAGAGAAAATTCTGCGTCAACCTCTCCACCGCTTCTGTCTAAAACAAAATGCTTTTCAATGACTGTTGCGCCAAGTGCCACCGCAGCGACAGCTACCCCCACCCCCGGTGTATGGTCGGAAAGTCCAACGTGACAGTCGAAAAGTTCGCTCAAATGAGGAATTGTCTTTAAGTTGGCGTCTACCGGATTTGCTGGGTAATTACTGGTGCACTTAAGTAATATGATGTCATCACACCCATTGGAACGTAGTACTTCAACAGACTCGGCTATTTCTGCTTGGCTAGCCATGCCTGTTGAGACGATAACGGGTTTCCCTGTCTTTGCTACAGCCGCTAGGATAGCGTGGTCAGTATTTTCAAAAGACGCGACTTTGTAACAAGGAGGATTCAATGTTTCTAGGAAGTCGACAGCGGTTAAATCGAAGGGCGTGCTAAATGCCAATAGGCCTTTCTCTTTGGCATAGTCGAATAGCTCCTTATGCCATTCCCAAGGCGTCATCGCCTTTTTGTAGAGGTTATACAAAGAGTTTCCTTTCCAAAGACTATTTGGGTCTTCAATAAAAAATTCGCCTTCATGACAATCCAAAGTGATCGTGTCTGGCGTATAGGTCTGCAATTTTATGGCATGTGCGCCAGCTTCTGCAGCTGCATCAATGAGTCGGTAGGCTTTTTCTAATGATTGTCCATGATTTCCAGACATTTCTGCGATGATAAAGGGAGCGAGACCCGGACCAATTTGAATATCACCGATTGTGATTGGTTTCATGACTACCTCGTAACAATGTTCAATATAGTATCCATTACAAAAGATGGATTTTTGTTTGCGCTCACCAAAGATACCGCGTTGTTTGCTAGTTTACGCATTTCTTGCGGCGAATTTATCGCAAATTCAACGGCCTTGCTAATATCTTCGTTTGTGACCTCGTCACATGCTCCTAGCCACAAACAGCAATGCCGTTCGTGCAAGCACCGCGTCGTTTCAACTTGATTATCAGCCAATGTGATAATTATGCCCGCTACCCCCGATGCCGCGCGCTCCCAGTGCATCGAACCTCCAGCGCCAATCATTGTATTGGCGGCTTTCATAAGCTCGGATATGTTACTGCAAGCGACGTGAAGCTTCGCGTTAGGTAGGCGTTCAACTTTTGCTTTAAGCGCATTAACGCCGGAGTAAGCCGCTCCGACAACAATATCGGCAGAAAAAGTTAAAGACTTTAATTCAATTAAAACATCAACAACGCGATCCGTTAAATTTATAGGATCGCTGCCGCCAAAGCAGACCAGAATATGGCTGTCATTTCTAGGCATTGCTGGTGGGCGGTAAAACTCATTTCTCAAAATAGCGAACTCAGGTCCTAAAAGTTTTTGGCAATGAGGAGGGACAAGCAGATCGTATCGGAATTCAAAGTCCTCAAAGAGGTTTTGGTCTAAAATCACGTCACAGTCGTGTTGGCGGTTTGCTAAATCGTCAATGACAACAATATGTTTGCAGCGACTGCGCATCACTTTACTAAACGAAGCTGATAGCTGATAGTGGTCGACTATAAGCATGTCGATAGGCCCATCGTTCATATCATCAAGAAGCGCTATACAGTGAGCAGCATGAGAGGCTTGCTCTGCTTCATTTAAGACTGCCGAAGCATTACCTTTCCGTTCGCCTTTATGAAGCGATGGCGTGGTCAATGTTGTAATTCCAGCACGCTGTATCTGTTGTTGTAAAGTTGAAGGCAACGCACAACAAAGGAATGTTACGTTGTGTGAGGGAAGCAATTGTGTAGCCAAGGTTAAGCAACGCATAACGTGGCCGAGTCCTATTTGCGCCGTACCATCGACCCTAAAAACAATCCTCATTTTATGCTTTCGCTCTGCACAAGCTTGTAAAGCAGTTCAGCTCTAACCCAATCTTCAGGTGTATCAATGTCTTGCACCAAGTGGTCTGGCATTACTACCATTTTCGAGTTTGCACCGAAAATACGTTTGCTAGTATCAAGCCAGGTTTTGTAATGGCCCCAATACAACTGTCCTGCATCATGGAAGGCTGGTGGTAAATCCTGTGAGCGCTGAGTAATGCCAAACTCGTCAAAAGGTTTTACGCCGCCATTTTCGGTTTGTAATATCGCCCGTTGAATTGGAAATGAGAATCTCGCCCCTGTAAATACGTAGTCTGTATTGTCAGCGTTCTTTAGCATTTCATAGCAAGAATTAATTAACGACGTGGTCAGAAGAGGTGATGTTGCATAAACACAGGCGCAATAATCGATTTCCCAGTCTTTTTCTAACAGAGTGCTCAATGCATGGCGAACCACGGGACTAGTGCCTGTGTAATCATCTGCCAAATCTGCAGGTCTCATGAATGGCACCTCAGCACCATAATCTCTTGCTACGTTCGCAATAGATTCATCATCTGTTGAAACCACTACTTTGTCTACATAGGGGCTTGCCAACGCATTTTCTATTGCATGGGCAACCATAGGTTTACCGCAAAACGGTTTTATATTTTTTCTAGGAATGCGTTTGCTTCCGCCCCTTGCGGGGATTATGGCTACGTTCATTTACTTTTTCCGTTCAAAAAGGCTAGCTCGAATTTGACAGCGAGCTCAAAGGCGCTGAATCAATGCATTTAAATGCTCAGTTAAACTCTGTACTTCGCGAATCTTTTCATTTTGAATTTCACTGATAACGGTTTTGAGTTCAGTAGTAGAAACATCTTTTGTTCGCGGCAGATACACGACTTTAACGATATCTTGTAGATCGTCGAACTTTCCAATCCAGTCATCGCCCATTGCGAAAATGTCAGCGCCTTCTCGCTCAAGGTCTTCTCGTTTCTGCTCCCAACAGTTTTCTTGAAAGACGTCATCGACATAACGGCAGGAGAGCAAAATCTCCTTTCTGTCTTCATAAGGTATGACTACGTTTTTACCTTTTACCGTATTGAATTCATCAGAGGACAAGCCAACTACTAGCCTATCGCCTAAGCTGTGCAATCGCTTTAAAAGCCTTACATGCCCTATATGGAAAAGGTCAAAGGTGCCGTACGTCACCACAGTAGTCATAGCATTAATCTCTGAAAATAAACAAATTGTACACCCATAACTTATCGGCAAGTCAAACAAATCCATGAGCGTATAAAATAGACGTCATTGGTATCGACTATTATACAAATGGCTGACTATATTTTATTCAGCTTTCTGCTAAACTTAAGAGGTTACAAATTTTAGGAAAGCAGCATGCAAGTTAATAATTCAACATCTTCTATTCTTAGCCAAGTGCAAGAGAGACAAGAGTCCTTAATGGAAAAGCTTGCCAGTGGTAAGAAAATTAACGATGCCACCGACGGCGCTGCAGCCCAACAAATTATCGACCGTTTAACGTCTGAAGTTGAAGGTAACCGCCAGTCATTGAACAACGTATATGACGGAATTTCAGTGGCGCAGGTTGCTGAAGGCGGTCTAGGTAGCATCAATGACGACGTCAATCGCATTCGCGAACTTACGCTTCAGTCTGGAAATGGCGTATTGAGTAGTGGCGATCGCCGCGCCATCCAATCTGAAATAACACAACTGCAAGAAAATATCTCTCAAACTATCGAGCAAACCAACTTTGCAGGTAAACCATTGCTGTCAGAAAATGGTTCGCTAGATTTCCAGTCAGGCGCAAATGCAAATCAGTCAATCAGTATCAATACACAAGATATCGCATCCCAGTTGGGCGGCGTACTTTCTATTGATATTACGGCAGGTACAAGTGTGAATGAGGCGCTTGAAGCAGCAGACGCCGCAATTGAAACTATAGGGAGCGCCCGCGGTGATTTAGGCGCAACGCAAAACCGTTTTGAAAGCGCGGCACGTACTCTTACGCAAGCTAACGTTAATACCGCTGAAGCCAGAAGCCGTATTCAAGATTTGGATTTTGCACAAGCTGTCTCTCAGCAAGCATCTAACGATGTATTAGGTCAAGCCGCGCTCACCGTACAGGCGCAAGCCAATCAGCAAGAAGGGCAGGTTTTGTCTTTACTGAGCTAACCAATTTCTCGCTAATATTTGGCGATATTAATCGAAAGAAGCAGGGTAACCTGCTTTTTTTATTGGTACATTTCCCAAAACAGCGGTTGCGCTCCGATCTTTTGCCGTTACAATTTAGAAATACGCTAAACTGTAAATAATAACAAAGCGTTCTCGGGGAATTGATGAAGAACATTTTGCTGGTTAGTGACAACCAGGAACTCATTCAAAACTTGGAAACTATCGTTACCTTCATGGGAGAGTCGTGTCAATCACGCGGCTTTGCTAGTTGCGAACGGTATTTACAAGATAGTGGGGCTGACGCCGTTCTTATTGAACATGCGTCGTCACCGATTGTAAGCAATCTGGTTGAAAAGTTTCCACACATACCGTTTGTTGCGCTAGTTGAAAATAACAGCCAAGCAACGGCAGGTTGTAATTTAGTGAGTGTGATAGCAACACCGTTAACTTACCCCGTGTTAACGCAAGCAATACACCGCTGCCAAGAATATTCTCGCCGTAAGCCAAGTTTATCTCGCACTGCGGGCACCAAAACGCGATTGTTTAGAAGCCTTATCGGTAAAAGCGAGCAAATTCAAATTGTCCGCCGCTTGGTAGAGCAAGTCGCGCCTACCGATGCCACCGTACTAATACTTGGTGAATCGGGTACCGGTAAAGAGGTCGTGGCACGTAACGTTCACTTTTTATCTGAGCGAAAAGATGGCCCCTTTATTCCGGTAAACTGCGGTGCTATTCCCGGCGAGCTGCTGGAAAGCGAGCTTTTCGGCCATGAAAAGGGAGCGTTTACTGGCGCTATTAGCGCACGAAAGGGCCGCTTTGAATTAGCAGAAGGCGGCACGCTGTTTCTCGACGAGATTGGCGACATGCCGCTTCAAATGCAGGTGAAGCTGTTGCGTGTGCTGCAAGAACGCACTTATGAGCGAGTAGGGGGAAACAAGCCCCTTCAATGCAACGTACGCATCATTGCTGCAACTCACCGCAACTTAGAAACCATGATCAGCGAAGATAAGTTTCGCGAAGACTTGTACTACCGTCTTAATGTCTTTCCTATCGATAGCCCAGCGCTTCGTCAGCGAAAGGACGATATACCTTTGCTGCTGCAAGAGTTGAATAGCCGTATTCAAGGCGATGGCGTAGAGGCCGTGCGCTTTACTGAGCAAGCCATTGCATCTTTGATGGAGCACGATTGGGCAGGTAACGTTCGAGAGCTTTCAAACTTGGTTGAACGACTGACTATTCTTTACCCTGGTCAAATTGTGGATATCGCAGACTTACCTGAAAAGTATCAGTATGGTGATGTGCAAGCCTATGAGCCTGACTATCCTGAAGAAATATTAGAGCGCGAAGCCTTCAACGAGTTGTTTGCGGAAGCGGCGGCCCAAGAGCCTGAAGAGGATACGCAGCACCCAAGCAGTGATAGCTTAAATATGGTGTCTTCTTCCTTGCCAGAGGAAGGGGTAAACCTAAAAGAATATCTTTCTGAGCTGGAAGTAAATCTAATTCGACAAGCTCTAGACAACCAAGAATGGGTGGTTGCACGTGCCGCCGACAAGCTGGGTATGCGCAGAACCACACTTGTTGAAAAAATGCGAAAGTACGATATTCAGCGCACTGAAGAGGCGTAATGTCAGCAAATTGACGTTGCGCTTTTCATTTATAATCACTCTTAAATGGTTGATAAATAAGCCAATGATAAATTGGCACATCTTCTGCTTTATCAGAGTCATAGTTAACAGCGTCTGCAATTTGACGAGGGTATTATGGCTTTTGAAAGCACACCACATTCAACTGAATATTTAGCATCGGCCTACGCACTACATGGTGCTGATACAGCAATGTCTCGTGATGACCACCGCGCCTCGTGCAACGACGATGTTGAATCGTTGCGATTGCAGGCGAGTCGCTTAGAGCATTTACTCCAAGTTATGCCAGCAGGCGTTATCGTTATTGATGGAAAAGGCATTGTTCGTCAAGCTAATGAACAGGCTAAAGCCTTGCTCGGTGAGCCTTTAGAAGAAGAAGTGTGGCGACGTATTATTACGCGCTCTTTCAAGCCTCGCGCTGATGACGGCCATGAGGTTTCATTGGTGGACGGGCGCCGTGTAAAGCTATCTATCACGCCGCTGGAAAATGAACCAGGCCAATTAATCGTTATCACTGATTTGACGGAAACACGGCAGCTACAGGCCAGAGTGAGTCATATGCAGCGCCTATCCTCTCTTGGGAAAATGGTTGCATCGCTTGCGCATCAGATTCGCACGCCCCTTTCTGCTGCCATGCTATACGCATCGAACCTTACCCGTAAGGGGTTAGGGCAAGAGGCACAGGAGCAGTTCGCTAATAAACTCACCGACAGATTAAAAGAGCTAGAGAGTCAGGTTAACGATATGCTGCTTTTTGCAAAATCGGGTGAAGAGCAGGTGGTAAGCAACATTACGTTAAGCGAGCTTCTTACTTCAGTAGAAGGCAGCGCCCAAACAATGACAGTGCAGGCGCATCAAACATTGCGGTTTTCTGGCTTTGCACAAGAGGTGTCGATAACCGGCAACCTTACTGCACTTCAAGGTGCGCTATTAAACCTTATTCACAACGCCAGCCAAGTAACACCAAAAGGTGAGCTTGTGGCTGTTGACGCTTCGGTCTCTGGAAATCGTTTAAATATCGCTGTAACTGATAAAGGCCCAGGCGTACCTGAAGGCCTCAAACACAAAATATTTGAGCCATTTTTCACCACAAAAAACAACGGCACCGGCCTTGGTTTGGCGGTGGTTAAGTCGGTCGTCAATGCGCACAACGGTACCCTTAGTGTATTTAATACACCTGAAGGCGGCGCTTGCTTTAGCGTTTCTTTGCCATGCAAAGCGAGTACTCAATCATCACATACATTGACCCATGTTGCGTAAGCCATAGGAGAGGATCATGTCTAAAACTACTATCTTAATTGTTGAAGATGACGCGGGTTTGCGCGAAGCACTCTTAGACACGCTTTTACTCGGCAACTACAACGTGGTTGAAGCCGACTGTGCTGAACAAGCGCTAATGATGTTATCAATGCAAGCGATAGACTTGGTTGTTAGCGATATCCAAATGGGTGAAATGAGCGGCCTTACGCTTCTTAAGAGTATTAAAGCAAAATATCCGAATATGCCAGTATTGTTAATGACCGCTTACGCCACTATCAACGATGCGGTGCAAGCAATGCGCGACGGTGCGACTGATTATTTATCTAAGCCATTCGCACCAGAAGTGCTGCTAAACCTTGTAGGGCGCTACGCACCAGCACAAAAAATCGAATCTCGCACGCCAATCGTCGCAGACCCCTCTAGCTTGAAGCTGCTTGAACTCTCTCGAAAAGTCGCAAAGTCTGAAGCGACGGTAATGGTGATGGGGCCTAGCGGTTCAGGTAAAGAAGTGTTATCCCGCTATATTCACGACCAGTCACCGCGCAGCGATGCGCCTTTTGTGGCCATTAATTGCGCTGCCATTCCAGAAAATATGTTGGAAGCGACGCTATTTGGTTATGAAAAAGGGGCGTTTACCGGCGCTATTCAGGCTTGCCCGGGTAAGTTTGAACAAGCCCAAGACGGTACGCTTTTACTCGATGAAATTACCGAGATGGATCTGGCGTTACAGGCGAAACTACTTCGCGTACTGCAAGAGCGTGAGGTGGAAAGGCTTGGCGGTCGCAAAACGGTTAAGTTAAACGTGCGCGTTATCGCTACAAGTAATAGAGATTTGAAAAAAGCGGTAGATGCAGGTGAGTTCAGAGAAGACTTATATTACCGCTTAAATGTGTTTCCAATTGAATGGCGACCCTTAAGTGAACGCCCCGGCGACATTGTTCCTCTTGCTGAACACCTTGTGCAGCGCCACGCCAGTTCACAAGGGTTAGGTTCAATAAGGCTGAGTGCTGCTGCCCGTAACAAGTTGTCGCAGTACGGCTGGCCGGGTAATGTGCGCGAATTAGAAAACGTGGTACAACGCGCGCTTATCCTTTGTGAAAATAACGAAATAGACGCCAGTGACCTCATGATTGACGAAGATATCTCAGCGCCCGTAGAAGCTGTACAAGAGCAGGCTGACGAAAACAGACTAGGCTCAGAGCTGCGTTACCAAGAGCATCAAATTATTCTCGATACACTGGTGTCGTGCAACGGCAAGCGTAAAGATGTCGCTGAAAAGCTGGGTATTAGCCCTCGTACGTTGCGTTATAAACTTGCTCGAATGCGTGAAGACGGCATCGAAGTGCCTGCATAACGTTAAATAACGTCACCCCTTGCTTCCCCTCAAACTTACCCGTCGCCTTTACTACTAAAAAGGCGGCGGTTTTTTGTTACTCCTAAGTGGTACAACGTCATTAATTTGGCTGTACGCCAAAAATTATTGTTAAGCTTATGAAATTAATGGTTTTTTAAAGTTGGCAAGCCCTTTGCTAAATCACTCTTATATATTCGCTATTCGCCGCCGCATTGCCGGTAAATGAAGAAACACTAGGAGTGGTTATGGACGTTAAAGCCAACAGTTTGTATCAAGAAATGCAAAATATGATCGGGCAAACTCGTCTTCAAGTTAATGAACCTCAACAGCAATCGCTTAATGAGATCAATACCTCTGCAAGTGACTTCTCGACCATGCTAAAAAATGCGGTTGATGGCGTGAATAATATGCAGCTAGAGTCAAAAGATGTGCAGCAACGTTTTGAGATGGGTGACCCTAGTCTAAGTTTGGCGCAGGTTATGTTAACTAAAGAAAAATCGGGCATTGCCTTTGAGGCAACTGTTCAGGTACGAAATAAAGTACTTGAAGCCTATAAAACAATAATGAACATGCCGGTGTAGGTGGAGTAGGTTATGGCTGAAGCAACAGGTACAAACCTAACGGTTCCTGACCAAAATCAAGCGGTGGACAACGAGCCAGAGAATAAATCTGGCTTTATGGACACCCTAGGCAGCGCTGACATGATGCGTCAAATGGCGCTCGTTGTCGTCCTCGTTATTTGTGTGGCTATCGCTATTTTTATTTTGATTTGGTCACAAGAGCCTGATTATCGTCCACTCGCGAAAATGGAAACTCAAGAGCTTATAGAGACGCTTGATTACATGGATGCGAATCAAATTGAATATAAGCTTGAAGGCAATACGGTTTATGTGAGAAGCGATGAGTTCCAAAATATTCGGTTAGGTATGACCCGTCAGGGATTAACCAATAGCTCTGATGCGGGCACAGACATTATCATGCAGGACATGGGCTTTGGGGTAAGCCAGCGGGTAGAGATGGAGCGCCTTAAACATGCCCGAGAGCAGCAAATCGCCGCGACAATTGAAGATATTGCCAGTATCCAAAAAGCGCGGGTATTGCTCGCCATGCCCAAAGAAAACGTGTTTGCACGCAGAGAGAAAAAAGCGTCAGCCACTGTGGTGCTAACCGCAAAGCGTGGCGCAGTAATCGCCGGTGAAGAAGTTGATGCTGTTGTTGATATCGTGGCATCAGCGGTTCAAAACATGGAACCGTCTAAGGTGACGGTGACCGACAGCAACGGCCGCTTGCTAAATTCCGGATCACAAGACTCAATGAGCGCTCGTGCTAGAAAAGAATACGAAATAGAGCGCCAGCGCGAGCAAGAGTACTTAGAAAAAATTGATGCTATCTTAATACCCGTACTGGGTATTGGGAACTACACGGCGCAAGCCGATGTTGCGATGGATTTCACTGCGATTGAACAAACGCAGCGTAGCTACAACCCAGACCTTCCGGCTGTTCGAAGCGAGATGATTGTAGAGGAAAACAGCGTAGGAGGCGGTGTCGGCGGTATTCCTGGCGCGCTATCGAATCAGCCTCCTTTGGAATCAAACATCCCTGAGAATGCGGGGGGCGGAAGTCAGCAAACTATGCCGGGCCGCACAGCAAAAGAGTCAACGCGCAATTACGAACTTGATACCACCATTAGCCATACTAAAAAGCAAACGGGCGTTATTAGAAGACTTAGCGTCTCTGTAGCGGTTGACTATACTCAAGTGGCAGGCGAAGACGGGGCAATGACTCCTACACCGCGTAAGCAGGAAGAAATCTTAAATATTCGAAGACTTCTACAAGGCGGTATTGGTTTTGACGTGACCCGTGGCGACTCGTTAGAAGTGGTAAGTGTACCCTTCACGCGAATGGATACCGGCGAGATTGAAGACGCCCCACTGTGGGAGCAACCCGGTTTTCTGCCAATTCTTAAGTTAGTTATTGGTGGCTTGGTTATAATAGTGCTTATCATTTTTGTGATTCGACCTATGCTGCGCCGTCTTATCAACCCAGATGAGACTAATGAGGCCGATGAGTTTGATGCAGATGAAGGCCTTGATTTAGGTGACGACACCATTAGCATGCTTACGTCAGACTTCGACGAAGGTCAGGTAGGCTTTGCACCAGACGGCTCACTAATGTTGCCAGACCTGCATAAAGATGAAGATGTATTAAAGGCCGTGCGAGCACTGGTCGCCAATGAACCTGAATTATCAGCCCAAGTTGTGAAGGGCTGGTTAATGCAAGACGAGTAGTGAGATAAGATTATGGCTGAAGAACTTGCCAACGTTGAAGAGCCGTCATACGACGTCAGTAAATTAGAAGGTGTAGAAAAAGCTGCTATCTTGCTACTTAGCTTGTCTGAAGAAGATGCAGCGCAGATATTAAAGCACCTAGAGCCTAAGCAAGTGCAAAAGCTCGGCTCTGAAATGGCGAAAGTAGACGACATGACGCAAACCAAAATTACGTCAGTTCACAAGCATTTCATTGAAGAAATACAAAACTACAGTACTATCGGTTTCCAAAGCCAAGACTTTGTTAAACGGGCGCTTACTGCTGCACTAGGTGAAGATAAAGCGGCTAATCTCATCGACCAAATCTTAATGGGGAGTGGCGCGAAGGGTCTGGACTCACTGAAGTGGATGGACTCTAAACAAGTTGCCAGCATTATTCGAAACGAACACCCGCAGATTCAAACCATTGTCATGTCGTATTTAGAGCCAGAGCAAAGTGCCGAAATCTTGGCGCAGTTCCCTGAAAAAGTTCGACTTGATTTGTTAATGCGTATTGCGAATTTAGAAGAAGTACAGCCTGCTGCGCTTCAAGAGCTAAACGAAATTATGGAGAAACAGTTTGCTGGTCAAGCGGGTACGCAAGCAGCCAAAATGGGCGGCCTGAAGTCTGCAGCGAACATCATGAACTATCTAGATACCGCAATAGAAGGTCAGCTGATGGACGCCATTCGCGAGCAAGACGAAGAAATGAGTCAGCAAATTCAAGATCTTATGTTCGTGTTCGACAACTTGGTCGATGTGGACGACAAAGGTATTCAGGCAATATTGCGCGAAGTTCAGCAAGATGCTCTGCTTAAAGCCATTAAAGGGGCTGACGAAGAGCTTAAAGATAAAATTATGCGCAACATGTCAAAGCGCGCTGCTGAAATGCTTGGCGATGATCTGGAAGCCCTTGGTCCTGTGCGAATCAGTGAAGTGGAGACCGCGCAAAAAGAAATTCTGTCCGTTGCTCGTCGACTTTCTGACTCAGGTGAAATCATGCTCGGTGGCGGTGGTGGTGAAGAGTTCCTGTAAGCCTTTCATAGGAATGTCTTTCAACGCCATGACCAATAAAGTCTAGGTAAATATATGACCGGTAATAAAAGTTTCAGTGAACACGAAATAAGTGAAGCGAAGAAGTGGGATTTACCCTTCGTAGACGACGCGACCGCGCCTAGAAAAGATGAGCCAACTAACGCCTTAAATAAACGTTCTGATTGGAAGTACGAGCCTCCTGAAGTGGAAGAGGAAATACTTCCACCCACTGCCGAAGAAATTGAAGCTATACGACAAGCAGCCTATGACGAAGGGTATCTAGAAGGCAAGGAAAAAGGGTTTGAAGAGGGCAAGGCAGAGGGGCTTGAAACAGGGCTTAGTGAAGGCCAAGAACAGGGCCATGCCAAAGGGCTTGAACAAGGCTTAGATGAAGGCCGTCAGCAAATGGCTACCCAGGCAGAAGTGTGGCAAATGCTTGCGGACAAACTCCACGATCCACTCTCACAAGCCAATGATGAAACTCGCGACCAACTGGTTAAACTTGCGGTTACGCTTGCAAAGTCAGTTATTAAGGTAGAGGTAAGCACTAACCAACAGGTTATTCTGCAAGCGCTAAGTGAAGGCATAAAAGCCCTTCCTATTAATCAAACCGAATACCAAATTCATATGCACCCTGACGATATTGCATTGGTTAATGCGCACTTTGGTGACGAAGAAATGTCCAAAAAAGGCTGGAATTTGGTGGAGGCTCCCGTCATGGAAAGGGGCGGGTGTGATATTACCACGGTGCACAATGCCGTTGATGTGTCGATTGAACGTCGTTGCCGTGATGTTATTGAAAAATTTTTGCTAAACCAAGGGCTATCCGATGACTAGCCCGTGGCATAGTCACTTTGAATCACTGACTAAACAGGTCACAACGCCACCTGTAGTCGCAGCAGGTAAACTCGTCCGCGGTATCGGCCTTACCCTTGAAGCCGTAGGTTGTCAGCTGCCGGTGGGTAGTCAATGTTTAGTGCAGACTGTGGAAGGCGAGATAGAAGCAGAAGTGGTTGGCTTCGGTGATGATATTACCTATTTGATGCCGACAGAAGCGGTGCGAGGGATTGTTCCCGGTAGCCGCGTTATGCCATTAAACCGTCAAAGTGGTTTGCCTGTTGGAATGGGCCTTTTAGGCCGCGTGGTAGACGGAAACGGACAGCCACTCGATGGACTTGGAGAAATTGATGCTGAAGCGAGAGCCCCCACCACGCGTCCTCCTATGAACCCGCTTATTCGTCGTCCTATCAATGCGCCAATGGATGTGGGCGTGCGCGCTATTAACGCACTCAATACGGTAGGCGTAGGCCAGCGTATGGGGCTGTTTGCCGGTAGTGGTGTGGGTAAAAGTGTACTGCTTGGCATGATGACCCGAGGTTGCGAAGCCGATGTGGTGGTGGTCGGGCTCGTCGGTGAACGTGGCCGGGAAGTGAAAGAGTTTATACACGACATACTCACCGAAGAAGAGCGTCAGCGCGCCGTTGTTGTCGCTGCCCCTGCAGACACCTCCCCGTTGATGCGCCTTAAAGGCTGCGAAACAGCGGTTACCATTGCTGAATATTTTCGCGACAAAGGGATGAAAGTTCTTCTTCTGATAGATTCCCTTACGCGCTACGCCATGGCGCAGCGTGAAATTGCCCTTGCCGTTGGCGAGCCCCCTGCTACTAAAGGCTACCCACCGTCGGTGTTTGCTCGCCTACCTGCATTAGTAGAGCGTGCCGGTAACGGCAGCGAGCGACAGGGTTCGATAACGGCTTTTTATACCGTATTAACCGAAGGTGATGATTTGCAAGACCCCATTGCTGATGCGGCGCGCGCCATTTTGGATGGCCACGTTGTACTATCGCGCACTTTAGCCGATAGCGGTCATTACCCGGCTATAGATATCGAAGCGTCAATAAGTCGTGTTATGCCAATGGTGGTGAGTGAAGAGCACCAGCTTATGGCACGTCGAATTCGCCAGGTTTACTCAAATTACAAACAAAACCAAGACCTCATTTCTATTGGTGCTTATGCCAAGGGCTCAGACCCACGTATAGACTTAGCGATTCGTGCAGAGCCTGCGATCAATGCATTATTGCAACAAGGCATGAAGCAAGTCATTCCTTATGATGAAAGCTTAGAAGGCATGGCAGCCCTGGCTAAAGGGTTAGGGCAGGGGTGATGTGCTTTGTAGTAGAGCGTACGTGGTCATTTGTGAACATGAAGCCAGAATCCTTTATCAAGGTATCGACAAATGTCTAAACAACTAGAACGTTTAGCCGAGTTTGAGCGAGAAAAAGAACAACGAGAAGCGCGGTATTACCAGCAGGCTCAGCAGAATGTTAATCAGCAAAAGCAAAAACTAACCAGCCTTGAGCAGTATCGCATCGACTATATAAAAGGTATTCAGCAAACTGGGCAATCGGGTGTGACGGCTACCTACTATCAGCAGCATCTATCCTTTGTGGGAAAATTAGATAAAGCGTGTGAACAACAGATGCAGGTGATTGCTCGCGCGCAAATGGCGGCAGACCAGCGTAAGCAAATGTGGCTTAAACAACAGCAAAAAGTGAAAGCGGTTACCTTGCTGCTTGATAAAAAAAAGCTAGCTCAGCAGAAAAAAGAAGCAAAAGCAGAGCAAGCAATGATGGATGAATTTGCAACCCAGCGTTTTTTTCGTGCCAAGCGCTCACCTTTTTGACATTTTTTTCGCACATATAGCCAGTTTGGCGCAACCCTTGCTAATCCCTTCTTAGAATGTACCAACACAACTTATTTACGTAACGATTTACGCTATTTTGCCGTTGGCCAATGCGTTTTAAAGGCCTAGGCGATAAGCATTGGCAAAGACATTATTTAAGAAATATTACGCCTTATGAGATGTCGAGTAAGTCATTACAAAAACGTAAGTGTATGTAAAGTATATGAGTGTTGGTCGTTTTGTGGTTTTTATTTTTGCTTAAGGCTTAAAACATTTGGCGCAAAGAAACCACTTCGGGTTTACGCCTTCTATGATGAAGTCGAATTAAATGTAGGACGGTAGGACATTATGCAACAATTTGCCGCACAAAAAACAGACATTGCCGCATTACCCTTTTCTGCCTCTAGCACAGCAAAAGCAGTAGAGACTGGAATCGGTTCACAACAAGATGCTAATAGCGAAAATAATCAGGCATTTAATCGACTTTATCAAGATGCTAAAGCTTCGCGCTCAGACTTCGTGCTTAATGATAAGTCGAGTCAGACTCCGAGCAGCCGAGCTCAAGACCGAGCTGCTTCTGAACAAATGGCTAAAAGCGCAAAAGATAAAGATGCCGGCCATACGGACCTACCCGATAATCACCGAGCGACCGACCGGGCAGACGAATACGATAGCAGCGCACAAGCCACTGAGGCAGAGGCGCAACAACGTCGCGTTCAATCAGAGAAAGATGATACTCGGGAAACCCAAAAGCGTGAACTTGCGCAGCAGCTTGTCGCTGATGGCGAGGCAGTGGAACAGCGCAGCGTTACCGAGGCTAAGTTTGTTTTAGGCGAAGGCGGTAAAAAAGATGCTGAAGCTGGGGTAATTACCACTCCTGGAACGCCGGATGCAAAACCCATTAAAGAGGACGAGGCTGAGCCCGATTGGATTGCCTATGTTGAAACCGTGGTAAACGGTATGGCAAAGGGTGAGCAGCAAAGTGACAATAATAAGGGTAATACACCCACTAACCAGGTTGCCGAGTTAGTCGAGGATAACGTTGATGTGCTGTCGGTTAACGAGGCGGGAAAGCTTTGGAAACTGCCTGAAAACGTAGATGCTAGCGATGCGCCTTCTTTACTTGCACACTTTCTTACGCAGCTAAATAGCGAGGGTGAAGCTAGCTTAGAAAAACTTTCCGATAGCGCCCTGTCACATGAAGCAAAGCAAACGCTTAGTGCGTTAGCTTCCCTTTTATCTAAGCAAAGTAGTGAAGGCGAACACAACGGAAGTGACACATCATTTGAACCGTCAACGATTCAACAGCTTTCAACTGACGGTGAAGCAGAAAGTGAAGATAGCCTTTCGGCACTTTTGGCGAAGCTCATGGAAAGTAGCAGTGCTGAAGAGACAAGTAATCCTGTTGATGCAGGCGCACTTGCATCTAACGAGCTAGATGCCGAAGCCCTTGATTTAAAAGAACTTGAAACGGACGAGTCGTTAATTCTAAGTTTGATCGCCGATGAACTTAATAACTTGCAAGGAGAGGGCGCTGAAGAATCGCTAATCGAATTAGTTAGCGAGTCAGCCATCACCCAAGGTGTTAGCAGTAGCGCCATTAGTCGCGGTGAAACTAACAGTGCCAACGCTGCCAATGCAGCAGGCGTATCAGCTCAATCAAGTACAAATGTGCAAAGCGCAGTGATAGATCAGTCTCAGCAAGCGACAGAAATACCATCTGACTTGCTAACTGCTATCAGTGAGCTTTCGCCTCAAAGTGCACAGAAAGCAACAGAAGCCTTCGCAGAACGCATGGTTGCAACCATGCCCAGCGGTCAACAGCAACAGGCCGTTAAGGCGAATATCATAGCCGGTATTAATGAGTTTCAGCAGCAAGTTGAGCAGGGCAGAGAGCCGGGTATTGACTTAAGTGCCATCGTGGCTGACGCGGCAAAAGACGCGGCGGTGAGTACTGAAATGGTGGCATCTATGACTGCCAGAGTAGATAGTCAGGCGAGCCAGTTCTTAAACTTAATGTCGCAGACACAAGCAAGTGCACAACACGCTATTTTAGGTGTAGTGGCGCAAACTGACACCGTCATGCAGGAAAATAGTCAGCTTCGCGCTGAAGCGTCAAAAACTCAGCAGCAATTTGAAGGCTTTGATAAAGCGGTCAATATTCATAAAAGCGAAGGACAGCAACAGCTTAACGAGAAAATTCGCTGGATGGTTAATGCTAGAAACACGATGGCAGAAATTCGTTTAGACCCGCCTGAGCTTGGCAGTATGCAGGTTCGCGTTAACGTTGCGGGAGACGCCGCAAGCGTTAGCTTTGTGGTGCAGTCACAGCAAGCAAAAGACGCACTGGCAGAGGCTATGCCGAAACTGAGAGATATGTTGTCAGAGCAGGGCATTGAGTTAGGTGATGCCGAAGTGCGAAAAGATAACTCGTCGAACAATGAAAATGGCCAGCAACTTGCAGGTGAGGGTAATCAAGGCCGTGGCGAGCGTGGAGAAAATGACGGCCTAGATGAAATGGAAGGTACACGTGTTATTGAACAGCCCGTTACACGTGCAGCGAAAGGCGGTATCGATTTTTATGCGTAGGTCTTTGAGTTATTAAGGCGGTACTACAATTACCAATAGGTAGCATGGTGAGAATAACCCTAGGCTGCTATGGTTGAAGAAATTATCAATGAGTGCCTTGCAAAACCCGTAAATTGCTTTCTAACTTCTTAGAGAAAGATAAGCATATACAAACAATGGCATTGCCATTTTTGAAGGAACCTTGATAATACGCTTTTTCTAGGACTACTGACGAGTTACACATGGCTGATGAAGAATTACAAGTAGAAGACGGCGGTAAAAAGAAAGGCAAAATGATGTTGATCATTATCATTGCTGTCGTTCTTGTTGGAGGCGGAGCTGCCGCTTATTTCCTACTGTTCGCAGGTGGCGATGAGCCCGCGGCTGAGCAGCTTGCTGAAACTGATGCTGCAGCCGCTACTGCACCAGCCGCTGGCTCAGGAAATGCCGAAATGGGCACCGCACTTTATGTTGCTATGCCTCGCCCCTTCGTTTTTAACGTACCTGGGTCGGGAAGAGACCGCCTCGTGCAGATAAAGGTTCAGCTATTGGTACGTGGTTCTGACAATGAAGAGTTAGCGAAAACTCACATACCGCTTATCGAAGGTACATTGTTACAGGCATTTAGCACGTCCAATGCAGACGATTTGGTCACTGAGGCGGGCAAAATAGAACTTCGCGAGCAAGCGGTAAGTGAAGTCCAAAAAGCATTAAAAGACATTACGGGTAGCGACGTGGTAGAGCGCGTATTGTTTACTGGTTTTGTCATGCAGTAATGCATTGACTTGGTAAGGTAGAAGACGGTGAGTGATTTATTATCTCAAGATGAAATCGATGCCCTATTACACGGGGTAGATGATGTAGAAGAGGAAGAGGTTGGCGATAGCGACTCTGATGCTTCTACGCTCGAGTACGACTTCTCCTCGCAAGACAGAATTGTGCGTGGGCGAATGCCTACGCTCGAAATTGTGAATGAACGCTTCGCGCGCCATATGCGGGTGAGTTTATTCAACATGATGCGCCGCTCTGCTGAAGTATCGATTAACGGTATTCAAATGATTAAGTTCGGCGAATACATCCATACGTTATTTGTTCCGACCAGCCTAAATATGGTGCGCTTCCGTCCCCTTAAGGGAACTGGGCTCATCACTATGGAAGCGCGTCTCGTTTTCATTTTGGTAGACAACTTCTTTGGTGGCGATGGCCGCTATCATGCAAAAATCGAAGGTCGAGAATTCACGCCCACGGAACGTCGTATTATTCAGATGCTGCTTAAAATCATTTTCGAAGATTATAAAGAAGCGTGGGCGCCGGTCATGGACGTGTCTTTCGAATACTTAGATTCGGAAGTCAACCCGGCAATGGCAAACATTGTAAGCCCGACCGAAGTAGTGGTTATCAGCTCGTTTCATATAGAGTTAGACGGTGGTGGTGGTGACTTCCACGTGTCGTTGCCATACTCAATGCTAGAACCGATACGCGAACTGCTAGACGCCGGTGTTCAAAGCGATAAAGAAGATACGGACTTGCGCTGGAGCAAAGCGCTTCGCGACGAAATTATGGATGTGAAAGTGGCATTAACTACCCACATGTTGGATGTCGATGTCCCTTTACGCGATGTGATGGAGTTTAAGCCAGGCGATATAATTCCGGTGGAAATGCCCGAAGCTATCACAGTGCTAATCGAAGATTTACCTACGTTTAGGGCTAAGTTAGGCCGAAGCCGAGATAACTTGGCGCTTAAAATAGTAGAAAAAATTGCAAGACCGACTTCAGTGAAGTCTGAGCTACAGTTATTAACCCGCGGTGGGCGCATTATAGATAATGACGCAGAACTGCAAGTACTCGAAGAAGACCTGTAAGGTAGAGGGGAGTTCCCATGAGTGAAGATGGTATGGACGATTGGGCTGCGGCCATGGCCGAGCAAGCCGAATCTGAAGCTGATCAAGAAGCCGGAGACAACGAAGATGTTCAGGTTGCCGAACTTGACGAATTGACCGACGATGCGCCGATCACCCAAGAAGAAAAGAAAAAGCTTGATACGATCCTAGATATTCCCGTGACTATTTCAATGGAAGTAGGTCGTAGTCAAATAAGTATTCGAAATCTGCTACAGTTGAACCAAGGGTCTGTGGTGGAGCTGGATCGTGTTGCCGGTGAGCCATTAGATGTATTAGTAAATGGCACGTTGATTGCTCATGGTGAAGTAGTAGTGGTCAACGACAAATTCGGTATTCGATTAACGGATGTTATTAGTCAAATTGAGAGAATCAAGAAGCTCAGATAAAACTTCTTATATACTAAGGGGTTGCGCCTTGCTGCCCCTTCTATTTAGCCAGCTAGCTGTCGCTCAGTCGACCCAGTCAATTACCAATCCCACGTCCGTACTGTCAATTTTCCTATCTTTGTTGCTGGTTGTCGGCGTTATTTTTGCGTTAGCCTATGTCATGCGTCGATTTAATGTCACTGCGATGGGAAACAACCAAATGAAAGTGGCGGCGAGTATGGTGGTGGGGACCAAAGAAAAAATAATGGTTATTCAGGTGGGCGATGAGCAGCACCTAATTGGCATCACCGGTCACAACATTTCTCATTTAAGTAAGCTTGAAAAAAATCTCGATATACCTGCTAAAGGGATGAGCAAGTCAACCGGTGAACAAGAAAATGGAGCCGATGCTTTTAAGCAAAAGCTCGTAGCGGCGATGGCGGGTAAACTCAACCCTAATATGGATAAGAATAAACCGAAGGAAGAATCGAGCGATGCGTAAGTTTGCCTGGCTACTTTTAACCCTGCCATTACTTTTATTTGTAGAGCCAGTGTATGCGCAACAGGGCATCTCAGCGGTTACTGTTACGACAAATCAAGATGGCTCTCAAGACTACACCATGACACTACAAGCGCTGTTCATTATGACGGCGCTCAGTTTAATACCCGCCTTTATCATGATGATGACGTCGTTCACACGGATTATTGTGGTGTTGTCCATTTTGCGTCAGGCAATCGGTTTACAGCAGTCACCGTCGAACCAAATACTCATTGGGGTAAGCTTATTTCTCTCTATGTTTATCATGGCGCCGGTGTTTGAAGAAGTGAATGAGCGGGCTTTACAGCCCTACCTCAATGAACAGCTTACAAGTTTAGATGCACTGGAACAGGCAAAGGGCCCTATGCGCGCTTTTATGCTTTCCCAAACCCGTGTTAAAGATTTAGAGACCTTTGTACGAATAGCGGGAGACGAGGGAAAATACGCTGATACAGATGAAGTGCCGCTGACTATTCTTATTCCAGCCTTTGTAACCAGCGAGCTTAAAACCGCCTTTCAAATTGGCTTTATGCTGTTTATTCCGTTTCTTATTATCGACTTGGTTGTAGCTTCAATATTGATGGCTATGGGTATGATGATGCTATCCCCCATGATTGTATCTTTACCTTTCAAACTCATGTTATTCGTACTGGTGGACGGCTGGAATCTCATTTTCGGCACACTCGCGACGAGTTTCGGTATGGGCGTCTAGGAGGGCTTATGTCACCAGAAGTCTTTGTAGAGATACTGCGAGAAGCCATGTTTATGGTAATCGTGCTGGTATCGGCAGTGATTGTTCCAAGCTTGATTGTAGGCTTGGTCGTCGCTGTATTTCAGGCCGCTACCAGTATCAACGAACAAACCATGAGTTTCCTGCCTCGCTTACTCGTTACGCTATTGGCATTGAGTTGGGGGGGGAACTGGCTGGTACAACAACTGATGGATTTTACCTTTAGAATGGTCGATATGATCCCTCAGGTTGTAGGCTAGAAGGTCTAATTCGTGGAAGTCGAACTCGCCACCATCAATCAGTTTCTTGCAGACATGCTCTTACCTTTTATGCGTATAAGCGGGCTGTTTGTAGCAATGATTGGCTTAAGTGCAAAGTCTATCCCTCCGCAGGTTAGGGCGCTTTTAGGAATAATGCTAACCCTTATCATTATGCCGGTTGTACCTCCTTCACCTATTGAAAACTTAGTGAGTGTCGGTACCTTTTTAATTGTTATTCAACAATTACTGATAGGCATCGCTATTGGTTTTATTTCGATGATGGTATTGAACACCTTCGTGTTAGCAGGGCAGATCATCGCCATGCAAACCGGTTTGGGCTTTGCTTCGATTGTCGACCCGGTAAATGGTATTAACGTGCCAGCGGTCGGGCAGTTTTACCTTATTTTAGCGACCTTGTTGTTTTGGACACTCGACGGCCACTTGTCGATGATTCAAATGATAGTGATGAGTTTTGAGGCTTTTCCAATCGGCGAGGCGTGGTGGACAGGCGAACAGTTTCGCGATATTGCCCATTGGGGAGGCTGGATGTTCGTTTCCGCTATTACGCTTTCATTGGCGCCTATCGTCTCGCTGTTAATTGTTAATTTGGCCTTTGGTGTAATGACAAAAGCTGCGCCACAGCTGAATATTTTCAGCATTGGTTTTTCCATTGCTCAGGTAATGGGGCTGCTGATTATTTGGATAACGCTAGATAACTTTACTGCGCACTTTGAAACCCAATGGTTTAGGGCTGAACAGTTTATGTGTGAATTATTGAATATTTGTCCTTAGACAAGCAATACGCGTCGTTCGCAGAATATGGTATGACTGCGATCAGGTTAGGTGAGTAAACTCGTAACAGAGAAGAACAGACTCGAGCATGGCAGATTCAAGCGAAAAAACAGAAGACCCCACGGGGAAAAAACTCGATGATGCCCGAAAAAAAGGGCAGCTAGCCCGTTCCCGTGAACTATCTACCACCTTGGTGTTAATAGTCAGTGCCGTCATGTTTCTATTTGTTGGTGGCTGGATAGCGGAGTCGGTATTTAAACTTACCCGCAGAATGTTCATTCTATCTCGTGATGAAACCTATGATATCACCCACATGTTTGGCGCGTGGGGCGAGGCATTTTCAGCAGTGGGCCCTGCCGTACTGCTATATATGGTTGTCGCAATGATTGCAGGGATCTACGGCTCTATTGCCCTTGGCGGTTTTAACTTTACGTGGGAAGGGGCAAAGCCCAAAGGCTCTAAAATGAGCCCGATTCAAGGCTTCAAACGCATGTTTGGCACCAATGGCTTAGTTGAGCTTCTTAAGTCTATTGCAAAAGTAGTGGTTATTATTGGCATGGCCATTGGCGCGCTGCTGTTCTTTGAAGATGAAGCGCTGCATTTAGATATGGAGCTTTATCCGGGCAACCTGTTTCACGCTATGGACATACTTAAATGGGCATTTCTCATTCTAGTATGTGGCATGATCCCCATCGCGCTCATCGATGTGCCTTATCAAATGTATAAGCACAACAAAGAAATGAAGATGACCAAGCAGGAGGTGAAAGACGAAAGGAAAAATGCTGAAGGCGACCCCATGGTTAAAGGGCGTATCCGTCGATTGCAGTATCAGGCTGCAACGAAAAGAATGATGCAAGAAGTCCCTCAAGCTGATGTCGTGGTGACTAACCCTACCCATTTTTCAGTGGCCATTAAATACGATGAAAAAGGAATTAGGGCACCTGTGGTTGTCGCAAAAGGCGCCGATGAGTTGGCCATGCATATCAGAAAAATAGCCACAGCGAATGATGTTCCGCTCATTCCTTCTCCTATGTTAGCGCGGGCAATCTTCTATTCCACAGAAGTGGATGATGAAATACCCAACGCCTTGTTTATGGCGGTAGCGCAAGTCCTTGCCCACGTGTATCAGCTTAAAGCTCACAGAGCAGGTAAAGGTAAACGTCCCAAGCCATTGAAACGGGATCTGCCCATCCCTCCAGAGTATCGCCGATAACACAGCCTTCCCCGCCAAGTTAGCATGAAAAAGATGCGGGGAAAATGGACGGTTGTTCAAATAAGAAGTGCCGTTAATTTAAGCAGTTAGTACGGCTGCGGAAGGTGGTTGCTAAAGCTGGCACGTATGTTGAAACCCGCCTATCAGAATAGAATTAAGCGTCAATTTTCTGATAGAGAGACAATACGCAATGCAGTTATCCGGTTATCTTCAGCGTTTCGATAAAAATCAGCTGCAAAATTTCACCAGTGGTTTAGGCGCGCCTATCGTCCTCTTAGCCATAATGGGCATGGTTATTTTACCTATGCCGCCCTTCTTATTAGATGTGCTGTTTAGTTTTAATATTGCCTTGTCTCTGGTCATAATTTTGGTGGCAGTACTCACACAAAAACCTGTCGATTTCGGTATTTTCCCGCTTGTGTTGCTTATCGCTACAGTACTGAGACTGGCATTGAACGTAGCGTCTACCCGTGTTGTTCTGCTTTATGGGCACGAAGGGGGGGATGCCGCAGGTAAGGTTATCGAGGCCTTTGGAGCAGTGGTTATCGGTGGTAACTATGCGGTGGGTATTGTTGTTTTTGCTATTCTTCTAATTATTAACTTCAAAGTGGTTACCGCGGGTGCCGGGCGTATATCTGAAGTAAGTGCTCGCTTTACTTTGGATGCCATGCCAGGTAAGCAGATGGCAATTGATGCCGACTTGAACGCCGGCTATATCGACCAAGACCAAGCCCGTCAGCGCCGAGAAGAAATCACCGCAGAAGCCGATTTTTACGGCTCGATGGACGGTGCGTCAAAATTCGTAAAGGGTGACGCAGTCGCCGGTCTTTTCATTATGTTGATTAATATCGTCGGCGGGTTATTCATCGGCATGATCCAGCACGATTTGAATTTTGGTAGTGCTATTGAAATTTATACCATCCTTACTATCGGTGATGGGCTGGTTGCTCAAATACCTTCACTTCTGCTTTCTGTAGCGACCGCGATAATTGTTACTCGTGAAAACGAAACCCAAGAAATGGGTAAAGAGATTCGCGGACAATTAGGCAACACACAAGCGCTTTATATTGCATCGGGCGTGCTATTTGTGATGGGTATTATTCCAGGTATGCCCCACATTGCATTTTTAGGGTTCTCGTTTTTAATTGCGGGCGTTGCCTATTGGCAGACAGTTCAGGAAAAGAAAAAGGCTGCGGCACCGTCGGTCCCTGATAATGTGATGAAAGACGACACGGTGGCCCCAGAGGTTAAAGAGCTGGGGTGGGATGACGTTCAGCAGGTTGATACTATCGGGTTGGAGGTCGGCTATCGATTAATACCACTGGTTGATAAATCTCAAGGTGGCGAATTGTTGACGCGCATAAAAGGGGTGCGTAAAAAGCTCTCCCAAGAACTTGGTTTTCTTATTCCCCCAGTACACATTCGCGATAATTTAGATTTAGAGCCTAATACCTACACCATTGCTATGCTTGGCGTCACCATTGGCGACTCTGTTATCAGTCATGATGAAGAGTTGGCTATCAACCCCGGGCAGGTCTTCGGCAAATTAGAAGGTCGCGCCACCAAAGACCCTGCGTTTGGTTTAGATGCGGTGTGGATCAAGCCGAATAAACGAGAACACGCGCAAACCTTGGGGTACACCGTTGTTGATGCAGCTACCGTTGTGGCTACCCACCTCAGCCAGTTGTTAACTAACAATGCTTATCAGCTACTTGGTCACGAAGAAGCGCAGCAGTTACTCGATATGCTGGCTAAGCAGCACCCTAAATTGGTGGAAGGTTTAGTACCAGATATCTTGCCGCTAAGCACGGTGGTAAAAGTGCTTCAAACCCTACTATTTGAGGGCGTGCCTATTCGCGATATGCGCACTATTGTTCAAACCTTAAGTGAATACGGCACTCGCAGCCAAGACCCGGATGTATTGGTCTCTGCCGTTCGTATTGCGCTTAAACGTCTTATTGTCCAAGAAATTACCCAAGGGGCAAAAGAGATACCTGTCATAACCTTGGCGCCAGAGTTGGAACAGATGTTGCACCAGTCACTTCAAGCAGGTGGCGAAGATGGCGCTGGTATCGAACCAGGTTTGGCAGACAAGCTGCAAAAATCATTGCAGCAAGCCAGTCAGCAGCAAGAGTTAGAAGGAGAGCCTGCAGTACTCCTAACCTCTGGCATGCTGCGACCCGTTCTGTCTCGCTTCTTAAAGTATTCGGTTGTTGGGCTCCATGTGCTTTCTTATCAAGAAGTGCCTGACGACAAACAAATAAAAATAGTCAGTTCGGTCGGTCAATAATCTGACACTGGGTGATTGGAGAGGTTGCAATGAAAATTAGACGTTTCTTCGGCAAAGATATGCGTGAGGCGTTAAGCCAAGTTAAAGCTGA
>Ga0209992_10000140_pt1 | contig 101073 bp, 95 predicted proteins | sample 2SBtaG_2_FD_182564 | JGI IMG/M metagenome (GOLD analysis project Ga0209992, IMG submission 182564) | Deep subsurface microbial communities from Kolumbo volcano to uncover new lineages of life (NeLLi) - 2SBTROV12_ACTIVE470 metaG (SPAdes)... | ecosystem: Environmental > Aquatic > Marine >... | reverse complement strand
GCAGAGATTGCAGCAGCGGGTGCTGATATGTTCGTGGCTGGATCGGCCATATTTAATCAACCTGATTATGCGCGAGTTATCACGCAAATGCGTGAAGAACTAGCGAAGGTTTCACTATGAAATACCAAGGCGTACTATTTGATTTAGACGGCACCTTAGTCGACAGTGCCCAAGATATGTATATTGCGCTGAACCTGACTTTGACAGAAGTGGCGTTTCCTGTGGTCAGTTATGCGCAAGTAACGACTTGGATCGGTAATGGCATTGAAATTTTGGTAAAGCGTGCATTGAGCGGTGATATAGTGGTCAATTCAGAGCTATCTACACATCTAGTCATCGATGCAGTCGCGAGATTCAAAAGTCATTACCAGCAACTAGCAGGTGATTATGTCGCATTATATCAGCATGTTGAAACAGGCTTATCGGCAACAGCGCATTTACCAAAAGCCATTGTGACTAATAAAGACCGCGTCTTTACTGAGCAGCTTTTAGATAAATTAAATTTAACTTCGCATTTTAAAGTATTGGTGTGTGGTGATGATGGCGAGAAAAAACCTTCACCGGCGCCGCTTTTGAAAGCGTGTGAAGCACTCAATATTACGCCAGAAAATGCAATCATGATTGGTGACTCAAAAAGCGATATTATCGCGGCTAAAAGCGCAGAAATTGATGTACTTGCGCTTTCTTACGGTTACAATCAAGGATTCGACTTAAAAGAGCTTGAACCCGAGTACCTATGCGAGGGGTTCTTAGATATAATCCCAATTATTAATCAGCAATAAATCAGTAAATTTAATAAAGGAACAACATGACTAAACCAGTAGTGTTAAGTGGCATTCAGCCAACCGGTGGTATGACGATAGGCAATTATGTAGGCGCCATAAACCAGTGGCTTAAGTTACAACAAGATCATGATTGTTTCTTTATGCTGGTAGATTTACATGCAATCACAGTTCGCCAAGATCCTAAGATGCTACGCGAGCGCGTGCTTGATGGTGTCGCATTGTATGCTGCTTGTGGTATTGATCCTGAGAAATCAGCGTTATTTGTTCAGTCACAAGTGCCTGAGCATGCGCAGTTATCATGGGTACTTAACTGTTATGCGCAAATGGGTGAATTAAACCGTATGACGCAGTTTAAAGATAAGTCTTCAAAGCATTCGAACAATGTGAATGTCGGTTTATTCTCATACCCAGTATTACAAGCTGCAGACATCTTATTATACCAAGCAGATCAGGTACCAGTCGGTGAAGATCAAAAGCAACACTTAGAGTTAACTCGTGATATCGCAACACGCTTTAACAACCTATACGGTGATGTTTTTAAAGTACCGGAACCTTACATTCCTGAACTCGGCGCGCGCGTGATGAGCTTGCAAGATCCCCTTAAGAAAATGTCTAAGTCTGATGAAAATCCAAATGCTTATATCATGTTGTTGGACGAGCCAAAGAAAATCGAGAAAAAGCTGAAAAAAGCCGTTACTGACTCAGATGAGCAAGCGCGTATTTACTTCGACCGAGATGAAAAGCCTGGTGTATCAAATCTATTAACATTGCTTTCAGTGGCAACAAAGCGCTCTGTGGAAGATTTAGTGCCAGAGTATGCTGACAAAATGTATGGTCATTTGAAGAAAGATACCGCTGCGGCAGTTGTGAACATGATAGAACCAATTCAAGCGCGTTTTAAAGAAATTCGTGAAGATCAAACACTATTGGACAACATAATGCGCAATGGTGCTGAAAAAGCAGGTGCACGTGCAGAGCAGACACTAAAAGCGATATATGATGCAGTAGGCTTCATACCTCGTCCATAATTTGGTTATATAATTTAGGCCAGGCTTAAACGCCTGGCTTTTTTATGGAAATTTCTATGTTATTAATGATCGATAATTACGACTCGTTTACCTATAACCTAGTGCAGTATTTCCAACGCTTAGATCAAGACGTTGTAGTAAAACGGAACGATGAGTTAAGCATTGCTGATATACGAGCGCTTAACCCTGAGCACATTGTAATTTCGCCTGGGCCTTGTAGTCCCAATGAGGCTGGAGTTTCTTTGTCTGTAGTTGAGCAACTAAAAGGTCAGTTTCCTATACTGGGTATTTGCTTGGGCCACCAAACGATTGCACAAGCTTTGGGTGCAAAAGTGGTAAAAGCCAAGGAGGTAATGCATGGTAAAACCTCACAAATAAGGCATATTAATAAAGGTGTATTTCAAGGTTTATCAGATCCACTTACTGTATGTCGCTACCACTCATTAATAGTTGACAAGGCAACTATACCGACAAACTTAGAGCTCACGGCATGGACAGAGAACGAAGCGCAACAAGTGGATGAAATAATGGGCTTATGCCATACTGAATTTGCCTTAGAAGGTGTGCAATTTCATCCTGAAGCGATACTCACAGAACAAGGTTTAGCTTTACTAGATAATTTTATTCGCCGCTTTTCTAAGTGAAAGCAAGATTTAAATAGGAACATAAAAACGTTCAATGACTGACTTATCTCGGCAACTAATGACTTCAATCGCACTCAATGAACGTGCGCATGATTTGTTTATTAGCCACAACTTTGCACAGCAACAGCTAGGGTATATTCATACGCTAGATCTTAATTATGGTGAGAAAATACCGCAACGCACCATGCTTGAGGTTGAAATTGCTGCGGCAGCAAAACGAAAAGAGAGCAGCACCAGTCACCATAAGTATATTGCTAAAGCCAGTAATCACCTGCACCAAATTATTGAGTCATCAATTGAAAAGCAAATAGACGATATTGATAACATCTACCATGAAATTGTTGGGATTCAGGATGCGGTACCGACGGTTTTAGACATTCTGGGTGTAAAGTCAGCGTCAGTTGGGCGGCTTGAACCCTTGGTTAATGAATTAAGCTGGTTGGGTAGAGATTTGGTTTCTTTGGTTAATTTGCCACAGTATCGCAAGCAAAGCTCAAAAGGCGTTACTGTAAAGGTTGATACCCCTGCATTAGCGATGCGCTATCTCGGGCTTGAAAATTTACAAATGGTCATTCCAACATTTGCAATGCGTCACTGGATGCCACACGATACATCGCCATTTCCCTTATTGAAGCGGAAACTTCGTGATCATAGTATGACAACGGCAATTGCAGCAAAGCATCTGGCTGAATTGAATGGTGTGAAAGAGCAGCACGCTTTTACGCTTGGTATGTTATTAGATGTAGGAAAAGTTGCTTTAACGCGCTTGTATTTGAGAACATTTGAACGCGTGTGGCAGGAAAAAGTGCGTATCGCTCGTGATAAAAATCATAAAGACCTTCACTCTGCACTATTAGAACTATCTCCAGATCCACTTTTCTTAAGGGGACTTTTACTCAATCACTCAGCAAATCTATCAACAAAGCTCATAGAAAAAATGGCATTTAGGTACTTGCCATTTATGGTGCCGATGGAAGAGTTTGCAACTAATTATCTACCCCAGTCGCATAGTCAGTCAACTGACTATTTACCCTTAAGTCAGGTATTACGCAAAGCACATGGCTACAGTTTGTATATGATCCTCAAAGACAATCAGTTTATTGAAAAGGATGAAGTAGAGCATTGGTTTACGTATCTAGGATTATCAAAAGAGGAACTCACTACGCTAGCAAAATGTAACTTTAATAGTTTGCAGCTAACAATTTTGTAAAATTTAAGATTTTTTTTGCGACTATTCATTCAAGCTATTAAATGGCTCGATTGGTGGCTTTTCCTTTTCTTAACAGTCAAATCTAATGAGCGCATTTAAATAGTTATTCACTCACTATGAAAAACTATCTCAAACCCTTGAATATCAAGGGCTCTATGAAAGTTTTAAATGAGACTTTAAGGTTTTTTTCTGAAATAATGGGTGAATGAAATTTGTGCCATACGGCTATTTTTAGCCGCAAACTAGTCACACTCAATGCTAGTTTGAGCGCACCTAACTCAACTTTATGGGGATAGAAAATGACTATTAATCGTGAATTATTCGATCAGGTAATGGTACCTAATTATGCACCTTCAGCTGTTATTCCAGTTCGAGGCGAAGGTTCTCGTGTTTGGGATCAAGAAGGCCGCGAGTTTATCGACTTTGCAGGTGGTATCGCTGTTAACTGTTTAGGTCACTGTCACCCAGCATTAGTAAATGCGCTTAAGGAGCAAGGTGAAAAAATCTGGCACCTATCAAATGTAATGACAAACGAACCTGCATTGCGTTTAGCCAAGAAATTAACAGACGCAACGTTTGCTGAAAAAGTATATTTTGCGAACTCAGGTGCAGAAGCAAACGAAGCAGCACTTAAACTTGCGCGTCGTTTTGCGCTTGATAAATTCGGTGCAGAAAAATCACAAATCATCTCATTCAACAAAGGTTTTCATGGTCGTACCTTCTTCACTGTAACTGTTGGTGGTCAAGCGGCCTATTCTGATGGTTTCGGTCCTAAGCCTGGTGATGTCGTTCACTGTGACTATAACGATCTAGCAGCTTTTGAAGCGTTAATTTCTGACAACACGTGTGCTGTTATGATTGAGCCACTTCAAGGTGAAGGCGGTATCGTATCTCCAGAAGTTGATTTCGTGAAAGGTGTTCGCGAGCTATGTACTAAACACAATGCGCTGCTTATTTTTGATGAAGTGCAAACTGGTGTTGGTCGTACAGGTGAGCTATACGCTTACCAAGGTTTAGATGTAACTCCTGACATTTTAACAACTGCAAAAGCACTTGGCGGTGGCTTCCCAATCGGTGCGATGATCACAACGACCGAAATCGCTAAGCACTTAAAGATTGGTACTCACGGTTCTACTTATGGTGGTAACCCACTAGCTTGTGCCGTTGCAGAAGCGGCATTCGATACTGTAAATGATGAAACAGTATTAAACGGTGTTAAAGAGAAAGAAGCACTATTCCGTGAACTACTTACTGCAATTAATGACAAGTACAACGTATTCAGCGAAATTCGTGGTAAAGGTCTATTATTAGGTGGTGTTGTAAATGAAACGTACAAAGGCCGCGCTAAAGAGTTTTTAGTAGCCGGTGTTAAAGAAGGTGTGATGTCACTTGTAGCTGGCGCTGATGTTGTTCGTTTCACTCCTTCATTGGTGATTCCTGAGGCTGATATCCGTGAAGGTATGGCTCGTTTCGAAAAAGCAGTTGCTGCAGTTGTAGCTACAAACGCTTAATTCCTAGAGAGGCCAAGCTTGCTTGGCCTTGTCTACCGTCAAGTTAACTTTTTAGGAGTAAGCGGACTCATGATGATCCTTCGCCCAATCCAGCAAAGCGACTATCCAGCGCTTTTAAAAATTGCTCATGAATCAGGCCACGGCTTTACTTCATTACCAAATAATGAAGCGCTATTACAAAGTAAAATCGAACGCTCTGAAGCGTCTTTCAAAAAAGAAACGGATGTCCCTTTTGATGAAGGCTATTTGTTTGTTCTAGAAGATACTGAAACTGGTGAAGTAGTGGGTACCAGCGCGATTGAAGCAGCAGTTGGTTTAGATGATGCTTTTTATCATTACCACCTGAGTAAGGTGATCCACTCATCACGCACCTTAAATGTTTATAAAGCGGTTGATATTCTGACTCTGTGTAATGACTACACCGGCGCAACTGAGTTGTGTACTCTGTTCTTGAAAGAAGGGTATCGCCGAGGTTTTAATGGCAAATTATTGTCAAAGTCACGCTTTATGTTTATCAAACAACATCAGCAGCGTTTTGCAGATACGGTTATTGCAGAAATGCGTGGTGTATCAGACGAAAATGGTCAAAGTCCGTTTTGGCAATGGCTAGAAGAACATTTCTTCTCGATGGATTTCCCAACGGCAGATTACCTTACAGGTATTGGTCAAAAGGTCTTTATTGCTGAGCTGATGCCAAAATACCCAATTTATGTAAATCTGTTGAGTAAAGATGCGCAAGAAGTAATCGGCCAAGTGCATGAAAACACGCGTCCCGCCATTGAGCTACTTAAGAGTGAAGGTTTCACTTTTAACGGCTATGTTGATATTTTCGACGCAGGCCCGACGGTTGAAGCAAAAGTAGATAACATCCGTACTGTTCGTTCATCAAGCTTCAAAACAGTGTTAATTGGTGATAATCCCGGTGGTTCATCTGTGATGATTGCAAATGATAAGCTGGAAGGGTATCGTGCAACCGTTGCTGAGCTTCAGATTGATGATAATTCTGATACTGTCTTTATCTCAGCAGAGTTGGCAAACGCATTGAATTTAGTGGATGGTGACAAAGTCAGCATCGCAACTATATAAAAACAGAGATTTATTATGACAACATATGCCGCACAATTTATTAATGGTGAATGGTTAGCAGGTCAAGGTGAGGTATTCTCATCACTGAACCCAGCAAACAACGAAGTTATTTGGCAAGCAAACTCGGCAACGGCTGAGCAAGTCGATATTGCAGTAAAGTCGGCGCGTGAAGCTTTTTATAGCTGGAGCGACATGGCTTTTGAAGCGCGTTTAGAAATAGTTAAACGTTTTGCTGAGCAGTTGAAAGAAAACAGCGAAGAACTAGCAATCGCCATTGCTAAAGAGACTGGTAAGCCACTATGGGAGACTCGTACTGAAGCGGGTGCTATGGTTGGTAAAATTGCCATTTCAGAAAAAGCATACCATGAGCGTACTGGGGTGGTTGAAAATGCAATGCCAGTGGGTCGCGCGGTTATTCGCCACAAAGCACACGGTGTTGTAGCAGTATTTGGCCCTTATAACTTCCCTGGTCACTTACCAAACGGCCACATTGTGCCTGCACTGTTAGCGGGTAACACGGTTATTTTTAAGCCGTCAGAACTAACGCCATATGTTGCAGAGCTTACGCTTAAGCTTTGGGAAAAAGCTGGGCTTCCAGCAGGTGTTATCAACTTAGTGCAGGGTGAAGTAGAAACGGGTAAAGCACTTGCTTCTCATCGTGGTATTGATGGTCTGTTCTTTACTGGGTCTTCTCGCACGGGTCATATCCTTCACGAGCAGTTTGCTGGTCAACCGGGTAAAATCCTAGCGCTAGAGATGGGTGGTAATAACCCATTAATCGTAAAAGATGCGTCTGATACTAAAGCAGTTGTTCACGACATCATTCAATCTGCATTTATTTCGAGCGGTCAACGTTGTACATGTGCGCGTAAGTTATTCTTACCAGCAGGCGGGCAAGGTGATGCGATCCTTGAGCATCTAGTCCGCGCGACAAAAGCAATTAAAGTCGGCAACTTTGATGATGAAGAGCAACCATTCATGGGCTCTATGATCTCGAATCAAGCGGCTGCAGGTATGGTTAAAGCGCAGCAGCAACTCATTGACTTAGGTGCTGAAGCTATTATCGAGCTTACACATCAAGAAGGCACAGGCTTTGTAACACCAGGTATCCTTGAGTGTTCAAATGTCACCGACTTCCCAGATGATGAACACTTCGGTCCATTACTAAAAGTTTTCCGTTATACAGACTTTGATGCAGCAATCGAAAAAGCGAACGATACAAGCTTTGGCCTATCTGCTGGTCTATTAAGTGACAATGCTGAAGATTACGACCATTTCTTACGTCGTATTCGTGCAGGCATTGTGAACTTTAATCGCCCAATTACAGGTGCATCAAGTGCAGCACCATTCGGTGGTATTGGTGCGTCAGGTAATCACAGAGCAAGTGCATATTATGCTGCAGATTACTGTGCTTACCCGGTAGCGTCTGTTGAGTTAGAAAAAGTGACATTACCAGGTGCATTAAGTCCAGGTTTATCAATCGACTAATTCACACTGACTATCTATTTAGGTAGAATAAAAGTATTAAAAAAGCAGCTCAGGCTGCTTTTTTTTCATCCGTTAGCCGTAAAAGTAGCAATGCATGTAAGTTTCTGCTTAAATCAATAGGAGATGCTTTGAGAGTTTCAGGTGGACAAACTATGGTATTAGATAAACAGGGCTATGATGAGTTAGTAATGTACTTAACCCACAATTTAACCTTGTTTGAAAAGCCTGGTGTGATAGAACCAGGTGCACCAAGGGTGATGGAGTTAATTGAAGATGTCATCGCTGAGTATGTAATTAAAATCTGTGAGCAAAACACAGAGTTATCGACTGAGCAACGTAGTTTAATTGTGCGTGAGGTTGATGGTATCGTCTATGACTTACAAGAAGTCTTATCGAGTGTGACAGAGCAACAAGTGACGAAAGAGCAACGAGAGTTTATCGAAGAGTTTGCAGGTTTGGTTAAAAATCTATTCGACGCTGCAATCTAAAATATTTGCAGTCTCAAACAGTTTATAGCATTTTATAACACCGCCAATATCAGGCGGTGTTTTTATTTATAGAGGTTAATAATGGAAGCAAATATTAAATGGGTAGAAGGCGATACCTTTATCGGTCGCTCTCAATCTGGTCATAATGTGGTGTTTGATACTGGCAGTGATAGCGCAGCGCCTAGTCCAATGGAAATGGTACTTATGTCAACGGGCTGCTGTTCATCTGTGGATGTAGTGAGTATTCTCAAAAAAGCAAAACAACAGGTTGAGAATGTTGAAGTTAAGTTGACAGCGGAGCGTGCAGAAAGTGCGCCTAGAGTATTTACCAAAATGAATCTACACTTTGTAGTTACTGGTAAAGATGTCTCTGAAAAGCACCTTGCTCGCGCTGTAAAGCTGTCTGCTGAGAAGTACTGTTCTGTGGCCTTAATGCTTGATAAATCAGTAGAAATTACTCATAGCCATGAGGTTGTGGAAAGCGCTGCAAAATAACGCTTTTTCAGTGCGGATTTTTCGTATAAAATCCGCCCTCTTTGAGTTCTGCGGTGCAGATTTGGTGTTTAAAGGTTGAGTAAAGTGAACAAGCCCTTTGATAAAATTAAGCTCCATGGCTTTAATAACTTAACAAAAAGTTTAAGCTTTAGTATCTATGACATTTGTTACGCTAAAACGGAGCAACAGCGTAAAGAATATTTAGAATATATTGATGAGCAATATAGTGCTGATCGTCTAACTGATATTCTAAGAGAAGTGGTTGATATAATTGGTGCAAACGTACTGAACATAGCTCGTCAAGATTATGACCCACAAGGTGCAAGTGTGACTATTTTGGTGTCTGAAGAGCCTGTAGAGCAGCAGACTTTCGATAGCAATGAAACACCGGGCCCATTACCTGAATCAGTGGTTGCTCATTTAGATAAAAGCCATATTTGTGTTCATACTTACCCTGAAGCACATCCTAATGACGGTATTTGCACCTTCCGTGCGGATATTGAAGTTTCTACTTGTGGTGTAATCTCTCCGCTAAAAGCGCTGAACTTCTTGATCCACTCACTAGAGTCGGATGTGGTAACTATTGATTACCGTGTACGTGGTTTTACGCGTGATATCACAGGTGTCAAACACTATATTGATCATGCAATTCACTCAATCCAGAATTACATGACAGAAGATACCAAAGAAGCGTATCACATGGTGGATGTGAATGTTTTCCAAGAAAACTTATTCCATACTAAGATGATGTTAAAAGAGACAGATCTCAATACTTACCTATTCGGCTTGAGCACTGATGACTTAAGTGCAGAAGAAGAAAAAGAGATCCGTGCGAAAGTAGAGCGTGAGATCCAAGAAGTATTCTATGGCCGTAACCTGCCTGAACTAGGTTAATCCTTTAGACAAAAGAAAAGCGCGCATTTTTTATGCGCGCTTTTTTGTACCTGAATTTTACTGACGAGATAAAGATCCCCTAGCTTGAGCAAGGGGGAGATTTCGCCATTTAGTTATTCTAAATGAGAAATCTTTAACGCGGCTATCATCAGGTTTAATTCCTCAAAATGACTAAGTGTTATTTCCGATTAGTGTTTCATTTATAACTCGTATTTAAATGTTAACCCGACAAGACGAGGTTCGCCATACTGGTAGTAATTTTCAGTCACATATTCTTTAAGTGGGTTATTACCAAACTCAAAGCCGCGGACAGGCACATCTCTATCAGCTAGGTTTCTACCCCAGGCAGTCAGAGACCAGTTATCTTTGTGATAGCTAACGCTGGCATTAATTAGGTTTTGATTAGGCGCTTGATCGTTATGGCTGTCTGAGAAGTAATAACTATCTTTACCTTCAAAACCAAGTTGCGCTTCTAAGTTATCTGTTAATGCATAGTTAAAGCTTAACGCATATTGATATTTAGGGGCTTGTGCTTGATCTCTACCGTGCTGGTCGATGCCATTAGAAGTTGTGAAGCCTTTAATTTTCGTGCGTAAGTAGCCAAAGCTATAGTTTAGAGCAAAGCGTTCGGTGTACTGTTTTGTGCCTTCTACTTCAAAACCATAGTTTTTGCCTGAGCTGGCATTATCTAAATACCCTGCAAATTGTTGGTCTTGAACTTGAAATTGCTTTAACTGCATATCATCACGCTTCATGTAGAAAGCAGTTACGCGCACTGTATGGCTTTTATCTTCAGATTGGCCTTTCACACCGAACTCGGCATTCCATAAATATTCAGGATCAAAAGTATAGTTTTCAGGTTGAATGTTTAAGTTTTCATCTTTGGCTTTAGCAAGCGCTTCGCCATTTACCCCCCCGATTTTGTAGCCACGAGACAGGCTGGTGTAGATCATTGTACGGGGTACAACTTGATACTCTAGTGCGACCTTACCACCTAACATGGTTTTATCAGTTGTTTCAGAAAAGCCATTATTGTCTTTGTAATCAGCCTCGTAGTTTTCTGCGCGTAGGCCTGTGATCAGCTCAATATCTTCTGCGATAGCTGTGACTTTTTGGCCATAAAGCGCAGTATTACGGATATCGAAACTAGAGTAAAAATCTTGTGATTGCCAAGTATAAGCACGAGTAAGATCTACATCCCGACGCTCAGAATAAAGACCAACAACCCAGTTATCTTGTTTAGAGCTTATTTGTAGGTCGAAAGTCCCTTTTTCAGTATCGCGTGCATAGCTATCTGTTGAACTGTAGCCCCAAGGATGAAGACCTGCTGCACACAAGCTTGTTTGGTTGGTATTTTTACACACCCAGTCTTCATCATAGCTGTATAGTGAGTCTGCTTGCAGACCAGTGGCCGTTGCTGTGATATTTACCGTCTCGAAGCCTGTGTAGTTTGCTGTTAGTGAGAAAGCATCACTTTCTAAGTTATCTTGGCCAGGTTCATCAGCAACACTGTTACGGCTATTATCAAGCGTAAATGCATCATAACCGTTTTCGATATTGATGTGATGCAAAGCAAGAGAGGTATTAAGGCTGTCGCTCCACTCATTATTAAGCTTCAATCGTAAAGCTTGCTCATCTTGCTCTTGGGTAGGGCGGTTCAAATATAAGTTATCAGTATAGCCATCTGACTTTCTTTGAGACGCGCTCACTCTGATTGCCGAGCTATCAGTTAAGCCAGTACTTGCAGCAATGCCTGCTTCATAACTATTATAGTTACCAGCACCTAACTTCAACTTCACTGCCTTATCTTGGCTAGGCGCAGTGGTTTGCATATCAATCATACCTGCCATGGCATCTGCACCATAACGTGTACCCTGCGGGCCGCGATAAACCGCCACTTGCTCAACATCGAATAACAATGCACTGCCACCTAGGCCTGAGTAGTTAATACCATCGATGAGTAAACCTACACTAGGCTGGATTGGGTCTTGGAATTGAGAGCGAAGACCAATACCACGGATTTGGACAAATCGACCGCGAGATGCGCCAGCTGTGAAGTTGACGTTCGCCGCTGAATTTAAAATCTCATCTAGGTAGCTTGCACCACGCTGTGTAATTTCAAGTTCGCTTAATACGCTGGCACTCGCGCTTAAAGTTTGAATGCTTTCTTTTTTAAAGTCACCCGTGACTTCAATAACTTCAAGGCTATTTTGCTCAGCAACCGCGTTAGTGGTAAATAAAGGCAGCATGGCTGCGCATAACAGAGAGATTTTTGCTTTCATTTTCAGGCTATTCCGTTTTGATAGTGAGGCATGCATACGTTTTGAATGTCGGTTTTGTTCGGTTCAAAATCAGCAGTTAAATTCGACATGCACAGGCTATTCTAACAAATCAGACCATACAGAGAAGTGAAACTATGTTTAATTGTGTTATAACTGCGGCGAAGATCATCGATTTCATGAGGATTAAATGAGTTTTAAAGTTGAGTTTAAAGTACGCGATTACGAGTGCGACTTACAGGGTATCGTCAACAATAGCGTCTATTTCAATTATCTTGAGCATGCACGCCATGAGTTTTTAGCAGCTAAAAATATCGATTTTGCAAAACTTGCCCGTGATAAGGTGAATTTAGTGGTGATCCGTTCAGAAATGAACTACAAAGATTCATTAAAGCCGGGTGATGCGTTTTACGTTGAGGTCGAAGTCGAGCGTTTAAGCCGCTTAAAATTCGCTTTTAATCAAAAGGTGATCCGCGCAGCAGACAATAAACTGATGCTGGATGCAGTAGTAACTGGCACATCTGTGAATGAAAAAGGTCGCCCATTTGTGCCTGAGCAACTTGAGCAGTTATTTGCATAAAAATTAAGCCCTAAACATAGGAAACCTTGTATGAAAAATAAGTTATCTACTGTAGCCATTGTTTTGGGCTTATCGGGCTCTGCTGTTTTATCGGGTTGCACCATGGTGTGGGACGATCCAAATAGCCTTAACCTTTTCTCTGAAAAGACACTACCGCAAGGACATTGGCAGTTAAATCAGATTGACGAGGTTGCGCAGCCTAGTAGTGAAATGCGCCTTCAGCTCATTGAAGACGACCAGATCATGGGCCACACAGGATGCAACCGTTTCTTTGGCAAAACCCGTATTGAAGACAATCAGCTGTATGTTGAGCAAATCGGTATGACAAAAATGCTCTGCTCCGATGAGCTCGATAAACAAGAGCGTATGTTACTGAATATGTTAGAAATCGGTGTGCCTTTTACGGTATCAAATAAGGCGCTAATACTAAATGGTAAGCCTGTACTGCATTTTAAACGTCTAGATGGTCTTGAATGAGCCGTTGTTTATGAAGTAGACTGTACTTAATTCGTTACTTGTCGGAGTGCCTTCGGGCTGAGATCGCATTTTTTGCGGGATCCGTGAACCTGATCAGGTTAAAACCTGCGTAGGGAACAAGCTGCCTTGCAAGCAAATATCTTTGCTGGCTGCAAAAAGCTAATATGCGTCGTCAATGCATTTAGCTCGGACCAATTGGGCTAACCCCCATCTCTCTCCGTCTGGAGATCTGACAAGACACCTTAACTAACCATGAGGCAAGTCATGTCAAACAATAGTAGCAAGCCAAGCCGTCGCGAAACCCGTGCAGCGGCATCAGAATATATTTATAACCTTACTGGCCAACCGTTTCCGAACTCACAAAAAGTGTATGTAGAAGGTGAGCAGGCGGGTGTACGTGTGGGTATGCGCGAAATCACTTTAAGCGACAGCTTTATTGGTGGTACAGAAGAAAACCCTGTCTTTGAGAAAAATGATCCAATCCGAGTGTATGATACGTCTGGTCCATACACTGAATCTGGTTTCGAACTCAATGTACGTAAAGGCTTACCTAAGTACCGTGAACAGTGGATTTTAGGTCGTGATGACACAGAAGAGCTTGAGTCAGTAACCTCACAGTTCTCGCAACAGCGCATGGCTGATGAAGGTCTTGATCACATCCGTTTTGAACATTTACCTAAAATTCGCCGTGCAAAAAAAGGTAAGAACGTGACGCAAATGCACTATGCACGTCAGGGCATTATCACGCCAGAGATGGAATTTGTCGCTATTCGTGAAAACATGGGGCGTGAAAAAATTCGTGAAGAGTTATTAGCGCAACAGCACAAAGGTGAGTCTTTTGGAGCTGAAATTCCAGAGTTCATCACGCCAGAATTTGTTCGTTCAGAAGTGGCACGTGGTAGAGCTATCATACCTAATAACATCAATCACCCAGAATCAGAGCCAATGATCGTGGGTCGTAACTTCTTAGTTAAAGTGAACGCCAACATTGGTAATTCATCGGTTACCTCTTCAATCGAAGAAGAAGTTGAGAAGCTAGTATGGTCAACGCGTTGGGGGGCAGACACGGTAATGGATCTGTCTACAGGCCGTTATATTCACGAAACGCGTGAATGGGTTGTACGTAACTCACCCGTGCCAATCGGTACTGTACCAATCTATCAAGCGCTTGAGAAAGTAAACGGCGTTGCTGAAGACCTTACATGGGAAATTTTCCGCGATACGCTAATTGAGCAAGCCGAGCAGGGTGTGGATTACTTCACGATTCACGCTGGTGTATTACTTCGCTATGTACCAATGACGGCAAAACGTGTTACCGGTATTGTATCTCGCGGTGGTTCAATCATGGCGAAGTGGTGTTTAGCGCACCATAAAGAAAACTTCTTATACACGCACTTCGAAGAAATCTGCGAAATATTAAAACAATACGATGTGTGTTTTTCATTAGGAGATGGTCTGCGTCCGGGTTCAATAGCTGACGCGAACGACGAAGCACAATTTTCAGAGCTACGTACACTGGGTGAACTTACACAGATTGCTTGGAAGCATGACGTTCAGGTATTTATCGAAGGCCCAGGCCATGTACCAATGCACATGATCAAAGAAAACATGGAAGAGCAGCTAGAGGCGTGTCATGAAGCGCCATTTTATACGCTTGGTCCACTAACAACTGACATTGCACCGGGTTATGATCACTTTACATCGGGTATCGGTGCTGCTCAAATTGGTTGGTATGGCTGTGCAATGTTATGTTACGTAACACCTAAAGAGCACTTAGGTCTACCGAACAAAGAAGATGTGAAAGAAGGTCTAATCACTTACAAGATTGCAGCACACGCAGCGGATTTAGCGAAAGGTCACCCTGGTGCACAAATTCGTGATAACGCCTTATCAAAAGCACGTTTCGAGTTCCGTTGGCACGATCAGTTTAACCTTGGCCTAGATCCTCAACGTGCACTTGAGTATCACGACGAAACTTTACCGCAAGAGTCAGGTAAAGTGGCACACTTCTGCTCTATGTGTGGTCCTAAGTTCTGTTCAATGAAGATCACCCAAGAAGTACGTGACTACGCGAAAGACCTAGAAGCACAAGGTGTTGATATCTCTGATAACAACGCAATTAAGATCAAGATGATCGATGTTGAAGCTGAAATGAAGGCTAAGTCTGAAGAGTTTAAACAAACAGGCTCTGAGCTTTACCACAAAGCAGTCTAGTCACGCTAGATGATTATGCCATGCTTACAGCATGGTATTGTTTTATAACCTTCGGGTTTTTAGGGGCTGAAATGAGTAAACCAAAAGTTGCGATCTTAGGGTTTGGTTTGTTGGGGCGTGTCGCAGCATTGATGCTGATGGAGCGCTATCAACTAAACATCTTTGAAAAAGACGACGCACAAGCAAATAACAGCGCAGGTGTGTTAGCGGCGGCCATGTTAGCGCCGTTGGCGGAGTCGGTAATTTGTGAAGCGGATTTAGCCGAAGATGGCTTAAAAGCTATGGCGCTTTGGCCTGAACTTTTGGCAAAACTCTCATCCCCAGTATTTTTTCAACAAGCAGGCACCCTCGTTGTTGCACATCAGCAAGACAAGGGTGACTTACAAAGCTTTTCACAACGCTTGAAACCCTTAGCTGGACATCACGCACACATAGCCAATAGCCAAGATATTGCTCAGTTAGAGCCAGAACTTTCAGGGCGCTTTCACCAAGGCATATTTTTACCTTGTGAAGGCCAGCTCGATAACTTGGCTTTTTACCACGCCAGTTTTGAGACCTTACAACAGCAAGACATTGAGTTTCATTTTGGTCAGTCTGTGCATTGCGAGCAGGGGCAAGTTAACGGTGCAGCATTCGATTGGATCATCGATTGTCGCGGCTTAGGTGCCAAAGATGAAGTGTTGGGGCTTCGTGGTGTACGTGGTGAAGTCGCGCGCGTGTACGCACCAGAGGTGACCTTAACTCGTCCTGTGCGTTTGATGCATCCTCGCTACCCAATTTACATTGCGCCGAAACCAAATCATGAGTTTGTGATTGGTGCGACTGAAATTGAGTCACAAGATAATGGCCCGATCACCGTGCGCTCTACGCTTGAGTTGTTGTCAGCTGCCTACACGGTACACAGCGGCTTTAGTGAGGGGCGGGTGATGTCGATTAACTCTGGGCTAAGGCCTGCGTTTGTTGATAATCGTCCAAATATTGAGGTGCAAGACAACCTCATCCAAATTAATGGCTTATATCGCCATGGTTATTTACTTGCACCCTTCGTGGTGCAGCAAGCACTGAGCAAGGGGTTACTTTGAACGTCGTATTCAATGGTCAACAAGTCGTGTTAACCGACACTAATTTACAAGCATTTATTGAATCGCAAGGCGCAGTGCCACCATTTGCAGTGGCTGTGAATGGGCAATTTGTACCGCGCAGCCAATGCGCAGTGGCTGAATTAAAAGAGGGTGATCAAATCGAATTATTGTCGCCTATTCAAGGGGGATAAAATGCATAAACCACTCACCATTTATGGCGAAAGCTTTGATAGCCGTTTATTGATTGGCTCAGCGCTTTATCCATCTCCACAAATTATGCAGCAATCGCTGGTGGCATCGCAGTCGCAAATTGTGACTGTGTCATTGCGACGTCAAAACTCAGTCGCAGCCGGGCAAGATTTCTGGCAATTAATCAAAGATACAGGACTTCGCGTATTGCCTAATACAGCAGGGTGCCACAGTGTTAAAGAAGTGGTTACCTTGGCACAAATGTGTCGTGAAGTCTTCGATACAGATTGGATCAAGTTAGAGCTGATTGGTGATGAGTATAATTTGCAGCCTGATCCCGTGGCTTTACTAGAAGCGACTGACATTTTGATCAAAGATGGTTTTAAGGTACTGCCTTATTGTACTGATGACTTAGTGGTCTGCCAGCGATTGGCTGATTTGGGCTGTGAAGTATTAATGCCTTGGGGGGCGCCAATTGGTACGGGCAAAGGGTTAATAAACCCTTATAATTTAAAAACCATCCGTGAACGCCTGCCAGATCATACCCTCATTGTGGATGCGGGCTTAGGTTTACCATCTCACGCTTGCCAAGCGCTCGAACTGGGCTATGATGCGGTACTTTTAAACTCGGCCATTGCTGGTGCAGGTTGTCCGGTGACCATGGCCAAAGCGTTTAAGTCAGCAGTAGATGCTGGTCGCTTTAGTTATGAAGCCAAAGCCATGCCTGAAAAAGAGGTGGCGGCACCTTCTACGCCGACCATGGGAATGCCTTTCTGGCACCAAGATTAGAGAATAGAAATAGATAAAGAATTTAGGAGTCTGACATGTCAGAAGTTGTTTGGAGCATTGCTGGCTCAGACAGTGGCGGTGGTGCTGGTATTCAAGCTGACCTTAAGGCCATGCATAGTTTTGGTGTACACGGCTGCACGGTGATTACGGCACTTACCGCACAAAATAGCCTTGGAGTTGAAGCCATAAACCCTGTCAGTAATGCTGTGATTGAGTCTCAACTTAATGCTCTGGCGCAAGATATGCCTGCCAAAGTGATTAAAATAGGCTTGCTTGCCAATATTGCTCAAGTTCAGTTAATTGCTGAGCACATTGCCCACTTCAAAAAAACATGGGCGGTGCCACCTGTTGTGGTGTACGACCCGGTTGCGATTGCAACCAGTGGTGACACATTAACTGAAGAAGACACAGTTGATGCGTTAAAGAAATATCTTTTCCCGCTGGTAGATGTGATCACCCCAAATACGCATGAGACACAGTTACTTACAGGCATTTATCTTATTGGTCCAAGCTCAGTGGTTGCAGCTGCCGAAAAGTTACAGGCCTTTGGTGCGGGTTCTGCGGTGATCAAAGGCGGTCATTGGGATTACCCGAAAGGCTACTGTATAGATTACTGTCGCAGTGACAGCCAAGAAGAATATTGGTTAGGTAACGAAGCAGTAGTTACACCTCATACCCATGGCACGGGCTGTAGCTTATCATCATGCATCGCGGCTTGTCTTGCCAAAGGTTACCCGCTAAAAGACGCATTTATTTTAGGTAAAGCGTATATCAATCAAGGTTTAGTAACTGCCGTTCGATATGGTGAAGGCATTGGCCCTGTAGCCCATACTGGCTTCCCAGAAGACCTAAATCACTTTCCGCAAGTGATAGAGCCGGGAAGTTGGCTAGCCGATGAATTAGAACTGCCCGCACCGGATGATTTTAATTTTGCTGCAGGTTTTGCCGACACTGACGGTGAGCTAGAACTTTATGCGGTCGTTGATACTGCCGATTGGATTGAAAAATGTTTAGCCGCAGGCGTACCGACCGTTCAGCTGCGCATTAAAGATCCAAACGATACGAATCTAGAAGAAGAGATCAAAACGGCCATTATGTTGGGTGAGAAATATCAGGGACGCGTATTTATTAACGATTACTGGCAGCTAGCCATCGAGCATGGTGCGTATGGCGTGCATCTTGGTCAAGAAGATTTAGGCGAAGCTAACCTATCGGCAATTCAAAATGCAGGCTTACGTTTAGGCTTATCGACGCACGGTTTTTATGAAATGGTGCGAGCGCATAACTACCGTCCAAGTTACTTAGCTTTCGGCGCGATATATCCAACCACAACCAAAGACATGACAGGGCAAATTCAGGGGCTTGAAAAGCTCAAGCATTTTGTGCCGTTAATGAAGACGCATTATCCGACCGTGGCCATAGGCGGTATTGATATTGCTCGTACTGAGCAAGTTGCCAGTACGGGGGTGGGCAGTGTCGCAGTTGTGCGTGCGATTACCCTTGCGGATGATCACCAAAATGCCGTACTTGAGCTCAAAGCTGCAATTCGTAAAGGACGAGGTGAGGCTTAATGGCATTGGATGACAAAGAGCGGCTTCGTTACAGTCGCCACTTGTTACTCAAAGAAGTCGGTGAAGCAGGGCAAAATAAACTGAAAAGTGCCAAAGTTGCCGTGGTCGGCTGTGGCGGTTTGGGCAGCCCTGCTTTGCTATATTTGACGGCGTCAGGTATCGGGCAAGTAACATTCATTGACGATGACGCAGTTGAGCTATCTAACCTTCAACGTCAGATCATGTATAAAGTAAACCACCTTGGTCAAAGCAAAGCTAAAGCGGCAGGTAAAGTACTGACCAGTCTGAATAATCAAATTTCACTGCACCCTGTGCACGCACGTTTGAGTGCTGAAAATTTAGATGTGTTATTGGCTGATGCTGACTTTATCCTCGATTGTAGCGATAACTTTCAAACTCGTTATCTACTGAATCAATACTGTTTAGAGGAGCAAAAAGTATTGGTCTCAGGCGCAGCCATCGCTACTCAAGGCCAGGTGATAGTATTTGATTTTAGAGGCGAAAGTCCGTGTTATGCCTGTTTATTCCCAGAGAGGGGCGGGCAAGTGGCACAAAACTGTGACAACTTTGGGGTGATAAGTCCTCTGCTAGGCGTCATTGGTTCAATGCAGGCGCTTTATACGGTGAATATGATTTTAGGTCATCATAGTGGCAGCGTTTTTAAACAAGTTGATGGCTTAACGTTAGAGCAGAAGTCCTTTGAGTTATTTAAAGAGCCAGAGTGTGAACAGTGTGCAAGTGGTAGGAGTCAGAGCATGTCATGAATTACAAAGCCTTGCACATCTCCTTGAATAGGTTTTAGCTCAGCAAATAAAATTGCAGTTTGTGCTGAATTAACATGGAACTGGTTGATGAAATGTTGATTACTCGCCATGACTTTTTCGGTTTCTTCTGTTGTTAAGTTATAGCACCAGATGCCAGAGCCTTTGCGATAAAAGTAAACCTTGTCTTTAATCAGTTGGAAGTTGAGCCAGTTTATGTTGCTAAAATCTTTAATAAGCAGGGTTTCTTCTCCCTCAAATAAGCGCCAAAGTCCAGATTGGTTTCTTTTTGAGAAAATCAGTCCATCTTGATATTGGTAGCCACTATAGCCACCATACTGTGTTAATTGGGTATGGGTTAACGTTATTTTATTAAACAGCCACAATTGCCATTGACCGCTTTTCTGACTGCTATAAATGACACTTTGATCGTCTTGACTATAGTTAGCAACATAGGCCTTATGCTCAGCAGTTATGAGTTTATTGACTTCATTGGTGAGTAAATTAAGCTCAAATAAAGCGCCTTGTTGTTCAAAAAGCACATGCTCTTTTTGGTTATCAATTTGAAAGCGTCGAAAGCCAAACTCAAATGGCAGCGGGTACCTGTATAGCTCTTCGCCTCTAAGCTGCCATAAATCATGCGTGCCCATCATATCTGAGAGAAACAACAGTGACTGATTAACAGTTTGCCTTGGCAAACGGTTGAGCGCAGCATTGTTAAGCATGGTTTGGCTTTTCTGTGTGTTGAGGTCATATCTTTTTATACGACTGCTAGGGTGATATTGAGTCGCGAGTAATACCTTGCCATTAGGTGAGAAGGTACTGGTAATTGACTCAACCGGATAGCTTAGTTGTTTGATGACGTGTTCAGAACCGATTTTAGTATCAATTTGAAGTAAGGTCTTTTCGACAGTAAAAAACAGCACATCATTTTCTGCGTCCCATGCCAATGCACCAACCACATTCGGTACAGGATAAGTTGCCAGTTTTTCTCGTGTATGGGTGTTTAGTACATGAATGTCACTGCGATCAGATTCAAGATATCGAGCAAATGCTAAACGAGGTTGAGTGGGATGAGCAGACAATCGAAAGTCACCATTTAAAGCAGCGTGTTTTTGTGGCAAGGATATTTGCTCTAGTACCTGAGTTGCTATCTTAAATTGATATATTTTATAGGGCGTTGCGTTATTTTTTCTGGCTTGAATAAATAGCCTCTGCATATCGTAGTGCCATGCAATTTTTACATCCGAAAACTGACTACAATCGAGCAATGTCTTTTTATCAAAAGAAGCGAGAGATACTTGTTCTATTAAGCAGCTTTCTCTATTTTGAGACACCAGCCCGATGACTTTCCCATTTGGAGCGAGTCGAATATCTCGAACGTCAGTCAGGTTTATCGGCAATACTTTTGGGATGTCTTTATTTACCTTCAAGTACAGTGATGCTTGACCATTTACATCAGTATTAATGAATAACACTTTCCCGTCTTTTGAACTACTAAGCTTGGTTTCTACCCCATCGAGCGCGGTAAATCTAAACTGGCTAAACTCAGTTTGTTTGGTTTTTTCCTCTGTGTTCTGCAAAGTGTTATGTATGTATAAGAAAAACAGCGATATAAGCAAAAAAGTGCAAATGACGATGATTACCCATCTATTTTGAAGTCTTATAGACGGTTTTAAGGTTGCGGAGCCCAGTGTGTTATTAGGCTCTGACAGTATTTTTACAGGTGCGCAAAATTGATAGCCAAACTTTGGCTTGGTGACAATAAATTCAACATCTGGTGATAGCTGTTCTAGATGACTTCTAAGTTTAGAAATCGCTTTGTTTACCGCACCGTCAGAGACAACTTGTCGTGGCCAAGCCAACTCAATTAATTTATCTCTCGATAGAACCGGTTCGTCACTTTGAATAAAGGTTAATAATAGGTGATAAGACTTGGCTTCTAATAAAACGCTTTCACCATTATGAAAAAGCGCTTTTTCTTGAGTATCAAAGATGATGTCATGGATTTGATATTTCATACCTAGCCTAATGTTTTTTATACTTATTTTTTAGGTAAGCAAAAGGTAACGATAAATTCGATTAAAGGTTGTGACAATAATGTAGCAGCAAATTTAGTCTCTTGGCAAAACAGGAGAGACAAATGAAAAAGTTATTATTAGCCCTTGTATTGTCTGGTGCGCTACAAGCTTGTGGAAGCCAGAGTCACCCCACAGAAAACGTTGAACTCAATGAAACACCAGAGGAAACCTCAAGTGGTTTACACTTAAGTTTGGGAGATCGTTTTTATACCTTGGCCTTCCCTGAAGGAGGGGTTAAAGAAGGAAAAGCATACAAGTTATTATTTGCTTTTCATGGTTCAGGAGGAACAGAAAAGCGTATGCAACGCATGACGCGATTTGAGCTATTAAGCGATGACTACCTTGTAATTTATCCTAAATCTAAGGAGGTAGAGTGGGATGAAGGGTGTGAGTGCAATATTGCATATCGTTTGGGTGCTAAAGATGTCGAATTTATCGTTCAATTGATTGATAAAATGCATGCCGAATATAATTTGTTGGAAGGTGAAAACTACGCGGTCGGTTTTTCTCAAGGTGGGCTGTTCAGCCAAAACATGCTGTGTAAGTTCAGTGAAAAGTTTCAAGCTGTCGCGAGTGTGGCATCGCCTATGTCAGATAGGTTATCGAGTATGTGTAGTATTACCGATCCAACAAGTTATATGTTAGTGCAAGGCACTGCAGATAGAGTCTTACCTTATCAAGGTCTGGTACATCATAACTTTGGGCTTATTTCGGCGCCTAAAGCAGTCGAATTGATTACTAGCCAGACCATACCTGATGCCATAGTGTCTGAAAGTACGCCCAGTGAGCGCGTTACTGAGAAACTATATCGTTCTTCAATCGACGCTAAACTATTGATCAAATTAGTCAGCATTGATGGCGGGGGTCATGCTTGGTCTTTTGAAAACTACTCAACCTCAAACCAGCTATTAGACTTTTTTAATCAAAGCAGCGCGTACGCTTTACCTGAATACTCAGCGCTTTATACGGTGAATACTAAAAACTACCACGTTAGAAGTATGGGTAAACAAACTGAAAAGGGAGATGTGGTGATTCTCTCAGGCGCGAACAAGTTTTTTCACAGCGACTCCGCCTGGGCCTCACTTGTACAACCATTACTTGCGGAGCATGCAAGAGTGCATGTAATAGATAGGCTGGGGAATGCTTGGAGCTCCGATGCAGAAGAACCTTCATTCAAACAACTGGCGGCAGATTTGCCTGAACTACTGAGCTTATTAGACATTAGAAAAGTAACATTCTTGAGTTTCGCCAACAGTAACTTAGCGACTCTCATGTACTTACATAATCCCAACCCTGAAATTCAGGTGAATGGTATTGTGTGGGCTGATCCCGATATTTTACTGCCTCACTCGATTGCTCAATATCAAAGTGGCGCGGTTGCGGGCCTGCGAAAATATAAAAGCGAATATGTTGAGCATGTACGTGGCGGAAATTGGACAGAAAAGAGTCGAGAGCGTATTGCCATTGAACGTGAAGAGATCGTCAAGCTCATTCCTTCAAACCATCAAGAGAAAATGGATTGGGTCTACTATGACCAAGTGACTGAGCTGCGGTTGCAAGTCGAAAATCAAGTAACACGTATAAAAGAAATGATGAACTATCATGATGATCTGAATATTGCAGAGCCATTACAGCACAATATAAATGTGCCTATTAGTGTAATTGACAGCGACTTTGAGCGTTTAGATATTGCTAATGCGACTGAAGAAGAAAAGCCGGGTCTCATAAAGTGGCTGCAAGAGGGGACGCAATGGAGTAAAGGGATTGCTAATAAAACCCAAGGAAAATACTACGTACTTGAAAACGCCAGTCATCAAGTGTTTTTTGAACACCCAGATACTGTTGTCAAAGCAACACTAGAGATATTAGAGCGTAATGATTAATTACTCTTCTAATTCTTGATGGCCTGCGAGCTTACTAGGAGTTGCGTGGGCTAATTTGACATTTTTGTCAGTACACTACTTTACCTCCTCGTGATTACTCCTAAACTTAAAGGTGAGTAAATCAGGCTTTCATAGCATGGAATTAAGATGCACAGTCATTTTCATAAACGAAATAGAGGAAAAGGGTCGTTTGTAAAATACCGTGCTTTTTTATTTTTATCGTACTTTTCTCGTATTACTCACGCCCTAAACCTAGTTACCAGTTAAGGCCCGCCTCATACCATAAATCATTAACTTTACATTGGCATAAGCTTAGATATGACCTAAGCCTTAGTAAGTTAGCTTGGCTATTCTGTTAATTTGCTCTTTGTCGGGCTCGGCGGTGCTGAGAGGTTAGTTCGCTCGGGTCAGTACGATATGATGGCGGCTATATTTTTTGTAAAAGATTGCGATAACTTTTATATCAGCGAGCCTATTGTTACTCATAAACCCATGGTGTTTTCTTTGTCTGAACGTAATTTATTTTCTGAATCTATCAGCGATCTTGCGAAATATTCTATTATTACCTTTTAAGGTGCTCCGGACTATTTTGGCGATGCGTTTAAAGCCATGTCGGAGTAAGTGCGATATAAAGAGTCGGCAGATATGCCGATGATCCTCGGGATGCTGGTTAAATCCCGTTATGATTATCTTCGCCTTTACGCTTTTTAGAGTATTCCCTTAAACTTATTCCAAACTGCTTTTTAAAGGTGCGACTCAAATGTGCACTGTCTGAGAAACCTGCAATGTACGCCGCTTCAGTGGCGGTTTTTCCAAGCTGTAATGTCTGTAATGCACAGATCAACCGTCGCCATAATAAGTAAGGTCGCCACGGTATCTGCATCGTGTCTTTAAACAAATGCAAAAAACGGCTTTCTGAGAGATTAAGATCTGCGGCAATATCGGCAGCTCGCCACTGTTGTGGTTTCACACATTCCATACCAATGCAGCGATTAAGCTTATCGAGTAAGCGAGCTATACGTGCATCAACGTTGGATTGAGGTACCGTGGTTTGAGGTGCAGAGATTAAACCACACAAACCGAGCAACTCACTGAGGCTTTGAGTGCTGTCTACGTTTTTATTAATTTCGATTTCAATAAAGGCTTTGTTAGCCAGTTTTGCTGTAAGTTGCTTGCCAAAATTGCAGCTTGGCTCGATTAAAATCACCCAACCAGATTGCATGGTGAGCTGATGGCTAATTGTTTGATTAATGATGTTTGCACCAGTGAGCTGTATTTCATCTTGATTTGGCAGAGTAAGGCGCATATCTGCGTCACCCATAGGCAAGGTGATCTGAATAAGCGTGTGCTGATGGGCTGCGGTTTTTGGCACTGTGCCAAAAATAGCTAGTACACCGGGCTCGATGTGTAGTGGGCTAGATACATGTTGCTGCATAGATTATTGGCAATAAAAAACCGAAGACATTGCTTCGGTTTTATCAGCTATTCACATAACTTGCTAGTTATTGCTTATGCAAACGCATCTTGTAGTGGTGGTACGACTTGCTTTTTACGGCTTAGTACACCATCTAACCATACGCGGCTTTGCTCAGGCGCAACACCGTATGCTGTTTCAACAATGCCTTCGTCATTAGATGCGATAAGCATTTGTGAGCCTTCTTTCATGATGTCTGTAAGTAGTAAGAACACAGAGTGACGGCCACCTTCCTCTTTAAGCTTTGCAATGTCAGCTTCAAGATCGGCTTTGATGTCGTCAAATACAGCTAGATCGATTACTTCTAACTGACCGATACCGACTAGGTTACCGTTCATGTTGAAGTCTTTAAAGTCACGCATAACTAGGTCGCGAGCAGGTGTGCCTTCAACCGCTGATTTAACTTTAAACATTTCCATGCCGAATGCTTTGAAGTCTTCAATACCTGCGATTTCAGCAAGCACTTCAACACACTTGATGTCAGCAGTCGTACAAGTTGGTGACTTGAAGATTACAGTATCAGATAGGATTGCACCTAACATCAGACCTGCGATGTTCTTTGGAATTTCAACACCGTAGAAGTCATACATCATCTTGATGATGGTGTTTGAACAACCCACAGGGCGGATCCAACACTCAAGAGGGGTAGACGTCGTTAAGTCGCCTAGTTTGTGGTGGTCAACAACACCCACAACCGTTGCTTCATCAATGTCATCTGGTGCTTGTGTTTTTTCTGTATGGTCTACGATGTAAACCTCTTCACCTGCGTAGCTCATTTTAAGCTCAGGTGCGTCAAAACCAAACGTGTCTAGAATGAACTGAGTTTCAGGTGAGACATCGCCTAAACGCGTTGCGATTGCGGCTTCACCAATTTGATTTTTTAAATATGCAAGTGCAATTGCACCACAAATAGAATCTGAATCAGGGATCTTATGACCCACTACATACATTGCCATGGACGGAACTCCTTAAATTTTGCGCGATATTCTAGCAAACAATCACGACAGTTTAATAGCAAGTCGATGCATTTTTAGACCTAAATCTAAGCCTAACAGGCGCAAAACAGGTTATTAGCATGCTCCACAGTGAAGATGTTTTCCGATACACTGCAAAACTAATATTTATTGATACAAATTATATTCAATATATGATCAATTATTGAAGCACTTGATCCGGTCCAGTATTCGGAAATCGTCAAGTTATGAGGTCATAAACAAGCAGGCAGTAAGTATGTTAGTACTGTTAATCATATCCATCAATGAATAAAATTGGTGCAAAATAAAGTCTTAGAGGCAAACGCATGGGATTGAGTCGTAAAGCATGGAATAACGTGGTGATTTTCGCCATGCTGATCATGATCTTCTTTTTAAATGGCTTACATAATAAGCTTAACCCGAATGAGCAAGCGTCTGGCTCTCAGCGTCTCTTACCCGAACAAACGTTTGTACTGACATTGGCTTTTCCCGGCTTCAAAATTGAACGCATTGGCACAGCTTGGCGCAGTGAAGGGCCATGGCAAATAAGTCCGAATCAACTGCATTTGTTGATCGATGCATGGCAACAAGTTGAGTTAGAGCTGACAGATATTTCTTTGCCGAGCAGCAAAGCAGTCAGTGTGGCACAGTTTTGGTTAGCAGGTGAGGAGTTACCTTGGAGCTTTCAACTCTATCGAGATGCTGAGCAATACTATATTTTTGATAAGCAACAGCAATCTTGGTTGATCTTAGAGTCAGAGCTGGCGTATCAACTGTTTGAGCCGCTCAACTTAGCACAAGCAACAGCACAGTAATACCAATCCGTAATAACACTTAATCATTTTGAGGGATTAAACCTGATGATAGCTGCGTTAAAGATTTCTCATTTAGAACAACTAAATAACGAAATATTTGCCTTGCCTACATGGATGTTGGTACCTCAGCGTTAGCAGGACGCGTGAGCGGTGCTACCAACAAGGCTTTCTTGCCTAAAAATAGACCACTTAGTTAAGTGGATTGGTATAATCTCAACATATTTAAAGAAATAGACATTAGAGAACCACATGCCTGAATTACCAGAAGTCGAAGTCAGCCGTTTAGGCATTAGCCCACACATTGAAAAACAAACAGTCAGCAAAGTATTGGTACACAATTCAAGCCTCCGTTGGCCAGTGCCAGATGAAGTGAAAGACATCGAAGGGCTGGCGATCAACAGTGTGCGCCGTCGAGCGAAATATTTAATGCTCGATACGGATATTGGCAGTGTGATTTTACACTTGGGTATGTCGGGGCACCTACGCATTGTGCCAATCAGTGAGCCGCTAAAAAAACATGATCATATTGAGATCCACTTCGATAATGGCAAAGCGTTACGTTTAAATGATGCCCGTCGTTTTGGTGCGTGTTTATGGCAAGCACCGAATGAATCTCATGTGTTGTTCGCAAAGCTTGGGCCTGAGCCACTCAACGATGAATTCACTGCCGAACATTTGTTTGAATGTTCTCGCAACAAGAAGGTACCTATTAAGCAATTTATAATGGATAACCATGTGGTTGTGGGCGTTGGTAATATTTACGCCAACGAATCGCTGTTCAAAGCGGGTATTCATCCTAAACGCGAAGCAGGCAAGGTATCGTTAAAGCGCTATAAATTACTCACGCCAATCATCAAAGACACACTCGCTGCGGCAATCACCCAAGGCGGCACAACACTGAAAGACTTCGCACAGTCTGACGGTAAACCGGGTTACTTTGCCCAGCAATTACTGGTTTATGGACGTAAAGGTGAAGAGTGTGTGACCTGTAGAAGTGTACTGAAAGAGATTCGATTGGGACAGCGAAGCACGGTATATTGCCCTAAGTGTCAGAATTAAATCTAAGAACAGTCGGTTTATAATTATGTTTAGCGAGGAAGCGTTTGCCTCCTCTCTAAAAGTGGGCTCAAATAAAATTAAACTACTTCAGAGTCGAGTTGCTTCTCTTGGCTTTGCGAGCTAAAACACCATGCAGACAGTATTTGTGTCACTTGTTTAATACGTAACTCAAAACTGCTTTTTAAAGCGCGCTCGTGAATGGTATGGTCGCCATCGCCGTATGGGCCAAATCCATCTAAGGTAGGTATGCCGGCTGCACTGACTACGTTCGCATCTGAGACGCCACCACGTTGTTCGGTTTTCAATGGTTTATCTAAGATCATTGCAATCTCGTCGAGTAATTGCTGTTGCATTGAATCTGGGCTCATCACACCACGTTGTAAGCCACCGTTTACGTTAATTTGCACACCGGTGATTTCCATAGCAAAGCAGATATTTTCTATGCCTTTGAGTAAACGTTGTTGCTCTTTAAGCGTTTTGAAGCGAGCTTCGACCATCATGCTGGCTTTAGGCGAAATGGTATTAGTGCTTAAACCGCCTGAAATTTTACCAACATTCACGGTACTGCCTTTTTTTAGATCGGTCAGGGCAGTCATTTCTGTGAGCATATTTGCCAGTGCATAGTTTGCATCGATGCCATCGGCGTAGTGATTGCCTGCATGGGCGGCTTTACCTATGATCTCAATATCGAATGTTGCTATACCTTTTCTGCCAATAACGACTTCATGATCTTTACCCGCTGCTTCAAATACCAAACACGCGTCATAGTCTTTGGCGAGTTTTGCGGTTAAATATTTACTGTCATCGCTGCCAGTTTCTTCATCACTGACCAATAAAAAATCGATGTTGTAGAGTGGGCCAAATTCCGCTTTTAAATTACGAAGCGCATTTAGTGCGACAAAGTTACCGCCTTTCATATCGCAAACACCTGGACCATATACCCAGTCTTCATCTTGTTTAAACTCGGTAAAGGTATTGGGCGGATAAACAGTATCTAGGTGGCCGAGCAATAAGATCTTTTTACCCGCTCTCCCGGGCGTATGGAAAAGCAAATGATCACCAATATTTTCTCTTTGGTAACGTGTTATAGCAAAGCCTAAAGGCGCAAGCAGCGCTATCATTTGCTCGCCGTGTTCATCGATCCCTGCTTTGTTTTTACTATGAGAATTACAACGAATAAGGGTTTCTAATTCTTCAAAATCGATCTGTGTCATAACGGATTTCCCTGTATTTATTTGCCGCCAGTTTCTCGACACTATGTTTCAAGGAGGTGAATGTTTTATGAACAAATTTTGTTCGCTGCAATTGGTCAAAAAAGTGTCATCTTGATCCGTTTAAATTGCGGCCAACAGCGCAAATAACCCTTTTGTGCTATACCCGTTTTGAAAACAAGGAGCATATTGTGACAGCACCTCATGTAGGCATTTGGATGTACGAAAATGGTGGCGGTAAAGCCATCGAGCAAAAACTAGTTCACGCTTTGGCTGAGCGAGGCATTCAAACCTCAACAGGATTAAATTTAAGAGATGCCAGAGCGCAAGGCGGCTCAATTATTTGCAATGGCATTGCCATGGAAAAGCTAGATACGTTTTTAAGTTACAACGCCGGACAGCAAACTCAGTATCAGCTTTATTTGTATCAAACATTGAGCGAAACCATTCCAACGCTGAATAATTACAATGCTTTCTCAATTGCTGAAGATAAATTCCGTACCTCTCACTTACTAAGCTCACAAGGCATCGTGACACCAGATTACCGCTTATGCCACAAGAACGACATGGACGGCTTAAAGTCAGCGATCCGCGACTTCGGCGGCAAGCTGGTTTACAAACCAACCGACGGCTGGGGCGGCGTTGGCATAGTAAAAATTGACTCTGAGCAGGCGCTTGACATGTTAATGCCTTTTTTAAGCCGTACCGACTTACGTTATTTCTACGTAGAGCGCTTTATCAACTATGACAACACTGACTATCGTATTGATATTGTAGATGGTAAATGTGTGGGCTGTTATGGCCGTAAGGCTCCAAAAGACGATTGGAAAACCAACATCACCAGCGGCGGCTCTGTATTTGTGCGCGAGCCAAATGATGAAGTGGTCGATATTGCAGTAAAAGCCACAGAAACTCTCGGCTTAGAGATCGCAGGTGTTGACCTTATTTACGACCGCGAGCGAGAAGAATATGTGGTGCTTGAAGTGAATACCATCCCAGCCTTTGCCACGCCTGAGCAAGAAGCGCTGGGGATTAATTTTAATCACAGCAAAATCTCGGCCATGGTCGAGCTGATAGACAAAACTGTACAACGCAAACTTTCACTGCAATCTGCCAAGGTGGCTTAAATCATGACGAAGAAAACCTCACTGCCTAAAATCGGTCTACTTTACTTAGACTATGTACTGCGCTTTTTTGATAAATCGAACTTTAAAGGTTGGCCCGATAAAATTGAGCAAGTGACCTATCATTGGGGCAATGACAAAGCCCGCTTTATTGCAGAAGTAAAGCGTAAGAAAATCGACGTGTTGATTGGGAATATTCCAGCTACGGCTTACGAGACATTTCGTGACATTGCCCGTGCTCTACCCAATGTGCGTTTTTTACCGTCGCTAGATAGTCAGTTTTCTAATAAATCAAAAGAAAATGTCACCCACTTTTGTCGCAAGTACGATTTACCTATTCCACATACAGAAATTTTCTATATTCCTCAAAAAGCACAGTCCTATCTTGCCTCAGCGACTTACCCGAAGATTATTAAACGTTCTTACGGCCCATCGAATTATGGTGGTTACTTCGTCCATAAGGTAGATAGCTTCGAAGAGGCGCAGAGCCTGTTGAGTGAAAAGCGTTATTACCCCGTGTATGTTCAAGATTTTGTACCTATGGAAGCTGATATCCGCGTTATGCTAATCGGTCACAAGCCCGTTTGTGCATTCTGGCGTCGTCCGCCTGAGGGGGAGTGGCTAACTAACACCAGTCAGGGCGGTAGCATGGACTACCAAGGTATTCCAAAGTCAGTGCTTGATTTAGCGACTAAAACTTCAAAAGCAGCGAATGCAGAGTATTGGGCCTGTGATATTGCGCTAGGCAAAGATGGCAAGCTACGTATTTTAGAGTGTGCGACTGCCTTTGCAGCCTTTCCTTATATTCGTGATTGGATCGGCCAGTACTTGATGTGGCTATTGGGCGAAGGACGTTTTCGCAAGCCAAATATTCCTATTTATAACTGGGAAGAGCTGGGCAAAATTGATGCGCGTTTTCTTCGCACTATGCGCCATATTGGCTTCTCTAAATATACCCCGAGCCAAGACTGCGGCGAATTATTTACTGATATGACAGAGCAAAGATATCCAATCTTTGATACTCAATACCGCGCAGGTGAAGAGTGGCCAAGTGAGATCTGGAATCTACAAGATAACTTTAAACTGCCAGCCAAAGAGGTCGCTGCGTCAGCCATGCAACCAGTGCCGGGCAGTGATGAAGCCATATCTGAAACCGATTTACCGAGTGTGGCATTTGATGAGTCACAAATTCGCGCCATGCTGGGTGAAGTAAAAGGCGTGGGTGACAAGATGATTGATGACATTTTGTTGACTTTTGGCGCAACAGGCGTGGTTGAGGCTTTAAATACTGAGCCTGAACAGCTGTGTGTTGTAAAAAACCTCAAAGCGAAAAAGCTAGAGAAAATCGTAGATCACTGGCAGGCCTTTACAAAAGCATAACGGGAAGTAGGCATGAAAATACAATACGCGTCGTATCAAGACACCATCGATTTTTTACAAAAAGCGATGAGTGAACATCCGCATTTAATTCGTCTGCAAAGTATCGGTGAAACCTGGGAGGGCAGGCCCATTATGCTGGTTACTTTGTCATTAGATGTCACTTATGCGGATGACAAACCCGCGTTATTGTATACGGGCACCATTCACGCACGGGAATGGATAGGGAATGAGTTAGCGATCAAGTTTATTCAGTATGTAATAGACAACTATCGCTTTAACCCTAAGTTACAAACAGCGTTAACACGGAACACGCTGTATATGGTGCCCTGCCTAAACCCCGACGGCTTCGAATACTCACGGAATCATTTTTCATTTTGGCGTAAAAACCGCCGAAATAATGGTGATGGCACTTTTGGAGTTGATCTTAATCGCAACTTCGACGCTAAATTTATGCGTAACAGTAATACGCAATCGAACACCTATGGTGGTCCGCATGCGTTTTCAGAGCCTGAAACCTGTGCCATTCGTGATTTTGTCGAAAAGCGCAGCAACATTTGCATCGCCCTTGATTACCATTCTCAAGGTAATGTGTTCTTTCCTGCTCATAAGTTTAATCACGAAGTTGAGATTGAAGGTACCGACTTGAATGTGTTGTGTGCCAACATGAACCACGAGATTAAAAAGGTTACCGGGCGTCAGTATGGCATTCACCGTGGTAAGCCACCGGCACAGCTTATTCAGGGCAGCGGTCGCGAGTATTACTATCGCAAAGGTATTATTGCCACTGTGGTCGAGGTGGGTACCCGTAATATTCCTGATTATATGAAGAATATGGCGCAGAGTGTTGCCGAGAATATTCCTGCGGTTGCGTATGCTTTGGGTGAGGCGATCAACTATTCAAACCTTGCGCCTGCAAGAGTACCAGACTTCACCATTAAACAGGTGGGTCATGATAGCGTGGAGTTAGAGTGGGAATATGAACAGCGCGAAGATATTTATTTTGAATTGTACCGTGCAGAACATAATAAAAGCCCCTGTAATGAAGCCAACCTAGTAGCAATTACTAAATCTTTATCGTTCACTGATACACAATTAGAAAGTGGGCAGTTTTATTTTTACAACATTCGTGCCGTCGATAAAGTCACTAAAATTAAGTCGCCATTTAGCCCAGAACTGCGTTTAAAAACCTTGTTGGCTGAGCATCAATGTAGTCGAACTTTATTCCCAGCCAAAGAGCAAGTAGGGTATCTAAGTGCTAACTATCAACAAAAATCACGTGAACGCTTTGGTTATAATTCGATGTTTATTGGCGTCGATAAAAAACGCGGCACGAGCGTGGGAGTAGTCGTATTTGATTTGGCGAATATCCCAGAAGGCTCACATATTGATCGGGCTGAGTTTTTCTTATACCCGATGAATCGGGTGAATGCGAAAATAGAAAAGTATGGTGAATGGTCGATATCGGTGCTCGATCCAAATCAAATCGATAATATCTATGACTACAATGCCATTTGTGAAGCACCTGCTTTGCATACGCTTGGGCAAACTATTGAGTCTGATAAAATGACCCAAGGTATTTGGCTCAAATGGTCGTTTAATGGTGTCGAGCGAGATTTGATCTCTCAGTTGTTAGACGACCAAAAACTGATCTTACGCTTGCAAGGGCCCACCAGTTTACCACTAGGTAATGACTCGCAAGTCATGCAATTCGACATAGGCTATGGGCCATTTGGTAGCGGTTTACACTATCGCCCTAACTTAGAGTTGGTTTACCAATTACCTGAACAAAGCTTAAAGCTAACGCCAAACAGCTGTAATACCATTTACCAAGAGAAAGTGATTGTTGATAGTTTATGCTCAGGTTTCGATGACCAAGGTGAGATCGTATACGGGCAAATGGCATTTGAGCACCAGCATGAGTTAGAGCCAGAGAAAACCGTGTTTACTCAAGCTTGCTTAACCTTATACAGCCAAAACTCACTGCCATCTAGCAAAGACGTACGTTTTACCGTCGAGCTGGTAGAGTTAAAAGACGTTGACTTTAAACACGTTAAGCAGCGTCAGAAAATCGAATATATCGGCTATGAAGTGAGTAATGCCCAACTTAAAGAGCGCACCGCACACGACTTTATGTTTGACAGCTACAGCTTGAAAGAGCTGGCGCGTTTGCATCAAACACAAACCCCATATTATTTCGTTATTCGAGCTACAGCTGAGTCACAGGCTAAAAATGCGTTAATTGAGTGGAGTAATGCAGAGCTAAATATTCGCTACATAAACCGTCGTAATCAAGCTTTACCCGCACCATCTGAGTTACAAGCACAAGTTGAAAATGGTGTGGTAAAACTCACTTGGCAAAACCCAGATAGCGATGATTTTGTCGGTTGTTTTGTTGTGCGAAATTGCTTCCATCCACCGCGTTCTCCGTTTGATGGTGTAAAGCTTTATGGTGGGCCAGATGAATATACGCTCGATAATTTTGGTAACCCAGATATCGCTAAATATTACGCTGTTTTTAGCTACGACCATGCGCCGAATTACTCAACGCCCGCGGCGGTCTATTATTTGGGTAAAAATGTGATTGGAGAGTAGGCTCGAACTCCGATAATAAGTGCAACATTCAAGGTTAAAATTTAATGGCATGCTGATTATTTGTAATTGCCTCATTCCCTTCGCATACAGCAATGATAGTTTAGTCACAGCTTGATGGGTTAAACCTAGAGTGTATTTATAGCGGAAAACACAAATCAGCAAGGGAAGGTTATGAGTTACTCTTTTTAAAAGAGTAACTCATAAATAAATCATGAATTATTAATCAGCTATGGGGCATGCTTCCACAGGTTCAACGACTCCTTTTCTCTCGGTTATATAACATTCGTCTAGTAAAGAGCAGTAGCAAACCTGTACAGTTAAATATTTTCTTTCAGTATTTAGCTTTGACCACAAGGAGTCATTCAATTCACCTCGGTAGAGTTTGTAAAATTCAAGTCTGTCTTGAGCGGGCACAACGACATTATACGTCGGCGAGGTGACGTAACCACCTTTCGTAATATTTAAATCTTTAGATGCGTTACTATTAAATTCCTTTAGTTCATTTGAGCAACAATCTTTTAAATAATCGAAAAAGTTTAATGTAGACTTTCCTTTATACTTATAGATAACAGTTTTAACTATGGCAGGCCCAACACCGCCATTCGTTAAATTAAACGATATAACCGACTTATTAGTCCCGAGTTCAAAATTGCCAGTGCCATATTGTAATAAAGGTAAGGTCATTGCTTTAACCTGTTGCTCGGCAGATTTGGCTTGTAAATAAGTTGCATAAAAAGAAGCTGCGGAAATAAACATGGCACAAAGTGCCAAAGTAAGGTTGAGTTTTTGAGAGGAGAACCTTTTACCAGACATCACTATCCCTTAGTTGTTATTTTTATTATTCAGATAAAGCTGCTTAATTAGCCAGCTTTGTTCGATGTTCGATAAAAACTAGCACATTTAGCAAGTGCTCACAATGGACTATAAACCGCGAGTATGTGCCTTTTTAATAGTGTTTAGCCTTGAATAGCTCTATCTTTTCTACCTGAGATTGCAGGCCTAACCTAGTGAGTAAAAATATTTTTAAATGAGATGAGTTTGAAGAAAACAGGGGAAGGGGAAGCTTGATTTGCAAGCCTGCTTTTATTTGGGCAGAGAGGGTAGTGAGGTTTAAGGGGGTTAAAACAAGAACAGTCGGTTATTGAGTCACAAAATGCGCAGCATAAATCTGCGCTTTCGTTTAGTTTTAAAGTTAAAGTTCAAAGGGAGCAACACCCACCGCTTGCATGGTGTAACCTGTTTGCGCTAATTCACCACTCCAAGTTTCGACTTTGATAATCCCTGTGACTGTGATGGCATCATATAGGCTTTCGATTGGTACACCATTTTTGATCTTTACATGAACGATTTGATTTGGTGGCGGTGGTGGCACGTGAATACATGCGCCGAAATAAGGCACCAATAAAAACTCGGTGATCACTTCGCTATCACCTTCAAGGGGCACAACAAAACCCGGTAAACTCACCGACTGACCATCTAATGCTGTAACCACAGGGGCGTTTAAGTCGGGTTGCACCCAATTTTGGTCTGCGCCATCATGATTGGCTGCATCTTGATTGCTAATTTGCACATGACCTTGTGGGATTAAGTCTTCCCAAAAAATTTCTTTCGGTGCTTGAGCAAAACTCAGTGCACTAAAGCACAAAGCAAAGCAGAGTGAAAATAATTTCATACTTAAGATATCCTCTTATACCAATGCTCTTAATTAAGTAGTCTATCTCGAGGTAAGTAAAACTTGTCGATAGCAAGGCAAGAATTTTGGTATTTAGTTATTCTAAATAAGAAATTCTTAACAAAGCTAGCGTCAGTTTAAGTCCCTCAAAATAATTACGTATTATTGAGCATTGGTATTAAACTTTAATACTCATGCCGTCGCTGAGTGAATAATAATAGGCGCGCAATGCAGGGAAGATCCCCATCACAGTGCCAGCGAGCATAATAGCGCCCAATAGCTTAACTTCATAGCTGCTGAGCATAGAAAGCGACAAGCTAATACCAAATTGTGCCTGTAACACAGGTTGCGCTAGCAAGATTGCCATAAAGAATAATGCCGTTCCGAGTAAGCAACCGAATAGTGTGATGATCACTGCTTCACCAGTCAACAAACTGAAAATATGCCAAGGGCGTGCGCCAACAGAGCGCAGAATAGCCAGCTCACGACGCCTTTGATTTAGCGTTGCGAGTAAAGTTGTCAGCATACCGAGTAGGCTTATTAACACCACCACAATTGAAAACAGCAGTAAGATTTTTTCAACAATATCTAACATGCTCCATAGTTCACGTAAGGTGACACTAGGCATAATGGCCAGCAGTGGCTCACCTTGGTATTGGTTGATATTACGGCGAACTTGTAAAGTATAAAGGGGTGAATCAAAACCCATTAAAAACGCGGTGATTTGTTTTGGCTCACCAATTAAATCTCCCGGCTTACTCTCAACAGGCTGGTGGTTTTTATGCTGATGTTCTCCATGCCCATGTTTGCTATGCTCATGTTCTCCATGCCCATGTTCGTTATGCTGATGTTCGCTATGTTCATGCTCGCTATGCTCATGTTCACTTTGTGAATGATGATCATGAGAATACGCGGCTTCATTTGATGGTTTATTAAGAGGATTATCAACTATACGCGGCGATTTGTTATGGCCAGAGCCATGCATTTCATCAATGGCGATAAGTGGCACATGCACGGTCCGATCAATGGGTGTGCCGGTCGGTTTTAAAATACCGACTATGGTCATCGGGTTATCATCATGATGGTGAAAGCTGGTGTTACCCATACCATGGGAGATCACGATTTGTTCTCCGAGATGGTAGTTGAGCTTTTTCGCTACATCGCTGCCCAGAACCACTTCCCCTCCATTTACAAAAGCACGACCGTGCGCAAATGCCAGCATTTGCTTTTTACCGTAACGGAAATGGGTGAAGTAGCTGCTATCTGTGCCTAATACCGCATGTCCTTTGTGACTGTCGCCAAGGCTTATCGGGATGCTCCATGCCACACCTCGTTGTTGTTTAATATATTCATAGCTTTGCCACTGCACGGCATTATTAGCATGACCTATGCGAAATACACTTGAGAGCAAAAGCTGTATATCGCCCGTGCGTGCACCGACAATTAAATCGGTGCCAGAAATGGTATTGGCGAAGCTGCTTTTTGCTTCTTGTCTTACCCGTTCAATCGAAAGTAGCAGCATCACACTGATGGCGATGGTGAACAAAGTGAGGAAAACGCTCGATTTACGATTCCAACTACTTTTGAAGGCCAGAGATGCTAAGTTCATTGTGCCGCTCCGTTAATCTCATTCAAACTCACTTTTCTATCGAATAGCTGCGCCAAGCTGTGGTCGTGACTGACAAATAAAATAGTAGCTTGGTATTTTTCTGCTTGGTTAAACAAGGTTTCGATAAAGGCTTCACGGCTGTCGGCATCGAGTGCTGAAGTGGGTTCATCAGCAATGATAAGTTCAGGCTGACCTATGAATGCCCGTGCTGCAGCCACTCGCTGTTGCTGACCGATACTTAATTCACTGACAGATTTAGCTTGTAGAGTGTGGCCTATCCCTAAATTTTCTAGCAAGCTAATAGCGCTTTGCTGTAAAGACTGGGTGAGTTTGCTTTTGCGAGCTTTTGAGTATTGGCAGCCAAGCATGACGTTTTCAATTGGGTCTAAAAATGGCAGCAAATTAAAGTTTTGAAAAATAGTCCCAATATGGTCAGCCCTAAATTGATCTCGTTTTGCGGCTGAAAGTTGACGCATTTGCGTATCTAAAATCTTGATATCACCCGCTTGAATGGCATTTATACCCGCTAATAATCCGATCAGGGTCGATTTACCACTGCCACTTGGGCCATGTAAAAATATCCGTTCGCCTTGGCTAATTGTTAACTTAGAAATATCTAGCGTGGGGGCGGGGTGTTTAGGCCAGCTAAATACGAGGTTGTTTATCTCAATCATAATGGGCTCAATAAACTAAAAACACTGTGATGGTATAACAGTTTTCTCATCGGCTAAACTCTGCTCGGTTTAATTACCAAAATTCAACGATAAACCCCACATTTAGCAACATAAGAGTTCGGGTTTAGTTTGTGATTTAAGGGGCTAGCGATTATTATATGCACTTCTAACCCCCTCATATTTTTTGCACCCCTTAGCAAGGTGCATCCGGCCTTGGAGTAATAATGAGTAGCTACAAAGTTTTAGAAGTGAATGATGATCTACCGATCCGCACAAAAGGTGCCGTTCACAGTGGTAAAGTCCGTTCAGTTTATTGGTTAACCGACCAAGATAGTGCGCGTTTAATTGAAGAAAAAGGCTACGATGTACCTAAGGGTACAGAGCTGGCAATCATGGTAATCTCTGATCGTATTTCTGCATTTGACTGCATTTGGCAGGGCGAAAATGGCTTAAATGGCGTACCAGGTAAGGGTATTGCACTAAACAGCGTGGCATCACACTGGTTTAAGTTATTCGATCAAGCGGGTCTTGCAGGCAACCACATCGTAGACATTCCGCACCCTTATGTGTGGATCGTGCGTAAAGCAAGCACGGTGCGTGTTGAAGCGATTGCGCGTCAGTACATTACTGGCAGCATGTGGCGTGATTATAGCAAAGGCGTGCGTAATTTCTGTGGTATTGAGTTACCAGAAGGTCTTGAAGCCAACCAAAAGTTAGACGAAGTGCTCATCACACCGTCTACAAAAGGCATTATTACTGACGTACCAGAAGTACCGCCAGTAGATGATGTAAACATTACTCGTAAAAACATCACTGATAACCTAGTGGCATTTAACTTCAAATCAGAAGCCGATGTGGCTCAGTACGAAAAGCTGTTAACAGAAGGTTTTGCATTAATCAGCAAAGAGCTAGCTGAGCTAGACCAAATCTTTGTTGATACCAAATTTGAGTTTGGTTACGTAGAGCAAACTGATGGCACTGAGCAGCTTATCTACATTGATGAAGTTGGCACACCTGATTCGTCTCGTATTTGGGATGGTCCAGCATTCCGTGATGGTAGAGTAATTGAAAACTCAAAAGAAGGTTTCCGTCAGTTACTAATCAATAACGTGCCAGACAGCGATGTACTGCTTAACAAAGACAGAATGCCTGAGCGTGAGCAACTGGCACAAGACTATAAGCTGCCAGTAGATGTTATGATGTCAGTATCAGACACCTATGTAGGTATCGCGAGTAAGATTGTAGGTCAAGAGCTAAGCATCCCTGCTGATCCACGCGCAGAAGTAATCGCTATTCTAAAAAGTGATTATGGTCTAATAGACTAAAAAAACCTGATAGTATCAACTCAATAGCTACTACCTATGGCTATATAATCTTCAGCCTGATAATACTAAAAAGTGTATTATCAGGCTTTATTCGCAAAACCCTTGCAATTAGCAGGGTTATCCCTTTATCTTTACTATCTTCTTGTGCAATGAATTTAAGGCAATATTGGTCTATATTCAAAGCCATTCTTAATTCTAATTTTTACTGCGTAAATTGTTGTGGCTAATGTTTAGTAAGCACCGTGCAAAGGGAACATCATGAGCACCACTTTAAAACAACGTATTATTTTACTGTGTGTCGGGCTTGTATTACTTACGGCGATCACAAGCTTAGCGAGCTTTTGGTGGTCAACTAATCAGTATAATGACAAACAAGTACAACAAGGCATTAAAGTTGCCCAAAATGTTTATCAACAATATCTAAAAGCCAAAGAGCGTTTACTTGTCACTGCATCTACGGTATTGACCGCAGATTTCGGCTTTAAGCAAGCTGTAGCGAGTCGAGATCAAGAGACCATTCAAAGTGCGCTGTTTAATCACAGTAATCGCATTGATGCAGATTTGATGTTACTGATGGACCTTAAAGGTAATGTAATTGCTTCTAATAAAGAAGGACTGATGCTACCTAAAAATAGTCAGCAATTGATGAAAAAGTTGCTTAGTAATGGTAAAGAATCGACTTTCATTGTTATAGACAACCAGCTTTATCAGACCATTATTTTACCCGTAAAAGCACCTAGAACCATTGCCTTAAGTGTGGTTGGTTTTGCCGTTAATGAGATGATTGCGCAAGAGCTGAAAGAGCTAACTGGCGTTGAGATGAGCTTTATCTCTCATGCGACGGGCCTAAAGGCCAGCTCAATAGAGTTACCTCAAACACAAAGTGACTTACTAGCCTTTATTCATGATCAAACAACCACGCGATGGTTTACTGACTATCCTGTTTTTATCAGTGCAGAAGTGTCGCTGCCGGCGTTATCGAGTAATCCTATTAGCGTTATCCTCAGTGCAAACCTCACAGAACAATACGACGAATTTGATCAACTCGTTTTGAGTATTATTTTGTTGTCATGCGGCACTATCATCCTAGGTTTCTTAACCAGTGGTTTTTTGGCAAATAACTTAACCACGCCTCTGCAACACTTGACTGAGATGGCCAAGCAATTCTCAAAAGGTGATTACAGCGCAAATTTAACAGACAACAGTCCAAGTAAAGAAATTTGTGAGTTGTTTGATGCTTTCCAAGAGATGGGTGAAGATATTCAAGAGCGTGAAAAGAAAATTCGTTTTCAAGCTCAGCATGATCACTTAACAGGTTTTTATAATCGCACTGCTGCTTTAGAGCGTCTAACTGAAAAGCTTTCTAACAACCCAATTTTATATCTTGTTGCCATAGATATTCGAGGTTTAAGACACATTAATGACAAATTAGGTCCTAGAGTAGGTGATGACTGTATTCGTGCAGTTGCTAAGCGAATTGAAAAAGTTACTAAAGACTTTAATGGTTTGCATGCACGTATCGGTGGTGATGAGTTTTTAGTCGTGATGAATCCCACTGAAGGAAGTACAGTTGAGCAATGTGTCGCCAAGCTCAACAAAGCCTTAGTTAAAAGTTATATGATCAGAAACTTAGATATTGCGCTTCGTTTTAGCATGGGGGTGGTGATCTACCCGCAGCAAGCAGGTAATCCTGAAGATCTTATACGTAGGGCATTAATCGCTGTAGATGCTGCCGCACAGGATGGGCATGAAATTTATTATTATCGTGATGGCGAAGATGAAGAGCATCTTGCAAGACTTAAACTCATAGATGAGCTAAAACAGGCGCTGAGTAATGATGATGGGCAATTATTTATGGCCTATCAACCTAAATTAAACTTTAAAACACAGCAAATTGATAAAGTTGAAGCGCTGATCCGTTGGCATAAACCTGATAGACAATGGATCTCTCCAGAGTTATTTATAGATTTAGCAGAGCAGTCAGGTTTGATTGTTGAATTAACCCAGTGGGTTGTCACTACTGTTGTTAAGCAGGTTGCCGAGTGGCAGCATCAAGGCGTCACAATGAAAGCAGCGATTAATGTGTCTGCGCAGGATATTGCTCACGATGATTTTTTCCCACATTTAGAATCTCAATTAGCATTTTTTAAAGTATCTCCCGCACTCATCACTATTGAGCTCACAGAACGTGACATGATAGAAAATGAGGAGAAAGGCATCGCTGCTCTTAAGGCTCTCAAAGCATTGGGTGTGATGATTTCTTTAGATGACTATGGGGTTGGACAAACCTCACTCGGGCGCCTTAAAATGCTACCTATTGATGAGTTAAAGCTTGATAAGGTATTTATCTTAAAACTCGACGAGTCTCAGCAAGATCAACACATTGTACAATCAACGATTACACTTGGGCATCAGCTTGGCTTTTCAGTCGTTGCTGAAGGGGTAGAAAACCTAGCGTCTCTAAAATTACTTGACCAAATGCAGTGTGATTATGCGCAAGGATACTACTTAAGCAAACCGCTTCCATCGACTGAGTTTTTAAATTGGTTGGTGGATTATCATAAGGCAGGTTAATTTGTGAAGTTGCAATAAGACTCAATAAAAACGAGTCAGAAGCTCGTTTTTATTTATGAGTAATCTTAGATAAGTCAGCTGAAATTTTCTTTCGTTCAAAGTGCATTTTGATTCGAAATTTTAAATTGCGTAGAAAAGTACTATGGTTCGAATGCCTTCCTTTATTGACAGACTCTATATCACTTTCAAAATCATTATGCTCAGAGATAGGGTAAGGCCTGATACCTATAACACTCAAGCCAACTTCACTATGGAATTGAATATCAAGGTCAACAGCCCGATAAAAGCGTTTTCTTGTAAGTAATTTACGTGCTCCTTCTAAGCTTAATAAATAACCCAAACAACCATTAGGTACTTTTCGAAAGTTTCCAATGCTGAAGGTGTTGTTGAGCTTTTGGCTTTCGACGAATGGAATATCTCGATTGTCGAAAAGTTTAATTAATTCCCAACCTTGTAAATGCTCAATTTGTTCGAGCACTTTGGGTAGCTCGTCACTGATAGATAAATCATCTTCAAGGATTAAACAATACGGTATTTGTTCGTCGACGATTTTCTTCCATACGCGTTTATGACTGACATAGCATCCTATTTCACCAATTGTTAAGTCTCTATGGTGACTTTGTTTGTTTTTTTCTTTGTCATACCACTGAGCAACTTCTTGTTCAGTCAATGACTTTCCAATTGTGGCATCAAACCTTATGCTCTCTAATCCGAGTAATTTAAGCTGGTGTGAGGTGCTTTCCCACCTTTCGATGCTACTTGCCATGTTGATGATAAAAATAGGAATCTGCATAGATATGTTCTTATTGCTTATTTGGTTGAGGTAATGTTAATTCTGCTTTATCTATGAAAGTTATGCTAGTTTGAAGTAAAGCATTGCTTCGCTGGACAATATTTTCTGGGTTAATATCTTGAACTAGAAAACTGTCGTTGAGTTGTAAGCTGTGTTCAGCCGTTGCAGCGATAACATTAGGCGTTTTTGGTACTACCAAAGACCAAGGGCTAGTGCCTTGCCCAACAATGGCTACGCATGGCGTTTGTAATGCCGCTGCCATATGCATTGGGCCAGAATCTATACTAATTAGTAAATCGAACGCAGCAATATGATCGACTAAGTCCGTCAACGACGTTTTCCCTGTTAAATCTGTGCAAGTCATATTCAAGCTATTTGCATATTCAAACAGCTTTTGGTTTTCTGCTTGTTCCGATCTATCACCAATCAGAATTAAGTTAGGCAGATACTTTTCATTAAGTAAGGCAATCACTTGTTTTGCTTGTTTAAACGGGTAGTGACGCGCACCTTTATTCTTACCACCTAAATACAGACCAATACTGATTTTATCGTTATCAGAGACTGCACTTTCAACCTGTTGATAAGTTAATTTAGGAGTATCAAACTGCTCAAAACAGTTACCATGTGTTTCGTTAATTAAACGGCAATATCTCAGTAAATAATGATGATTAACATTTAAATTTAATGGGTGACTGAGAAGTGGTTTTCGGCCATTTTGTGCGTAGCCAATGACAGTTTTAATGCCTGCAAGTTTAGCTAGAAGCGCTTCAGAGAGTGAGCCTCTAAATAACACAGCCATTGAGAATTTATGTTGTTTTAGCTTCTTGGCAAGTGAAAACACTGAAAGTTTAGCTTCACCAAAACGCTCATCGGTAATCACTTTGATATTGTAAAACTTATCGCGTGCAAATAGTTCAACCATATAAGGTCGAGCTAAAAGATAAATTTCATTGTCAGGGTAGAGTTTTCTGATTAGCTCGATAGCAGATAGAGTATTAATTGCATCGCCAATAAACTTAGGTAGTACGGCTAAAATAGGGCCTGAAATAGCTTCTTTTTTAATAGCTTCTTTTTTTATAGCGTTCACCATGGCGATTATATTGTACTTGTGAAAATTGCCGTCTAGTATAGCCTGATTGATAGTTGCTTTGGGAGAGTAAGGATGAAAAACATCAAGTCCTGTGAATGGTTACAAGAAAACCTTGAACGCGTCCATGTCTTCGATGCGGGTATAGTGAATGCTGGTGAAAAGGGAGGATATTGCCCTCAAGCAATCATTCAGGGGGCTAAACGATTTGATATTAAAGGTGCACTTTGTGAACCAGAAGCAAAGCTTTCAAGCACCATGTGTGGTGCGCGGCAGTTTCAGGCAGAAATGCGCCAGCTAGGCGTGAATAACGCCGATACTGTGATCGTTTATGATGATAAAGGCCTATTTAGTGCTGCACGTGCTTGGTGGATGTTCAAAAGCATGGGCTTTGACGAGGTGTATGTACTCGATGGTGGCTTAGTGCGTTGGCTTGAATTGGGTTTGCCTACTCAGACTGAATACAATCAAGCTAAATCGATAGGTGATTTTATGGCTTACCCAAGAGCAGGTTACTTTATTGATAAACAGGCGGTTCTCAATGCCATAGACGATCCTAACACTTTGTTGCTTGATGCACGCAGTTATAATCGTTTTACAGGCGAGGAGCCTGAACCAAGAGCAGGCATGAGCTCAGGGCATATTCCAAACAGTAAGAGTATGCACTATGCGAGTGTGCTCGATGAAAGCAAATGCATAAAACCGATTTCTGAATTGCATGCAAGAATGAAAACTTTGGGCGTAGAAGGCAAGTCTCTGCAATTTAGCTGTGGCTCTGGCATAACAGCTTGTATTTTGGCCATGATAGCAGATGAATGTGGTTATCAGAATTTAGCCGTGTACGACGGCTCATGGTCAGAGTGGGGTAATGCTGAAAATAACCTACCCATAGAAACAGGCGAAGTATAAGTGACTACTTAACCTGAGTTCCGGTTACTTATAAGGGCAATGGCGGCAGCCGTTACCACAGCATTTACCGCGTCTTAAATGTGCCCATCGGCTCATTACGAGCAAGCCATTTTCCATATCGTAATCAATGCCTTCAATAAAATTCGTGTCGTTTTGATAAGGTCTTGCGAGCGCAAGTTGCTCCTTAATAGGCTTGCTTTTTATATCTTCGATGTAAGTTCTAATATTTTTTATTAAACAAGCGCGACACACGCAGCCAGATGACTCGTAAATAGGTAGAATATTTGGCAGTGTCATACACCAGCAATCAGTATCGGCACTACATTTTAGACTTTGCTGGCATTGCGAGCAGTTCATGAAGACATTCGAATAAGAGAAATTTGCGTGAATAATAACATGACTCACCTAGAGGCGGTTAAAGCCATCGTACACTTTAGTGAAAAGCGTTCAGAGGCTTTTTCAGTCTTACTCTCTGTGTCGCAATCAGAGTTGGTTTATTGTGTCAGCAGTCAAGATGTTTTAGTTGTATTAGATAAAGTGCTGAGTAAGCAGTTAGATATTGATGAATTAGAAATGTGGGCACAGTTACTCGATATGCGAGAAGACATCGATACACAAAAAGTCGAAGGCGTGTTGTATGCTTTAAGTAACCCTGAGCAGATGGGAGAGATTACTATGGAAAAGATTCAGCAATTAAGCATGTTATTGAAAGCTGAAAGCTAAAAAAAGCAGCCTAAGCTGCTTTTTTACTAGGTTAAACTTGAAACCTGATTATTTGTGATAAGCCAAACAGGCTTCAACTTCGTTCTTAGAACCAAGGATTACAGCAACGCGCTGGTGGATATCATTTGGTTGAATATCCATAATGCGCTCTTCACCTGTGTGTGCTAAACCACCCGCTTGCTCTACCAGCATTGCCATTGGGTTTGCTTCGTACATTAGGCGAAGTTTGTATGGCTTTTCTGGGTTTTTGGTATCAGCAGGGTAAGTGAATAAGCCGCCACGACATAATACACGGTGTACGTCACCGACCATGGCTGCAATCCAACGCATGTTAAAGTTTTTACCACGAGGCCCTGTATCACCCGCTAACAAATCTTGAATATAATTTTTCATTGCAGGCTGCCAGTGGCGCTGGTTAGAGGCATTAATTGCGAACTCTTTGGTATCTTCTGGAATTTTTGCAAACTCTTCAGTTAATAAAAAGCTACCATGCGTCTTATCAAGAGTGAAAATGCGTGTGCCTTTACCCGTAGAAAGTGCAAGCGTTGTTGATGGACCATACAGCACATAACCTGCAGCAACTTGCTTGTGACCTGGTTGCATGAAAATAGCAGGATCCAAAGGATCTGAATCTTTAGGCGCTTCCATGATTGAGAAAATCGTACCAACCAGTGAGTTTATGTCGGTGTTTGAAGAACCATCAAGTGGGTCAAATGCGACAATAAAATTAGCGTCTGAGTTACCCGCCACCGTGTAGTCTTCTTCTTCAGAGGCAATTGCTTTTACATAGCCAGACTCTAATAAGATGTCTTTTAATAGCTGGTTAGACAGTACATCAAGCTTCTTCTGCGTTTCACCTTGAATGTTTTCGTCTAATGTTGAACCTAGTACACCAGAAAGTGCGCCTTGGCCAACACGGAATGAAATTTCTTTACAAGCCGCAAGGATAGTGCGGATCAATGAAACTAACTCTCTAGAACAACCGTCTTCAATTAACACTGGAGGAAGTCTACGCATAGTAAATAGTCCTGATAACGTTATGGTCGCAGCCAAGTATAGTGTGAGAGAGGGCTGCGTGCCGCGCTGAATTTTGTCTTAAATAGCTGTTAAACAGATTGGATAAATTATACTGTAACAATGACAACCACTTAAAACCTCTAATAACAAAGATAAGATTATGCGAAAAATTGGATTTTTACCTGTCATATTCTCAGCTTTGCTGGGCACTATGATAACCCAAGCGCACGCCGCAATTAAGTCTATTGATGAGTTTACTGAAAAGTTTAATCATTTTCCGGGTCATTATTCCTTCTATGCCGACACGCAAAGCGGCAAAATTTACCTTGATATTGATAAATTCAAGCAACCTTTCTTGCTGCAATTTAGTTTGCCATATGGTGTAGGCTCGAATGATATCGGCTTAGACAGAGGCCAATTAGGCGGTACGCATATCGCGCAATTTGAACGCTTTGGCGACAAAATCATGCTTCGCGCCTTAAACACCTACTATCGTGCGAGTTCAAGCAACGCTGCTGAAAAGCAAAGTATCAATGAGGCGTTTGCTTCAAGTATTTTGCAAGGCTTTAAAGTTGTTGCAGAAGACAATGACAGCGTCTTGATTGATTACACACCTTACTTGTTATCAGACGCTCATGGTGTGAGTCGCACGTTGGCAAATCGTAAACAAGGTAGTTTTAGCTTAGATGGCTCGCGCAGTGCGGTATTCATGCCACGCACAAAAGCATTTTTAGATAACACGGAGCTAGAAGCCGTCTTAACGTTTAAAGGCAGCAAGCCGGGTGAGTATGTTCGTCAAGTCAGTGCAGATCCATATGCAGTGACGGTTCACCAGCATCACTCTTTAATTAAATTACCGGATGATGAGTATCAGCCTCGTCTATTCCATGCGCAATCTGGTTATTGGAGCATTGAGCACAAGGACTATTCGGCACCGCTGAGCGAGTCTATGTTAGTGCGTTATATTCCTCGTCATCGTTTAGCAAAAAAAGATCCAACGGCTGTGCAAAGCGAAGCGGTTGAGCCGATTGTGTATTACCTTGACCCAGGTGTCCCTGAGCCAGTTAGAACTGCATTATTAGATGGCGCACGCTGGTGGGAGCAAGCATTTGAAGCGGCCGGCTATAGCAATGGCTTCCAAGTGAAAATCTTACCAGAGCATGCCGATCCTATGGATGTTCGCTACAACGTGATCCAATGGGTGCACAGAGCAACACGTGGTTGGTCGTATGGCTCTTCTATTATTGACCCGCGTACGGGTGAGATCATTAAAGGCCACGTTACATTAGGCTCATTGCGTGTGCGCCAAGACATACTCATTGCCGAAGCTTTAGCTGCCCCATTCGTTAAAGGTGATGAGGTGAATGAACATTTACAGAACATGGCATTAGATCGCATTCGCCAGCTGAGTGCTCATGAAATTGGCCATACTCTTGGGATAGCGCATAACTTCTCGGCATCTATTAAAAACAGAGCATCTGTGATGGATTACCCACATCCGTTGGTTGGCTTTGATGCACAAGGTCAATTAGACATTTCTAAAGGCTATGCCAAAGGGATGGGCGATTGGGATATTCAAGCGGTGAAATATGGTTACAGTGATTTTAGTGATAAAGTTGAAGCGACTGAGCTTGCTAATATCATCACTGAAAATCACACCAAAGGTTTAGAATTTATCTCAGACCCTGATGCGCGCCCGCAAGGCGGTGGTCATCCAACCGCACATTTATGGGATAACGGCGAAAACCCAGCTGATGAATTACTGCGTGTACTTGATATTCGTCAGCAAGCGTTGAATACATTCGGTATTCATAACATTAAAACAGGTGTTGCATTGTCTCAGTTAGAAGAGAAATTAGTACCCCTGTTTTTATTCCATCGCTACCAAGTTGAGTCGGCTGTGAAGCTCATCGCAGGTATTGATTATGATTATGAGGTGCGCAGTGAACGTGCTGTTAAAGGTGCGCAAATTGTAGATAAAGCGACCCAGCAACGAGCACTATCGGCGATGCTGAGAACCCTTGAAGCTGAGCAGTTGATGATCCCAGAGAGCATTTTAGCGTTGATCCCACCGAAAGCGTATGGTGAGCATAAAACCCGTGAAAGTGTTTATGGTCGAACTGGCTTAGCCCTTGATGCAATGGCATTACCGGAAGTGGCAGCAAATCATAGCTTAAAACTGCTATTAAACGCTGAGCGCTTAAATCGTTTATCGCAGCATGCTGCCAGAGACAGCAAGAACTTTGGTTTGAGTGACTTGATGAATACACTATACAGCAGGATCTTTGAAGCAAATAGCGCAGCTGGTATGGCACAAAAACTAACTCAACGCGTGCAATTTTTAACTGCGACACGACTAGCTCTGTTAGCCAGTTCAGATAAAGTTGAGCCAGAAGTTCAAGCGCAGTTACGCTTTCAGTTGATTAGATTAGCGAAGCAGTTTGACCAACGCTCATTGTTTAGCAATGTCAGCGAAGAGACAGCCTTTAAGCATGACTTAGCAAGACAGGTGAAAATATTTTTAGAGACAGGCAACTGGCCAGCGGGCTTCAGCGCACTCAAAATGCCTCCTGGCTCTCCTATTTAACCTGAACTGAAAATTAAAGATTCACAAACAGCTTGATATTAGATAACTAAGCACCCCAATAATCTCTGGTCAGAGATTATTGGGGGCAAAAGTCGAATTTACGCTATTGAAGCGATCTCTAACCGGATAGAGCCTCTAGATTAAATGTTTAGATACCAATATCTGCGCATACCCTAGGAAGCGTTTCTTCTGTGAGTCCAACCATAAGATGTTTCAATTTCGGCAATGCAATCTTTGCTCTTACTTTGTCATCGCCGTTGATGACATCATTTACCCAATCATTAAAATAGGACACTCGACTGTAATATTCTAAGTTGCCATACATGCCTACAGTACTGCCAAACTCACCTCTAGAACTTACTCCTAGAACGAAATAATCGTCATCAATCTTTATAAATGCAGGGCCACCACTGTCCCCGCCACCACCAATCCCCTCGAGTGGCAGTGCTTCTTCGCCTTGATCAAACTTAAAAACTAGAAGCGGCCCTTCGGCTTTTTCGACAGTATTGTGTGCTTTTCTCAATACGCCATTATTTTCATAATGCGGGATCGTTACGCCTTCCATGCCATTTCCAGCATCACCGGCTCCGATAAATGTGATGATTTTGCCCTTTTCATTATTTGCTTCGTAAAGCAAAGCTGGTTTTATATTTGAAACGGGTGTTTCAAGCTCGATCAGCGCGATGTCATGACTAACGCCTGGTTCATGGTCTGGATGAACATAACGTTTTTTAACTTTAACTTTTGTTCTTCCTACTAAGATCGTTGTGCCTGGATCTGTACAAAATGTTGTATGTGCCGCCGTTAATATCCATGTTGGCTCAATCAGTACACCATGAGCGCCATCAATATAAAATTGAGCAAGCGCAGGAAAGTGTTTCAGAGATGCCGAATAGTGTTCTTGTGGTACATCATGGCGCATGACAATGGCACTAACATGTGTAGAAAAAATAAGGGTGATTAAAACAATGAGTTTAATTTTATTCATCACAGCGACCTATTCAGTAAGATTGGAATAACTGTATTGAATAAATTTTAGGATTACAACTGTAGTCAGAAAAGTGTCATTCGAGATAGAGAGTCGATACTAGTATTCCATACTGACCTTCTACAGGCATGATTCTCTATAGGCATGACTTAGCAAGTATTTTTTGAGACAGGCAACTGGTCAGCGGGCTTCAACGCACTCAAAATGCATTCTGGTTCTCCTACTTAATCTGAACTTGAAATAATAGATTCACCGATAGATTGATATTAGATAATAACGCCTCCTAATAGTCACTGGTTAGAGACTCTTGGGGTTAAAAAGTGAATTTACGCGACAGAAGCGAGTCTATTGCAAATGAATTCAATGCAGTGGGCGTTGTATGTGGTCACAAGGGGTAGGTTTATTATCTCTAATGCAGATTATTTTGTATCTAAGGGTATAAAGGGCGTTAATAACAACGCCCATGTTTATGTGCTTAAGCAAAGCAGAGTTGGTTTATTAGTTGTGTTATTTTTTCTTGAGATGGCTTGATTTTTTCCATTGCCAGATATTCATCTGGTTGATGTGCTTGTTGAATAGAACCGGGGCCCATCACAATGGTTTCGCAACCAAGTTGTTGTAAAAATGGAGCCTCGGTACAGTAGTTTACAGCAACGGCTTGTTCTCCCGATATGGCTTCAGCAAGTTTTACCAACGCGCTGTCTGTTGTTCCTGAAAAGGCAGGAATAGGATCATGAAGGTCAATGACAGATACACTATTAGGATATTCATCGTTGATGGGTTTGACAGCCTCTAATAACAATAATTGTAGCTCTTGAATACTCAGACCGGGTAAAGGACGAATGTCTAAGTGGAGTTCACAACAGGCACAAATACGATTTGCATTATCCCCGCCATGAATATGGCCCAAGTTAAGAGTCGGGTAGGGTATTGCAAAATGTTTCATTGAATACTTATTCTTTAATGTGTCTTTTAATTGCAATAACTTTGCAATGATTTGATGCATAATTTCAATGGCATTTAAACCTCGCTCAGGTTCAGAGCTATGACCTGAGCGACCTGTGATTCTTATGGCGGTACTCATATGCCCTTTATGAGTAAATACTGGCACCATATCGGTTGGTTCGCCAATCACACAGAACTCAGGCTTTAAGTTCGCATGTTTGGCAATTTCTTGTGCACCTGCCATGGTGGTTTCTTCGTCTGCCGTCGCAAGAATGAGCAGTGGTTTAGTCTGAGCCACATCTTGGGCATCTAACTCTTTAATGGCTTCTAAAATAAATGCGAAGAACCCTTTCATATCTATACTGCCTAAACCAAATAATTTATTGTCTGCTTCGCTCAGTTGAAATGGATCATGCGTCCAACGACTCTCGTCAAATGGCACTGTGTCGGTGTGCCCAGCTAACATTAATCCGCCCTCACCTTCGCCACGTTTTGCCAACAAGTTAAATTTATCCGGCGCGCTTTCAAGCTCTGTGATCTCAACCTGAAAGCCTAAGTTTTCACACCAGGCTGCTAATAATTCTATCGTTGAGTAATTACTCATATTGAGCTGTGGATCGAGTGCGCTAATAGAAGGCTCGGCGATGAGTTGTTGGTACATATTAATAAAAGCGGGAGTGGTCATATCAATCCAAAATATTTATTCAAAATGTTTGCATAATAATTTATATGTGTTTAGTATGAATATCAATTCACTTTTTAAGCATAAATATAGTTAGAGGCTAAGATGCGACGATATACATTCAACACTTTTTAAATAATGCCTATAGGGCAAGAAACGGAACCAAATTTTTAGAGATTTTTTACTATGTTGAATGTAACCATTATCGGCGCTAGCGGCTACAGCGGTGCTGAATTAGCCAGTTTAATTGCCAAACATCCCAACTTCTCCCTTGCTGGATGTTTTGTGTCAGAGCAAAGCTTAGACAAAGGAAAGCTCCTGAGTGACTTGTATCCAGAACATGCCTCTTTGCTCGACACGCTTCTTTTACCTCTAAATGAACAAGCCTTTGCTGACATTGAAGATAATACGGATTTTGTGTGCTTGTGCACAGATCATAAAGTGAGTGTAGAACTCGCACCTAAGTTTTTAGCTATGGGCAAGAAAGTATTTGATTTATCTGGCGGCTTTAGACTTAAAAACCCTCAAGACTATGACAGTTTTTATGGTTTTACGCACCAATCACCCACTTGGCTTGCACAGGCTGAATACGGTTTAGCCGAGTGGAATGCAAAGGGCATTTCACAGGCACAATTGGTTGCCGTTGCTGGCTGTTACCCAACTGCTGCGTTAAATGGCTTAAAGCCACTTAAACAAGCTAATTTACTTGCTGACGATACCATTATTGTAAACGCGGTATCGGGTGTCACCGGCGCAGGTCGTAAAGCCAATATAGGCACACAATTTTGCGAAGTATCTCTCATGCCGTATGGATTATTTAATCACAGGCATACACCTGAAATTTCTCAGTATCTTGGTCATTCAGTGTTATTTACGCCTCATTTGGGAAACTTCGCTCGCGGTATTCTCGAAACCATTTATGTGAAGCTTAAGCCGAGAGTGAGTGAGCATCAGGTTAACGAAGCGTTTCAGGTATTGGCCGACGAACCGTTAATTCGTTTAAAAGGTAATAAGCAAATGCCGTCAATTAAAGGTGTAGCCAAACAGCCTTATGTTGATATTGGGTGGCAAGTACAAGGCGAGCAACTAATTTTGGTTGTTGCCATCGACAACCTTTTAAAAGGAGCTGCTGGCCAAGCACTACAGTGTATGAATATCGCAGCATTGTTACCTGCTGAACTTGGCTTAAAAGGAGTGTCATGAAGATGCAAACATGGGTCATTAAAGTCGGTGGTGCAGTTTTAAACACCGAAGATGCAGCGATGGGACTATTTTCTGCAATTGCCGAGCTGAAAAAAGTACAAATCGACAAACGGTTTGTTGTTGTACATGGCGGTGGTGCGTTAGTTGATAAGTGGTTGTCGGATGCGGGTTTTGCAACCGCGAAGCACCAAGGTCTTCGCATCAGCCCAAAAGAACAGATGCCATTTATAGTTGGTGCATTGGCAGGCACGGCAAACAAACAGCTGAGTGGTCAAGCGATTAAAGCGGGTTTAAAACCTGTTGGGACTTGTTTATATGAAGCAGGTTTAATTGCTTCGCAGAAACTCAAAGCATTAGGTCAAGTGGGCGAGTGCCAACAGGGTGAAGGAAGTATTTTATCTACTTTGTTAGAGCTGGGTAGAACACCTATGGTGAGCTCAATAGGTATCGGCGCTGATGGTCAACTTTATAACGTTAATGCAGATGAAGCGGCTGCGGCGATTGCTGAGCAACTTGATGCTGAACTGATTTATATGACAGATGTAGAGGCGGTGCTTGATGCGAACAAGCAGCCTTTACACCAACTATCTGAACAACACATTGCTACTCTAATCGAAGAAGGAGTCATTGTTGGCGGCATGGAGGTCAAAGTGAAGACCAGCCTGCACGCTGCTCAACACTTACGACGCGGGGTGTATATATCGAGCTGGCAGAGGCCAGAAAATCTTATTGCCTTAGTTCAAGGCAATCATGTCGGTACAAAAATTACACCTTAGGAAATAACAATGACATCTCATTTTTTAACTGGATTAGAACTAAATAAAGCACAAGCGCTAAAACTATTGTCGCTTGCACAAACCATCAAGCAGCAGCCAAAAGAGTTTAGCCAATCTCTTGCAGGTCAATCTATCGTTACCTTGTTTGAAAAGCCGAGCTTACGTACTCGTGTGTCTTTTGATATTGGCATCAATCGTTTAGGTGGTCATGCTGTTTATCTTGATCAACAGAACGGTGCTATGGGCAGTCGTGAGTCAGTGAAAGATTTTGCCCTTAATATTGCGACTTGGGCTGACGGCATCGTAGCTCGTGTAAATGCACATAACTCACTGCAAACATTGGCTGAGTTTTCTAGTGTACCAGTAGTAAATAGCTTGTGTGACCTTTATCACCCTTGCCAGGCGCTAGCTGACTTTTTAACGCTGCAAGAAGTTTATGGTGACGTCAGTAAGATCAAAATGGCGTATCTAGGCGAAGGTAATAACGTGACTCATTCTCTAATGTTACTGGCTGCGACTCTAGGTACTGACTTGGTGGCGATTAGCCCGAAAGGCGCTTCACCAGATGCACAAATTTTAAAACAAGCAGAACAACTGGCCTTAGAGTCAGGTGCTTCAATTACAGTAAGCGATGACATAGAAGCAGCAACTGGTGCTGACGCATTATATGCAGATACTTGGGTGTCAATGGGCGATTCGACACCACTAGAGCAAGTTAAAGCTAAGTATATGCAGTATCAAATCAATCAGCAGTTGGTAAAACAATCAGGCGCGAGCACAGTGCTGCATTGCCAACCTGCTCACCGAGAGTATGAAATCACTTCTGACGTGATGGATGGGGCCAATTCAAAAATTATTCAACAAGCTGAAAACCGTATGCATGCTCAAAATGCGTTGCTGGTATCACTGTTAAATCCAAATTATGCGTAAAGGTAAAGTAATGAGCGAAATTAAAAAAGTTGTACTGGCTTATTCTGGCGGATTAGATACATCGGCAATTGTGCCTTGGTTAAAAGAAAACTACGGTTGTGAAGTCGTCGCATTTGTTGCTGATGTAGGTCAAGGTGAAGAAGAGCTTGTGGGTGTTGAAGAGAAAGCTATAGCGTCAGGTGCTTCAGAATGTCATATTGTTGACTTAAAAGAAGAAATGGTTAGTGACTATATTTATCCAACACTTAAAACTGGTGCTATTTACGAAGGGACTTATCTACTAGGTACGTCTATGGCACGTCCTATTATTGCCAAAGCTCAGGTTGAAGTTGCACGCAAAGTAGGGGCTGATGCGTTATCACATGGCTGTACTGGCAAAGGCAACGACCAAGTACGTTTTGAATCGTGTTTCTCAGCATTAGCGCCAGATCTCAAGGTGATTGCGCCTTGGCGTGAATGGGATCTATCAAGCCGTGAATCACTACTCGATTACCTCGCTGAGCGCAATATTCCATGTGCCGCATCAGCAACAAAGATTTATAGCCGCGACGCCAATGCTTGGCATATCTCGCATGAGGGTGGAGAGCTAGAAGATCCGTGGAATCAGCCGAGCGACCAAGTATGGACTTGGACAACAGCACCAGAGCAAGCACCAGATAAGCCTGAGTTTGTAGCTGTGTCTGTTGAGAAAGGTGAAATCGTTGCGGTGAATGGTGAGCGTTATAGCCCCTACAAATGTTTAATGGAGTTGAATAAATTAGCAGCGCCCCATGGTGTGGGCCGTGTTGATATTCTCGAAAACCGTTTAGTGGGTATGAAGTCTCGTGGTTGTTATGAAACGCCAGGCGGTACAGTAATGATGGCTGCACTGCAAGCAATCGATGAGTTAGTGCTAGACAAAGCAAGTCGTAAATGGAAAGAGGCGCTTTCTTCAGAGTTTTCCCATTTAGTGTATGACGGTCGTTGGTTCACACCGTTAAAAGATTCAGTGTTAGCAGGTGCCGTAGCGCTGAGTGAAGTTGCAACAGGTGAAGTGATCTTAAAAATGTACAAAGGCCAAGTGGCTGCAGTACAAAAGCAATCGGTTAATAGCTTATACAGTGAAGATTTCGCCACATTTGGTGAAGATGATGTGTACGACCAGTCGCATGCTGAAGGGTTTATTCGCCTATTCTCATTATCGAGCAGAATTGCTGCATTAAACGCAAAGGCTAAATAAGAGTTAAGTTCGGAGATTCTAGCATGGCACTATGGGGCGGCCGTTTTTCATCAGGACCTGATGAGGCTTTTAAACAATTTAATGATTCTCTGCCGTTTGATTACCAAATGGCGGAGCAAGACATTATCGGCTCAATCGCTTGGGCCAGTGCACTTCAACAAGTAAACGTATTAAGTGCGCAAGAGCATACTGAGCTGGTTACAGCTTTAAATGAGCTATTAAGCGAAGTACAACAAGATTTATCAGCTGTAGCGAGCGCTGGGTATGAGGACATCCATTCGTATGTTGAAGCTAAGCTGATAGAAAAAGTAGGTGATTTGGCAAAAAAACTACACACGGGCCGCAGTCGCAATGATCAAGTTGCGACTGACTTTCGCCTTTGGAGTCGAGGTACAGCCGAACAAATTGTTGAAGCAATTCAGGCTTTAAAAGCTGAATTCGTCGCCCTTGCTGAACGTGAACTAGGCACGATTTTACCTGGTTATACGCATTTACAGCGAGCGCAGCCGGTATTATTTAGCCATTGGTGTATGGCTTACGTTGAAATGCTTGAGCGTGATGAGTCTCGTTTAAACGATGCCATTAAGAGATTAAATGTCAGCCCTCTGGGAAGTGGCGCGTTAGCAGGCACAGCTTACCCAATTGATAGAGAAGCTTTAGCGCACAATCTTGGCTTTAGTCATGCGAGTCGTAACAGTTTAGATACAGTGTCTGATCGAGATTTTGTAGTTGAGCTTTTAAGTTGCGCAAGTATTTCGATGATGCATTTATCGCGTTTCGCAGAAGATTTAATTTTTTATAACTCAGGTGAAGCTGGGTTTATTGAGCTGGCTGACAATGTGACTTCGGGATCATCTTTAATGCCACAAAAGAAAAACCCAGATGCTCTGGAGTTGATCCGTGGTAAAACGGGTCGAGTTTTTGGTGCTTTTAGCGCCATGATGATGACATTAAAAGCATTACCACTTGCGTACAATAAAGATATGCAAGAAGACAAAGAAGGCTTGTTTGATGCCATGCCGACATGGCTTGCCTGTATTCATATGGCACAAGCCTGTATTAAGGGCATCAAGGTAAACGGCGAGGCAACATTAAAAGCAGCGAAGGGTGGTCATGCCAATGCCACTGAGCTTGCTGATTATTTAGTTGCTAAAGGTATTCCATTTCGAGAAGGTCACCATATTGTTGGGCAGCTTGTTCAGCATGCAATTGGTAAAGGCCAGAATTTAGAAGATTTATCACTTGATGAATTTCAAACTGTTTGTCCTCTAATTGCAGAAGATGTTTATCCTGTCCTAGAGATAGATGCCTGTATTGCCGCACGGCAAGCACTGGGTGGCACATCGCTGCCTCAGGTTGAACAAGCAATAAAATATGCTAAACAGCAAGCGCAACCTGAATAAAATGGGTATTTAAGTAGCTTTTTAACTTCAGTTTTTTGGCGTGTCTTGTCGATGACTTTGAGCTAAGCGCTATTAAATCTACTAGGTTAGACTTATAAGTTCACTTTTTTAGCACCGTTTTTTATTAAATCGGTGCTTTTTTGTTTCTTGTGAGCATAAAGCAAGCACTTAATCAAGATAAGTGTAATGCGGTGTAATATTGGATCGAACATTGCTAAATAACTTTTAACAATAATTCAGCGTCACTTTTATGACTCTCTGTTTCACAGCGTAAATAAGGAAACATTATGTTAAAGGTAATTAAAACTTTAGTATCAAAACAACGTTCGACTCAAAGCACTAGCCAAATCAATTCTCTTTCTGATAAAGTAATCAAATCTGAAAAGTTTTTAGAGCAAATTACTGGTGCTCGCGGTGGTGGTCTTGTCGATAAAGATTATCGCCCAAAAGATAAAAAAGCTGATTAATTGCTTCAACTAACTCTCGTGGTGGATATATTCTTAACTCAATAAGCTTAGGCTTACACTTTGACACAATAATTCTAATAGGTATGGTTTTGGCTTTTTTGCTGAACTTATTCTTTTTTGTGTCTGGAATTAGTAAAAATATATCTCTCCTTTTAGCTTCCTTTCTAATGGCTGCGTCATACTTCACAAGTAATCATTTTATAAATTTATCTGCTGATAGAATGTATATGTATATCTCATGGATAGCATATGACATAGTCACTATAGGTATGATTTTATTTGCCCATAAGCTTTGGAAGCAAAAGCTTTGTATTGCTGTTAAATATGTAATCTTTGGCCTTTCATTAAACGCTTTATTATGCTTGTTTATACATATTGATCTTCGGGTACTCTGGAATTCTGAGCCTTGGTGGTTCTGGTATTTCTATACATTAGCGATTAATACGATCGATGTGATCATGGTTGCAGCACTCATACTAGACCGAGACTTTTTAGGTATGAAATTTTTGAAAAACAAAATCTCAATCTATTTCTCTAAGAAGCAAAAAGCACTTTCAACTTAATATACCATAATGGGTAATACAAAAAGATATTACTTCTCCCGTTCAAGCTGTCTAGCCAACCATACTGTCGTTGTAATAATCTGCACTCGTTGTAATGAAAGGCTTGTATCGATAAGTAATAAAGTTTAACTTATCTAATTGCAGTTATATGGGCTTTATAGTTCCTTTTGCGCCTTTTTCTATAGAGTTTATTACTTCGGGTTATGTATTACTGTGGTTACCCTTTTTTCCTCTGCTACCTTTGCCAGCTTTCTAGCCAATTTTATAATTTGGTGCTTCTTAATGGCGACCTTATTAAATTTTGTGAGAATGTCAGGCTGGCAGTTTCAACATATTGATAAGGCAAAATTAAAAGAGCCATTTCAGTTATCAGCTATCATGTTCCTATCTTATTTTATTGGCAGTGTGATTGATTATTTTGTAAATCTGAAAGAATTAATTTCTTATTATCACCCAAATAGCTATTATTTTTTCTTTGATATTTTAACTGCATTGCTTATTTCTATAGCAGTTAAAGTGCACTCAAAGCAGGGGCAAATATGCAAAGTTTATTTATTATGTGGGTTGTTGTTTAACGCATCGCTCTTCTTAATAATCCAAATAGAAATTTTCCTTATATATGAGGGTTTTAAGCCTTATGAAGATTGGTGGCTTTGGTATGTTTTTTCGATTGGTATTAATTCTTCCGACGCCATGATGGTGTTAGTACTAATACTTCAAAAGGACTTTTTCAGATTTTACCTTTTGAGCCGTAAGATAAGGGAATGCTTTTGATGGTATCAATGCTCTTGAGATGTATTATTATTGCATAAGCTTGAGTTATATTACTGAATAATTACAAATACCAAGCTCATAATTAGTGATTTAAATGATAGAAACTTTGTATCTTTTTGGTGAAATATTCTACTTTGAGCCTGTAGTACAGTTTCTATACGGTCATACTACTACGTTTATCTTTTTTATGGTGCTTCTGGTTAGCTTTGTCAGAACATCCAGAGTAACTAAGAGTTCTATAAAAAAAGAGCAAGCGCATGAAGTTTTGATTTTGTCGCTTGTTATGTCTGTTTCATACGCGATTCCAATTCCATTCGATTATATATATTGGCTTTCAGAGAAGCGGTCCGTTTACATACCTAATACACCATATATGGTGCTGGATATTTTGACAATTCTATTTATTTACAGCTTTGTCAAAATAGGAACCAATTTGGGCAAATTGTGTCGTTTTTATTTAATGGTTGCACTTGGAGTGAACGCCTTGTTGTTTTTCTTACTACAGCTTGATCTTTTACTCATATACGAGGGTTTGAAAAAGAGTGGCTTTTGGTGGTTTTGGACTGTATTTAGCTATGGAATAAATGGTTCTGACCTCATCATGGTCTTAGTTTTAGTTGTACAAAAAGACTTTTTAGGTTGGTACAAACTAAGCGAAAAAATTAAAGGCGCTTATTCGCGCCCTTAATTAAAATTGAATTTCCCAGCTTGCTGAGACTGCTGTGTGAGTCTCAGAGTCTTTGGGTAGTTTATCTTTCCAAACACTCAAACCGAGTTTCCCTAAGCCTTTTAATACACCTTGCTGATAGCCTACTTCGAGTAAGCTTCTATCTAAATCTAAAGAGTCGAAATTTAATTGCTTTAATTTAGCATATCCGCCGAAACCAGCTAGGCGGTAATAATCAATACCTAGAGTGATGCTTTTAGCTTGCGGACCCATGGCTGCACCCAACCATTGCCCGCGCTGTATGTATTCAGCCCCTTTATTTGATATGGCAAAGTTACATTGGAAGCTGGCTTGCTCAGTTTGACAATCTACCTTGGTATCACTCAATTCAATAAAGCCTTTTGCTCGATAGGTCATGTCTGCTAGGTGGCTTTCAATACCAACCGTATAGCTGCTGTTATTTGGTAATAATCCAGCGTCATTTTCACCAGCTATCTCAGCATAGACAGCAAAAGGTAAACCTTGAAAAGTATTCGAATATTTTGCATCTAAACTGGTTAGGCGTTGCTTGCTTCTCAGCTCTGGGTTTTGTGGGTCTTCTTTATAAATAAAGTCGCTTGATGTTGAGCTAAACGCAATCTCTAATCCAGATAATGGCATGCTAGATAAGCGAACGCCCCAAAAGTCACCTTCTTTCTTTGTGGATAATGTTGGCTTTTGTTTAGCCGCGATAACTGTGACTTGCCAAGGGCCGATAAATGATAAAAATGATGGACCTTGATAATCGGTGTTTGCTCTACTAAGCCTGAATGCCTTCATTGGAGCAGCGTTATTGCTAAGTAGTAAAGCTTGCTCATTACCCGGGCCCCACCAATAGTTTAACTGCTCGATGCTGGCAGACCAGTTATCTAGTAATATTGCGACATGACTGCCATAGTAATTGATATATTTACCATCAATTGCATCATCCGTGTAATTAACTTGTACTTTGGCACTTACATCTTTACTGGTGATTTGACCAAAGGTTTTTACCCCTGATTTTGAGCCTTTGCGCTCGCCAAACCCCTCTCTTAATTCTGGGTCTTGATTGTAGAAGGCGCGAATACTCGAACGACGTTGTTGTTTTGCATTTGATAAAGCGTGCTTGACATGCGTAAGTGCAAACTTTGCTGACTCAGATACTTCATTCATATCAACCGCAGCCAAGTCTTGCACTATACCTCGCCATAATAATGGGTATTGATTGACTGGTCGTTGAATTAGGTTGTAGCTAACAAGTAAGTCTATAGAGTGCTTAAGCTGCGCTTGTTCAACTTCTATCCATGGGCTAGAAAAAGCAGAGAAGCTGCTAAGGCTGACTGCTAAGGCTAATATTTTTAATTTCATCCGTGTAACTTTTCCAATAAGGCCGTGGCAACAATCGGGTCTACAAACTCGGTTACATCTCCATGATGTAAAGCAACCTCTTTAACGAGTGTTGAGGAGATGAATGAGTTTCTTTCTGAAGGAGTCAAAAATACGCTCTCAAGATCAGGATTGAGTCGGCGGTTCATATTCGCTAACTGGAACTCATAGTCAAAATCTGATACTGCGCGAATGCCGCGAATTAATACCTGGGCATTTTGTTGTCTAGCTAAATCGACTAATAGTCCAGAAAAACCGATGACTTTAACATTTTTGTATTCACTCAACACTTGTTCAGCGAGTTCAACGCGCTCATCTAGATTAAAGCAAGGCTTTTTACTAGGGTTGTTTGCAATGGCGAGTAATACGACATCAAACATTTTAGCTGCACGCTTAATTAAATCTGCGTGACCATTGGTGAGCGGGTCAAATGTGCCTGGATATAGCGCGGTAACTTTCATAACAATTCAGTCAGGATAAAATTTCCTTAATGTTATCAAGCTTTGCAGTAAATATCACTGGTCTGCTTAGCAACTTGTTCCTTATAACTAAGTTGTTTTAGTGGTATTTTCAATATGGGGATATAATTTTTATGATTCTGTTTTTTTTGGAGTAATCTCACATAATTTATGTCTTATGTCAGAATCAAGTAAGTAATTAAAGCAGAATTTAGTTATCATAATCATCATTATTAGCGTGTCTGAGAGCAGGATATGAATACCAAGGAAAAAATCATTCGTACCAGTATTGCCTTATTTAACCTTCATGGAGAGCGAGCGATCACTACCAATCATATCGCTTCAAATTTAGGTATAAGTCCTGGCAATTTGTACTACCACTTTAAAAATAAAGAAGACATTATCCGTAATATCTTCACTCTGTATCGAGAGCATTTGAGTACGCACTTTAAACCACTCGACACATCTCATGAGCCACTAGAACAATTAACACAATATTTAGATTCATTGTTTGAATTGATGTGGCGTTATCACTTTTTCTATGACAACTTAACGGACATTCTTGCGAAAGACAGCGAGTTAAAAAGACAATACATAGAATTTCAAGCCGATTTATTTAATCAAGTTCGCTCTGTTGTGATCGGATTACGCAGTGCTGGCGTAATAGACATCACAGATGAAGATGCATCTGAATTCGCGCACATGTTAAAGATGACAGTCAGTTTCTGGACACCTTATGTTAAAGCGCGTCGCATGACAGGAGTGTTAGAACAGCAAGATATCTACAACGGTATTGTTAAAGTGCTGGTTTTAGTTAAACCATACTGCACAAATTTGAGTTTCAAAAAAATTAGTGATCTGCAAAAGCAATATCAGCAATTGGCTGATGAAGCACTGCCGAGCATCGCTTAATTGTGCCATATTGTTTATTTCCTCATCGCATAGAAATTTGTTATAATCGCGCGCCCGACTGACGTGGCGCGCATTCGTCCACCTAAAGAGTGTTTCTATGCTTAAATTTATCGTTAAACTGCACCCTGAGATCGCGATCAAGAGTAAATCTGTTCGTAAACGCTTTACTAAATTACTAGAGAAAAACATCAAGATGATTCTACTTCGTCGAGATGAGAAGGTTCGCGTAAAAAATAACTGGGATAATATTGCAGTTGAAACGGATATCAGTGATGCAAAAACTCGTGACTGGTTTATTGATAACCTAAAACGTGTACCAGGTATAGTTCAGTTTATTGAAGTACAAGAAACACCTTTTGAAACCATTGATGATATCTATCAGCGTACCTTAGAGCTTGCGAGTCATACCATTGCTGGAAAAACTTTCTGCGTTCGTGTAAAGCGTAATGGAAACCATGATTTTACTTCAAGCGACGTAGAGCGTTATGTAGGTGGCGGCCTAAATCAAAATGTTGAAGGCGCAAAAGTTAAACTGAGCAAGCCTGATGTCACAGTTAAGATCGAGATAAAAAAAGATTTGGCTTATATTGTGACTCATACACATTACGGCATTGGTGGTTTTCCTCTGCCAACACAAGAAGATGTGTTATCTCTTATCTCTGGCGGTTTTGATTCGGGTGTTGCGACATATCAGATGATGCGTAAAGGCGCGCGAACTCACTTCTTATTTTTTAACCTTGGTGGAACAGCGCATGAGGTTGGTGTAAAACAAGTGAGTCACTATTTGTGGAAGCAATTTAGCTCTACCCACAAGGTTAAGTTTATTACTGTTGACTTTGAACCAGTGGTTGCTGAGATCTTAGAAAATATAGAAAACGGCCAAATGGGTGTGATACTAAAGCGTATGATGATGCGTGCAGGTTCGGTCATTGCTGAAAAAATTAACGCACATGCATTAATTACAGGTGAGAGTGTTGGACAAGTCTCAAGTCAAACGCTTGCTAATTTAAGTGTCATTGATCGCGTTACCGAGACTTTAATCTTAAGACCGCTAATCCAGCATGATAAAGCTGATATTATTAAAATAGCGCGAGAGATTGGCACAATAGAAATGGCTGAATCTATGCCTGAATATTGTGGGGTGATTTCACAAAAGCCAACAGTAAAAGCCAAAATATCTAAAATACGTGAAGAAGAAACAAAATTTGACTTTGATGTCCTCGATACAGTTGTTAACAATGCGACAGTCAAGGATATCCGAGACATTGAAGTGGAAGCAAAGGAAGAGGTTAAAGAAGTAGAAGCTGTTAGTGACCTACCTGAGAATGCCGTTGTTTTAGATATTCGAGCGCCAGATGAAGAGGATGCAAATCCACTTGAACTTGAAGGCGTAGAAGTGGCGCACATTCCTTTCTTTAGATTGGCGACTAAGTTTGGCGATCTACCTCAAGATAAAGATTATTACTTATATTGCGCGCGTGGTGTAATGAGTCAATTACAAGCACTTATTTTGCATGAAAATGGTCATATGAATGTAAAAGTTTACCGTCCGTAGAGCACTCATTAATTGTCGTTTACCTCAATAAAGCTGAATTTAATTCGGCTTTATTGTATTTTGAAAGACTAAAGTTGGTTTATTTTTTCTAACAGAGCCTTGTTAAATGGGACATTGATATTGAGTTTATTTGCTTCATTTACTATGTATCCGCAAATTGCCTCAATTTCAGTTTTTCGCTGTTGTTTAACATCCTGCGCCATGGAAGAGTGGTTCTTATAGGTTTGCCGCATCACAGTATATGCATTGTCTAATGCATCTTTTAAAGATATTTCAATACCGAATTCGCTTGCAACTCTACAAGCTTCATTCAACAAGTTCATAACTTCAAAAGCATATTTTGGCTTTAATAGTTCACCATTAGTAATTTGATTTATTGCCGTAAGTGGGTTGATGGCAATATTCACCATTAATTTTTGCCAACGAAGCAACGTCATGTTGTTGTGAATAGAGCTGGGTTTGATGGTATTTGCCAATAAGCTTTCAAATACGCAATTGATATGTACTGAAGCTTCATCATTGCATGCTCCAAGATAAGTATCACCAAAGCCCGTTTGCACAACGAGGTCTAATCCAGGTTTAAATGCCCCCCTAGACGTGCTCATGAAAAACAAACGCTGCTTTGAAGTCAGCTTACTCAAAATATCGGTTAATTCTATAATGCCATTATGACTTAGAAAAATATTCGCTTCATTGTGCAAAGAAGGCTGCACAGCCTTGAAAGCATCGTCTAATTGATATGATTTCACGCAAATAAAACAATTTTTAATCGGTTTCTTAGAAGATGAGGGCAGTTCAGTAACATTAACAATACTTGCTTTAATTGGTTTTTTTGTTGTTTGTTCTTGATAATAAAAGTCTGTTTTTTTTCTATTTCGAGAAAGTATTGTCACATTGTGCTTGGAGGATAAATGATGGGCAAAACTAAGCCCAACAGCACCAGCTCCTAATACATATACATCAGCCATTCATTCTACTCGAAATTTTTTTCCAAAAAAAATAGCTTATGTAATAACTTGAAGCCCCGACTACATCGGCAACAAAATCACCAATAGATGCTTGTCTGTAAGGTAAAGCACTTTGCATGTACTCGATGGTGACTCCATACCCTATTAAAAGGCAAAGTTGAAACCAGATGGGCGATCTTGTTGCATGATGTGTAATAAAAGCGAGTACAAAGAAAACACCAAAATGCGCCACTTTATCTGCATGATCAATATATATGCCTGAAGGCTTTATTTCTTTGGCAAATAAAGCAGTACAAACAGTTAAGGTAATGATTAAGAGTACTTTATAAATACGCCTGGTCAAAGGGGAGCCTATGTCACTCTGATTAAATTTTTCTCAGTATATCACTGAAAAATAGATGGTGGGTGAATATCCTTTCATACTTTGTGCAGGTATATAAATGATAATTTTTTACTGTGGAGGATTTAGGTTGTTATAATCACCTCATAATCTGATTAGGAGAAAGATAATGCCATCATTTGACATTGTGTCTGAAATTGAAATGACAGAAGCTAAAAACGCGGTAGATAATGCTAACCGTGAACTTGAAACACGCTATGACTTCCGTGGTGTTGATGCATCAATAGAATTAGTAAATGAAACGATTAACCTAAAAGCTGAAGCCGAGCAGCAAGTTATGCAGTTGTTCGACATCATTGCAGCAAAAGCGTCGAAACGTGGCTTAGATGTTTCAAGCCTTGAGCTAAAAGACATCGAGCGTTCTGGGAAATATGTGTCACGTAAAGTTGCCTTAAAGCAAGGTATCGATAAAGACATGGCCAAGAAAATCGTTAAGCTTATCAAAGACTCAAAAATCAAAGTTCAAGCATCTATTCAAGGTGAAGAAGTGCGTGTAACGGGTAAAAAGCGCGATGATTTACAAGAAGTGATGCAGTTAATTCGTACTGGTGAACTAGGTCAACCTTTCCAGTTTAAAAATTTCCGTGACTAAATTAGATAAGTGGCAATAGGTTATCTATTGCCACTTTATTTGCGTTAGTTCTTTTTTCTGGTGGCGCATTACTTCTTTGCTGTATTAAGCGTTCTCTTTCTCAAAAAGCATGTTCAGCTTGTTTCATCTCTTCATCTCTGATTTTCTTGGCTATTTTGTAATTACTTTGCTGTTCGTTACCGAGCAGTATCGCCATTTCTAAAGATGCTAATGTTTCTTCGTTATTATTGAGCTTAAGTTTAAGTATTGCTTGATTTAGCCATAACTTATGATCGTTCGGATGTTTGGCAATAAGTTCGCTTAGAAGCGCTTGTGCAGCGGGGTACATTTTGGCTTGCGTTAAAGAAATAAATAGTCCTTGCTGCCACTGCTCTTGGGTTGGTTCTAATGTGAGTGCTTGCTGTTACGCTGATATAGCAGAATAGGGGCCGTATAGGAGGAAGTTTAAATTTGCTAATTGACCATAAATTAGAGCATCTTGAGCGCCATAGGAGATAGCATTAGAAAAATGTTCTCTTGCTTTCTCTAGCTCCACCTTAAGTAAGTAGAGTTGTCCAAGATCACTATGCGCCCCAATAAGTTGTGGCCTACGGCTCAATGATGATATGTAGGCTTTATCATAATCCTCTAACGCGAAATATAGTTGTGCTTTTAGCCTTATCAAGGCAACGCTTAGCTCTATTTCATAAAAAGCCTCTAGTTCTCTTAGGACTTGCTCTCTTTTACCTCTCTCTAACAGGCTCTTTAAGTCTAGCCATTGTTGCATTAACTCATAATCGGTTTGGTTGGCAAATGCATTGCTATTCAGTGCTGTCATTAAAGGGGTTGTTAGTTTCAATTACAGCACTCCCTGTACTCTTATTAGTTACAAATTAACATTACAGAAATTGTTTAAATAATCACCTTCTGGTCTCATTAGTGTTTTGCATATTGAAATAGAAAGGGTATGAAAGTAAATATCTTTTACTTTTTTGAATAGGATGCTTTATATACTGAGAAGTATTTTTTTGAAGAAAATTAAGGGGACTTAGGCCCCCTTAAAGAATAGTTGATTATTGCTCTATTAGAAATGCGATAGAGCTAGGATTTAACTCAGTTGCTAGTCTATCTTTATACATTTCATTTGTGTTGGTATTTAGAATATCAACCCCCGGTGCTGTTGGGTCGCCAATACTCATCCATAAGAAGTCAGCAGAATCTAGTTTGATGTTACTGATGGCGGTTTCACCCGTATTAGCAATACCTGAAGCGATGATTTCACCTGACGTTGGGTTGAATTCATGTAGTGTTGACTTCACATGGTAAGACGGCGTGAAGAAGGCTTCTGAGCTATAGAAGTACCCTTTTTCTGCAGAAACAATGGCTGTGCCGCTAATGTAACCGCTAGTATTATCTTCAATATCTTTCGCCGTTAATACTGATTTCAATGAATAATCATCAGGTGAGATTTCTTCGATACGGCTAAGCTCTAAGCTTGGCGCTGAGTAGTCGCTGTGTGTAGTTACGTAAATCTTGTCATTTGCTGCAATAATACTATTTTCAAGCGGGTTTACACCAGCAAGAGGAATACCTTTAAAGCTGTCTTCGCTGTTTGCGTTTGTTTCAATTTCTTCATCTGTTGCAGTATCAAACACGGCTACATATGCAGTGCCAGCAGAGAAGTTATCGTTTTGCCTTTGCATAGTTATATAAAGCTTATTGTCTAAGATAACAGCAGCTGAAGGAGATGGCGTGCCATTTTTATTGTCATTGCTGTAAGCCGAAATATCCAACTCACCCATTTTGAAGTCTTCTTGCTGAGTTGCTTGCGGGTTAACGATCCATACTTTGCCTGAGCCATAGCGGATTAAATAGGCCTTTGTGTCACTTAATGAAACTAGTGTGTAAGGATTACGGCTTGTAGAGTCTTGATTATCTTGCGTAGAGTAAGACCATACTACAGTATCTTTTTCAGCTACATTGTATTTATCAATGGTATCGATAAAGAAACGGCCGATGTGGAAAAGATCTGAGTTATAACTGGCAACCGTATAGTCTGACTTAGCTTTAACGTAATAACCCGTTTCTACTTGTTGATTGAGAGCATCAATAAAGACGACTTCAGAGCTCGTATAATCAGGGGCAATTGTTTGTACTGCGGCAAAATCTGGTGTGTCTTTAACATCACCAAGCGTAACTGTAATGTTTAAGGAAGTACTGAGTTTATCACCTTCATTTTCAGTCGCTGTCAGAGTAACTGAAAATGAGGTTTTACCAGCTGTTTCGAAGTCTTGTGCATTTTTAAAACTCAGTTCACCTTGTTGCGTGATAGTAAATAAATCACTGTCGTCACCGCTAATTGTTAGGGTAATAGCATCGCCATCAGGATCATTAGCAGTATAGTTTGCAACCAGCGTGGTGTTTTCAAGTACAGATGGGTTCAATTCACCACTTAGTGTTGGAGCACTGTTATTGTCTGAACTGCCACAGGCAGACAGCAGCAGCGCCGAACAAATAAGGCTTAGTGAGAAAGGAGCTCTTGAGCTATTAAATTGCATAGTTATAGACCTTTAATTGAGTATTTGACTTGAAAGCTACGTCCTGGAGCGGGGCGGTTTGCTAAGTCTTGATAGTCGTTATTGAAAATATTATTTACTTGAAGTGATAGCGTTTGTTGGCTGTTCTGCCAAGAAACAGTGAGATCACTGATCTCTCTATCACTTGGTGTGCCATTGCCTTTGGCTTGCGTATTAGTGAAGCGATTTGTTCTGTTGAAATATAACTCTTTGTCGATATGGGTATCGAATGATAGTTGCCAAGCTTCGTTCAGCTGATAATCCAAACTGAAGCTATATTGCTGATGATAAATACCAGGTAGCTTTTTATCGTTAAAGGCTACAAGCTCGGAGTGAGTTTGGCTATCGATTAAGTTGGCCTGTAGCTGTGTGCTCCATGCTGAACTGAAGCGGTAATCTATTTGTAGTTCTAGGCCATTTAAAGTGGCATCACTGACGTTGGTATAACTACCTGTACCCGTTGAGTTAAAAATCGCAACAATGGCATTTTCTTGCTTTGTTCTATACAAACTGCTGGTGATATTGAGAGTATTTTTATTGTAACTAGAAGCTAATATAAAGGTGTTAGAATGTTCAGGCGCTAAGCTTGCATTACCTTTAAACGCACCTCTATCTCCATATAACTCAAACAACGTGGGAGTGCGAATGCCCTTAGAAAAGGCTAATTCAAGTTCCATGGCATTAAAATTTGTGGTTGCGCCGAGTTCATAGCTTGAATAGCCGTCATCTTGTTTGAGTTGATCGACTTGCTCAGCACTCACATTTATTTTTTGATTGCTCGAGCGGGTCTTTTGTCTGTTAGCGAGTAAGTAACTTTGCAAAGGTAAACCATCACTTTGCCACTCGACTCTTGTTCCGTAGTGTAAATCTGTTTGTTGTGCTTTTACATCACAGCCGCTGAAACCATTACATATGTTGATCTGACCATTTAAAAATTGCTCAGAAGTAAATTTCTGTTTTGCAAGGTTACTATAAGGTAATAACGTAATATTGTTGAACTCAAAAGTCGGCTTTAAGCTGACAAAATATTTATCAGTATCGTAAAAATAATCTCGATGTAATACGCTAGTTTGTGCGTCAATATAATGTTCTTTTTTGCTATCTATGAAGCTTTCAAATTCGACTTCAGATAAACGCTTCGAATCACCTTTCCACACATGAATGTAGCCCACCCTCCAGTTCTTAGTTTCTAGATTTGAAAGGTTCTCAGGTGAATTATTTTGATAGTTAGCGATGGCTTTATTTTGCTTTGTAAACTGTGCATTTAGGCGAATGTTATGCGAATCTAATGAGATTTGATCATTTATGTACAAAGCTGTTTTATCATAATCGTTATTACGTAAAGGTTGTTCAGCACTTATGGCAGAGTTATCGAATGTTTGCGGCACCAAGTAGTCATAGTCATTTTTAACTTTTAAAAACTGACCGCCGAGTGATAGTGAGTGAGCAGCTAGCTTGATGTTGTGACTCAAATTAGCTTCTTTGAAACCAAGAGATCCCGCAGCCAGGCTCAAACGAGTTTGTGAAGTCGATGGGTTGTAAGTGTTTACCCGGATCACACCACCAATTGGCGTCATTCCCGTACCAATCGCCTGACTCTTACTGACTTCAATACTTTGAATTTGTTCTAATGAGATTTGATTTAAATCGAAGCCGCCAAACTGATTATCATTTATTAGTTGACCATCGATATACAGCTGCACTTGTTTACTGCTTGAGCCTCGGATAGAGACATTGACTGGATTGCCAACTCCACTAATTTGCGTAATTTGCACCCCATTGATAGTGCTTAAAACGTCAGATAGGCTTTGTGCACTGGCAAGAAATTCGTTGCGTTGGATTAATTGATAGTTTGCCGTAGTAGTGCGTTGCTGCTCTATTTCTATGACTTCTATCTCGTTTTGCGTATTTTGTGCATAGACAAACTGAGCGTTAGGCAAAATGCAACAAAAAATAATAAGACGAGAAATTAGCAACTGCATACGCACCTCAAAATGAGGACGATAAGATACGTCACCAAAGCGTAATTACGATGGCTAATACCTTATATCGCCCACCGCAATATAATCTATGGTTGATAGGTAGGCCGGTCTCCGGGCTAATGCATTTACTGCAATTACCGTTGCGGGGGCAGCGTTAGATTATTTAACCTAACAACAACGCTCAGAATAGAAGATTTATAATGAAGGTTGCATTAAGTTTTAGATTACGTCACTAACTTCCCGATTATCTCAGATCGATACAATGATCTAAGCACCTAGCTATTTAGATGGCTAGTCTGATGGCTTTATACAGAAAAGTCAAAGAAAGAAGTGTTGAGCAGCGTAAAAGATGTGCTTCGCGAGCATTGCGAAGCACTGAAAAGAAATGCGTGTTGTGAGATTAGTTTGTTGAAGGCAACTCCATGATGCCATCAATCTCAATTTGCACACCTTTTGGTAATTCTCTAACACCAATTGCAGCACGGGCTGGGTAAGGTGTTGAGAAGTATTGGCTCATAATTTCATTCACTGTCGCAAAGTTACTTAAATCAGTTAAGAAGATATTTACCTTAACCATGTCCTGTAAACGGCCGCCAGCAGCTTCACACACCGCGGTTAAATTTTTAAATACCTGGTGTGTTTGCTCTGCGAAGTCTTCAGAAATGACTTCCATTGTTTCTGGTACTAATGGGATCTGGCCAGATAAATAAACAGCAGTACCTACTTTAACCGCTTGGCTATATGTGCCGATAGCTGCAGGTGCATTGTCTGTTGAAATAATTGCTTTGTTCATAATAATCCTACTTTTTACGGTATACACGTTGAACGTCAGGCATCACCCTGATCTTACGCATCACATCTGCGACGTGAACACGGTCTTTAACCGTGATACCTAAATCAATGATATATAAATTACTCTCTTTTTCGTCAGTGGCAATTTCGACGATATTTGCATTGGTACTTGCCACCACACTGGTTAATTTTGCAAGCGTACCCTGATGGTTGATGATTTCAACTCTGAGGCCTGCAATATACTCTTTTTCTGGGTTGTCATCCCATTTTACGACGAAATATTTAGAACGTTCGCTTTCCCAGCCTTTGATGTTTTTACACTCTTGGCGGTGAACATTTAAGCCTTTTCCTTGACTCACGTAAGCAGTGATAGCATCACCAGGAACTGGACGACAGCATTTCATGTAGTTAACTAGCATGCCTTCAGTACCAATGATCGCAGCTTTAGCTGTTTTAGCTAAATCTTCTATACTGCCATCATCCTCGTCAAGATCATCATTTTGCAATAAGCGCTTAGCAACCAATACACTCATGATGTTGCCACAGCCAATCTCAACCAGTAGTTCAAGCATGGTCGAAAGTTTATGCTCAGCTAATACACGGTCAATTTGCTCTTGTGAAATATCACTTAACTGGTATTCTCCAAGGGCGGAATCGAGTAAACGACGACCTAATTCAAGCGCTTCTTCTTCGCGCTGGCTCTTAAGGTAATTACGCACCCCTAAACGCGCTTTACCTGTAACAATGAAGTTTAACCAAGTGGCATTAGGGTGTGCTCCAGAGCTGGTAATGACTTCGACGGTTTGACCGGTATCGAGCGCTTTACTGAGTGGATAAGGTTTACGATTTACGCGCGCGCCTACACAGGTATTTCCGACATCGGTATGCACTGCATAAGCGAAGTCGACGGCAGTTGCACCCATAGGTAGTTCTACAATACGACCATCAGGCGTAAAGACATAAATTTCTTCTGGGAATAGTTCAGTCTTAACGTTTTCAACAAACTCAAAAGATGATCCGGCGCTTTGTTGTAATTCAAGTAAGCTCTGCATCCATTGACGAGCGCGTTGTTGTGCAGTGTGGCCCGCACTGTCGCCGGACTTTTTATACATCCAGTGCGCAGCAACTCCTTTGTCAGCCATTTGATCCATATCATGGGTACGAATTTGGATCTCGACTGGAATACCATGTGGGCCAACAAGTGAAGTATGCAGTGATTGGTAACCATTCGTTTTCGGAACTGCAATGTAGTCTTTAAAGCGGGTTTCGATTGGCTTATATAAATTATGTGCTACACCAAGAACGCGGTAACAAGTATCTAAGTTATCAACAGCAATGCGGAAAGCATAGATGTCCATTACTTCGTTGAACATTAATTCCTTATTGAGCATTTTTTTATAAATGCTGTAGAGGTGTTTCTCACGGCCGCTAACATTCGCTTCAATATCAGCTTCTTCAAGACGAGATTTGATCTCATTTTGAATATTGCTTATGACTTCTTTACGATTACCGCGAGCTTTTGCGACTTCTGATTTTAGAGCGCGATGACGCATCGGATAGAGCGCCTGAAATCCTAAATCTTCTAATTCATTTTTTATGTCATGAATACCAAGACGATTAGCAATAGGCGCAAAGATTTCTAGTGTTTCTCGGGCAATACGACGACGTTTATCAGGGCGAAGTGCGCCAAGCGTTCGCATGTTATGCGTTCTGTCGGCAAGTTTAATCAAAATAACGCGGATATCCTGAGTCATCGCCATGATCATTTTGCGATAGTTTTCAGCTTGGAATTCTTTTTTATCTTTAAAGCTGAGCTTGTCTAGCTTACTCACGCCCTCGACAAGTTCAGCAACAGTATTGCCAAAAATCTCGGCAAGGTCCTGTTGACTGAAGTCAGTGTCCTCGATGACGTCATGCATCAGCGCAGCCATTAAGGTTTCATGGTCTAAACGCATACTTGCAAGAATTTGTGTCACTTCAACTGGGTGAGTGATATAAGGCTCGCCACTAGAGCGAGTTTGCCCTTCATGGGCTTCACGCGCCACTACGTAGGCTTTTTGAACCAGTTCTACGTCAGCGGGGGAAAGGTATTCTGAGATCTTTTGCTTCAGGCCTTCAAAAAGATACATTCACACTCCAATGTTCCAGTGAAGTAATATGATGCTATGAATATACGATGAATTATCAGAGAAACCAATGGCTAGCTGTGACTTTTATGTCTACATAAGGTAATAAACCTGTACTCCGGGTAATAAATCTATCCCTAGAGGTTATTTTCAACGAAAATAGCGCTGAATTCACCATTATCAGGACCGCTATTGACGCACAAATTCGACTTGCCTAATACAGGTACTTAGGTGGTAGCAGGACGCGTGAGCAGTGTTACTCTCAAAAGTCTCCGCCTGCAGATAAGAGAGTATTTATTAAACAATATCAATCTTTAAGTAAATCACTTAACCAAAATTCAGGCCCATATTTTGTTAGAGCGCCCCTAAAAACAACAAAGCCAGCGTTAAAGCTGGCTTTGAGTTGAAGTGCAGGAGATTTTAGCTGTTACCACCAACGATTGCAGCAACCGCAGCAAGCTCTGCAGCTTCTTGGTTTTGTTGCTCTTCACGGTCGATCATATCAAGAGACGAGTTGTTCACAAGTCCTTGTTCGATCTCACGTAGAGCAATTACAGTTGGCTTATCGTTTTCAGCGTCAACCATAGGATCTTTACCACCTACAGAAATCTGACGAGCGCGACGCGCCGCTACTAGGATTAAATCAAAACGGTTACCAATTTTATCTACTGCATCTTCTACAGTTACGCGAGCCATCGAAGCACTCCAAAGTTATACATATCGAATTGGTAAGTTTACTTGATGCAAACCAATTCTCCAATAGGTGGTTAAAAATTTATCTTGTTTAAATGAGAGAGACTATGCCAATAACTCAGTAATTAAACTTTGATGACGGTGTTTTTGAGCATCCAGTTCAAGACGAGCAGCCATAACGATGTGTTCAAGTTGTGTAAGTGCAAGATTGAAATCGTCATTAACTAGTACATAATCGAATTCAGCATAGTGTGAGCTTTCTGATTTTGCTTTCGCCATGCGGCCCGCAATCACTTCTTGTGAATCCTGTCCGCGATTATTTAAGCGGTTTTCAAGCTCGGATTGCGACGGCGGTAAAATAAAGACCGTCTTTACTGATGGCATTAAATTACGAACTTGACGTGCACCTTGCCAATCAATATCTAAAAATACATCAATGCCTAGCTCAAGTTGAGACTCTATCGCTGCCTTTGAAGTACCATAGTAGTTTTCGAAAACTTGTGCCCACTCAAAAAAGTCATCTTGACCAATCAAGGCTTTGAATTCATTTACACTAACAAAGTGGTAGTGCTCGCCATTGTTTTCACCTGGGCGAGGGTCACGTGTGGTGTGAGAAACAGACACTTTAATATCAGCATGTTTTTCTAACAGTGCTTTGATCAGGCTTGATTTGCCAGCACCAGAAGGCGCTGAAAGAATAAATAAATTACCGCGAGTTTGTGAAGTCATAATTAAATCTGTGGCTTGAAACGTGATTTGGTTTCTAAAAGCATATTTTAAACCCTGTAAGTTTAATTGGCTAGAACAGAATTCGAGCGCAATAAAATTGTCATACAGCGGTTGTAAACTGAGCAAATACTGTTTCTGTTTTGGTGATCTGCAGTGGAGATCTGTCGCATAGAGGCGCTTAAAATTGATGCGCAGAGTTTACAAACTATATTAGACGAACGTTTAGTTGAGCCCCTATTTCAACCAATTTGCGATGTTGCGCGGCAAACTATCTTAGGTTTTGAGGCATTAAGCCGAGGTCCTGAAGGATCTGAGTTAGAATCACCAAACGTCTTATTTACTGCAGCGCAGCGTTTTAATAGGCTCTCTGAATTAGAATTATTATGTCGTGAAAAAGCGATTGAACGATTTGCTGAATTGAACTTATCGGGTAAATTATTTCTAAATGTTAGTCCTAACACATTATTAGATCCAAACCATCCCAGAGGTGAAACCTTACAACTTATTCAGCAGTTTGGGTTACAGGCTAATCAAGTCGTGATTGAAGTGACAGAGCAAGATAAAGTAGATGATGGCTTTTTGTTACTTAAAACCATTGGCCATTACCGCAAATTGGGCCTTAACATTGCTATTGATGACTTAGGAGCGGGTTACTCAGGGTTAAAACAGTGGTCAGAGTTACAGCCTGACTTTGTAAAGATCGATCGTTACTTTATCGATCATTGCGATCAAAGTTTGGTTAAGCGTGAGTTTTTAAAGTCTATTATTGAGCTTGCTAAAGTAACGCGCACATCTGTGATTGCAGAGGGAATCGAGCGAGCTGAAGAATTAGCTCTGATAACACAGTTGGGAATTACGAATGCGCAAGGGTTCCTAATTGCACGACCCGCACATGCTCCATTGAATACCTACCCGAATACTCTTAAGGAGTCGAGCCAAACACAAGGAAATGTGATGCAACGAGGTTTAGTTAAAACAATTGGGGAATTAACGCATGACGCTTCAGCGGTATTAAATGGCGTATTGTGCCAAGACGTTCATCGTGTGTTTGAAAAAGATAAGCAGTTGGTGAGTCTCGCTGTAGTTGATGAACAGCAAATGCCTTTGGGTTTACTTCATAGAGATCAATTAACAGAAGTTTTTGCTGCGCCTTATGGTCATGCTTTATATGCTAAAAAGCCTCTGGCTTCTCTAATGGATAAACAGCCTTTAATTGTCGACGAGCAAACACAGCTAGATGAAGTGAGCCAGTTAATTACAGAGCAAGACTTTGATATTCGTCGTCATATTGTGGTGACGCAAGGTGGAAAATACTTTGGCTTGGTACCACTTAGAGCGATTTTAAAACACATTACCGAGGAAAAAATTCGTAATGCGCAGCATGCAAACCCACTCACTATGTTACCAGGCAATGTCGCAATCAACGAAGCTATAGAACAGCGACTATTAAATAAACAAGAATTCACCTTGGCATACATCGATTTAAATCACTTTAAGCAGTTCAATGACCTGTATGGTTATGCCAGTGGTGATGGGGTGATAAAGCTGCTAGCTGATGTGATCAGTGAGTGTTGTATTGGCTTTTCTGGGTTTGTTGGACACATTGGTGGCGATGATTTCATGGTGGTATTTGATGGCGATGATGCCGAACCGCTTTGTCGAGAAATTATCAATGAGTTTGAATTGATGTCTAAAAGCTATTTTACCGCTGAGCATGTAAAGGCAGGGGGTTATTGGGCTACAAATCGAGAGGGACAGCAGCAATTTGTGCCTTTACTCACACTGTCGATAGGTTTGGTGTCACCGCATGTAAATAGCTGTCATAACAGTCATCAGGTAGCGGCTCTTGCAACAGATGCCAAGAAAGAAGCGAAGCGTTATCGCAACAGCTATTTATTTGTAGCAAACAAGCGCCGACCAACAGTGGCGATTGTTTCTTAATCAGAAATACTTGAGTCGTGGCTCTGTTTTGGGTAGCTTAGAATAAAATAAGTGGGGGCCCACTATATGCAACGACTCATAAACTTTTTTATTATCATAAGTGTTTGTGCTGTTTTTTCGATTAAAGCAGAAAAAGCTGAAGCTATAAAAATCGCGAAAGAGCCTAGAAAGCTTTATGAACGTGATCATTACCTTTATGAGTTGCTCGATAAAGCGTTAAAAGCTGCAGGTGCTACTTACGACTATGAGCATGTCACCGTTCACCCTCATCAACAGCGTACTTTGATGGCGCTCTCGTCAGGAAAAGTTGACCTGCATTGGAGTATGACTAGCCCTGATCGTGAGCAAATCGCAATAGCTATTCGTGAGCCTTTATTTAAGGGTTACATAGGCAAGCGGGCGATCATGGTGAAAAAAGAACACTTTGCGCAGTTCGCAGAACTTAAAAGTATTGAACAATTAAAAGCATTTACTGCAGTACAAGGGCATGATTGGCCTGATACGAAAGTTTTGGCATTTCATAGCTTGCCTGTAAAGCCACTCTCTAACTATCAAGCTATGTTTAAATTATTAGCATCTGGTAGAGTAGACTACTTTCCTCGTTCTTTTATTGAGGTGAACGCTGAGCTTGAGGAAAACCCTGATAAGTTTGTGTTGCTCCCGAATGTTTATTTAGAATATCCAACAGCATTTTATTTTTTTGTAAATAAAGCAAAACCACATTTGGCAGATGAGCTAAAACGTGGATTGAATAAATTAAAGAATAGCGGTGAATTTGATGCGTTATTTTCGCGCTATTTTGAAAAAGATTTAGCGCGGTTATCTATGTATCACTCTGATAAGGCTATTAGATTGAAGAACCCGTATTACAATGCTGATTGAGTTATTTTCAGCAAAATAAAAAAGGAGCCGAAGGCTCCTTTTTTCAAACCCAGTAAATTCTTAATTACTTAAGTAATGACTCTGTTAATGTCGGGCGAATTTCTTTTACGATCTGTTGGCAAAGCTTAGGTGAACCACACACGATGTTACCGCTCTTAGTGTAGTTAGTACCGCCTGCAAAATCAGTGATCATGCCGCCAGCTTCTTTAATAAGTAGCTCACCTGCTGCTGTATCCCAAGGTTTAAGACCGATTTCGAAGAAGCCATCGATACGACCTGCAGCGACATAAGCCATATCTAATGCCGCAGAGCCTGCACGACGAATATCAGCTGTGTGAACAAATAATGCTTTAAACGCTTCAGTATATGCATCAATATGATGCTTTTGCTTGAATGGGAAGCCTGTTGCTAGCACAGTACCTGCGATTTCGTTATTTTTAGCAACACGAAGGCGCGTGCTGTTAAGCTGTGCTCCTTGACCACGAGAAGCAGTGAACAACTCACTGCGCACTGGATCGTAGATAACCGCTTGGTCTAAACGCCCTTTTACTTTTAGTGCGATTGAGATGGCATAATGAGGAATGCCTTTGATGAAGTTTGTTGTGCCATCTAATGGATCGATGATCCATTGGTAGTCAGCATCTTTACCCTCGGTAACACCCAGTTCTTCACCCACAATTGAGTGCTCTGGATACGCTTTTAAAATTGTTTCACGGATGATAGATTCCGCTTCTTTATCTACGTTAGTAACAATATCGTTGCTACCTTTTTGCTGGGCTTCAACACGTGATAAATCTTCACTTGCACGTAAGATCACTTTAGCAGCATTACGCGCAGCGCGTACCGCAATGTTTAACATTGGATGCATGGCATTACCTTTGGGTTGTAAAAGAACAGTATAAATACGTTGCCTACTGACAACGCAATAAGCACAGGACGGCGTATTTTAGCGATTTTTACCTTAAAGTAAACCCAAAAAACAAAATAAAACTGTTGTTTTTTTGACCGCGTTGAAATTGCATATAAAAATATAGACGAAGATTTTTGAGTGGTAGAAAAAGGCTGTGGTAAACTTAACAAATTATCAATTTTCGTCGTAAAGGCTTAGTGAAATGGCATTAGAAGATATTCGTATTGTGTTAGTAAACACCTCTCATTCTGGCAATATTGGTTCAGTTGCACGTGCAATGAAAACCATGGGGTTATCAAAACTATATTTAGTTGACCCGGCTTGTGAGGTGGATAGCCATGCCAGTGCGCTCGCAGCTGGCGCAACTGATGTACTAGGTAATAGCGTGACGGTGAGCAAGTTAGAAGAAGCCATTGCTGACTGTTCACTCACAATTGGTACAAGTGCCCGTTCACGAACGTTGTCTTGGCCAATGGTAGAGCCAAGAGAGTGTGCTCAAAAATTGGTTGATGGATCTGAAAGTGGTCCGGTTGCTTTAGTTTTCGGTCGTGAAAACAGCGGTCTGACCAACGATGAGCTACAGCTTTGTAACTACCACGTATGTATTCCTGCAAATCCTGAATATAGTTCACTAAACCTTGCAATGGCCGTCCAAACCCTTACCTACGAAACGCGTATGGCGTTTTTAGATAAGCAAGACAAGCCAGTAGAAGAAGACGATGCCGTTTATCCAAGCTCTCAGCAAATGGAGCTTTTTTACGAGCACTTAGAAAGTACATTGAAAGAAACTGGCTTTATTATCAAGCAGCACCCAGGCATGGTAATGACAAAACTTAAGCGCCTGTTTAATCGTGCCCGTCCTGAAGATCAAGAACTCAATATTTTACGTGGTATTTTGACTTCAATTAATAAGTCAACAGGCAATAAATAACCTCTGATTATTTTTTGTTTAATACTTGACTAAATTAGTCGGGTAATTACAATGTGAAGTACTTGAGTAAAATACTCGGGTATTGCATTTATTACTTTAGTAGCAAGTGCAGTGAGTAATACTTGACTATCCTAGTCAGGTAATTAAAATTCACCACCTGATAAAACGCTGAGGGGGCAACAATGAAACTAACATCTAAAGGCAGATATGCAGTCACAGCGATGCTTGATGTTGCTTTGCACGCCGATGTTGGCCCAGTTCCTTTAGCTGATATTTCTGAAAGGCAAGAAATATCATTATCTTACCTAGAACAATTATTTGCTCGTTTACGTAAACATGGCTTAGTGAGCTCTGTGCGTGGACCGGGCGGCGGCTATTTACTTGGCCGAGATTCGCAAACTATCTCTGTAGGTGATGTGATTAATGCAGTCGACGAGTCAGTTGATGCAACCCGTTGTCATGGTGAAGGCGGCGGTTGTCAGAACGGCATGCGTTGTTTAACTCACACACTATGGTCTGATCTAAGTGAGCGTATTGCTGAGTTTTTAAATAATATTTCCCTAGCTGAGTTAGTCGCCAAATCTGATGTGCAGTCAGTTGCTTCTCGTCAAGATAGCGCTGTTAAGACTGCCACAAAGCAACTAGATAACATTCAAGTGAGCTGTCAACTTTAAGTTGGCGTCAAGCGGAGAAACCAATGAAATTACCGATATACCTAGATTATGCAGCAACCACTCCGGTTGATCAGCGCGTTGCAGACGAAATCATGCAATGTCTGACTATGGATGGCAATTTTGGTAACCCAGCATCACGTTCACACCGTTTTGGTTGGCAGGCAGAAGAGTTAGTGGACCAAGCTCGTAACGATATCGCTGATTTAATCAATGCAGATCCGCGTGAAATTGTTTTCACCTCAGGTGCGACAGAATCAAATAACCTAGCAATTAAAGGTGCTGCTAACTTCAACAAGAAGAAAGGCAAGCATATTATTACGGTTAAAACTGAGCACAAAGCCGTTTTAGATACATTCCGTGAATTAGAGCGTCAAGGTTTTGAAGCAACTTATTTAGAGGTTGAAGAAAACGGTTTACTTGACCTTAAAAAATTAGAATCCGCAATGCGAGATGACACAGTACTTGTGAGCGTGATGCACGTGAACAATGAGCTAGGTGTTATTCAAGATATTACGACCATCGGCGAAATATGTCGTGAGCGCAAGATCATGTTTCACGTAGATGCAGCGCAAAGTGCCGGTAAAGTAAAAATTGACCTACAAAAATTAAAAGTCGATTTCATGTCTTTCTCTGCGCATAAAGTCTATGGCCCTAAAGGCATTGGTGCGCTTTACGTTCGTCGTAAACCGCGTGCCCGTCTAGAAGCTCAAATGCACGGTGGTGGCCATGAGCGTGGTATGCGTTCTGGTACCTTAGCGACTCACCAAATTGTTGGTATGGGTACCGCTTTCCGTGTTGCTAAGCAAGATTTCGAAAAAGACCATGCTCATATTAGCACGCTCCGTAAGCGTTTGATTGATGGCTTAATGAGCATGGACGAAGTGTATTTTAATGGTGCGATTGAGCAGTCTGTACCAGGCATTTCAAACATTAGTTTCAACTTTGTTGAAGGTGAGTCATTACTTATGGCTGTTAAAGACATTGCGGTTTCTTCTGGTTCTGCATGTACTTCAGCAAGTCTTGAGCCATCGTATGTATTACGTGCATTAGGCCGTAATGACGAACTAGCGCATAGCTCAATTCGTTTCAGCATCGGTCGATTCACGACGGAGGAAGAGATTGATTACACTGTTGAGTTACTTAAAAACTCAATTGGCCGTCTTCGTGAAATGTCTCCACTTTGGGAGATGCACCAAGAAGGCATTGATTTAGATAGCGTTGAGTGGGCTCACCACTAATTTAACGTGTAGCAAGTTTATAGCGGGTAGCGAGGAAAGAATTATGGCGTACAGTGATAAAGTAATTGATCACGTAGAGAACCCAAGAAACGTAGGTGCTCTAGATAAGAACGATCCAAGCGTTGCAACAGGTATGGTGGGTGCACCAGCTTGTGGTGACGTGATGAAGCTGCAGATCAAAGTGTCTGACCAAGGTGTCATTGAAGATGCTAAGTTCAAAACTTATGGCTGTGGTAGTGCGATTGCATCATCTTCACTGGTAACAGAGTGGGTTAAAGGCAAAACACTAGACGAAGCTTCTGAAATCAAAAATACAGATATTTCTGCTGAGCTAGAATTACCACCGGTAAAAATTCACTGCTCTATTCTAGCTGAAGATGCGATTCAAGCTGCGATTGCAGATTACAAAAGCAAACAAGCTAAATAAGAGAGAGCGGCATGGCAGTAACATTAACTGACGCGGCAGCTAATCGCGTTCAGACATTCTTAACTAATCGTGGTAAAGGTATCGGTCTTCGTTTAGGTATTAAAACGACTGGCTGTTCAGGCTTGGCCTACGTATTAGAATTCGTAGACGAGTTAGATGAAGGTGATGAAGTGTATGAGCATAATGGTGTTAAAGTCATCATTGATGCGAAAAGCATGGTTTACCTTGACGGTACAGAGCTTGATTACACGAAAGAAGGTCTGAACGAAGGGTTTAAGTTTACCAACCCTAACCAAAAAGACGAGTGTGGCTGCGGCGAAAGTTTTACAGTGTAACTTACCTTGCTGTTGTTAACAAAGCCCTGCCTTGGTAGGGCTTTGTTGTATAATATCATTTAGCATAATAATTTTAGCGCTTTTGAATGAGTTAACCCAATGCATTACTTTGAATTGTTTGATATTCCCGTTTCATATAATGTTGATCTAAATGCTATAAATACCCGCTATTTAGAATTACAACGCGTTGTTCACCCAGACCGATATGCCGGAAAAAGTGAACGCGAAAAACTGTTGGCTGTCCAAAAGGCCGCAGAGATCAACGATGCATTAGCGGTGTTAAAACACCCAGTGAAACGTGCTGAATATATGTTGAGTGAAAAAGGCAAAGACATTCGGGCCGAACAGCAGACCTTACAAGACCCTATGTTTTTAATGCAGCAAATGGAACTGCGAGAAGCGCTAGAAGATCTTCCGCAGAGTAGTGATCCTGAGGCGGCTATCGAAGATTTTGAACAAGAAATTAAGCTACTTGATACGCAGTATTCAGCTCAACTTGCATCGCAATTAAGCAGTGATGACGATGCACACTTAGACGCTGCCGCTGATAATATTCGAAAGCTAAAATTTGTATACAAATTGCGTGATGAATTATCACGTATAGAAGACAGTTTATTCGACTAAACCAAATTGGTTTATAAACGAAACTAAAAACGTAGAGCACTATGGCACTATTGCAAATTGCTGAGCCGGGGCAGAGCGCGGCACCTCATGAACATAAGCTAGCTATTGGCATTGACCTTGGTACCACAAACTCTTTGGTTGCGACGGTACAAAGTGGCGAGGCCAAAACTCTAACAGATTTTGATGGCTCAGCGATGTTGCCATCTGTGGTTCGCTATGAAGCTGATAAGATCACTGTAGGTCAAGCTGCCGCTGCAGCATCAGCAGAAGATCCGACTAGCACGTTAATCTCAGTAAAGCGCTTCTTAGGTAAGTCTCAAACTGAGATTGAACAAAGTTATGGCCAACTGCCTTACGAGTTCGTGGAAAATAATGGCAGCTTAGCCATTAATACTGCCATGGGTGCAATCAACCCAGTACAAGCATCAGCAGAAATTTTAAAGTCACTAAAAGAACGTGCAACAGCCAGCTTTGCTGGTGAAGAAATTAAAGGCGCCGTGATCACTGTACCGGCATATTTTGATGATGCACAGCGTCAAAGTACCAAAGATGCCGCAGAGCTTGCAGATCTAAACGTATTACGTTTATTGAACGAACCAACAGCAGCAGCGGTTGCTTATGGCTTAGATTCAGGACAAGAAGGCGTGATCGCTGTTTACGATTTAGGTGGCGGTACATTTGATATTTCTATCTTACGTTTAAACCAAGGTGTATTCGAAGTATTGGCAACGGGCGGTGACTCAAGCCTTGGCGGCGACGACTTTGACTCTGTACTAGTGGCACATTTTAAAGAACAAACGCAAATTAATGATTTAAACAATTCAGAGCTACGTTTATTCATCAATAAAGCTAAAGCGTGTAAAGAAGCGTTATCTAGCTATGAAACCGTTAATGTTGGTTTAGAACTTCGTAATACAGCTCATACAGTGACAGTAACACGCGCTCAGTTTGCTGAGATGGTGATGCCGTTAGTGAAAAAGACATTACGTGCTTGTCGCCGTGCAGTAAAAGACGCTGATGTGTTACATGAAGAAATCTTGCAAGTAGTTATGGTAGGCGGTTCAACCCGAATGCCAGTTATTCGTGAGCAAGTTGAAGTCTTCTTTGATAAAAAGCCACTGACTTCTATCGACCCAGATCGCGTAGTTGCAATCGGTGCTGCGATCCAGGCAGATATTCTCGTAGGTAACAAGCCAGATTCAGACATGTTACTGTTAGATGTATTGCCATTGTCTCTAGGTCTAGAGACCATGGGCGGATTGGTTGAGAAAATCATCCCTCGAAATACCACTATTCCAGTAGCACGAGCACAAGAGTTTACGACATTCAAAGACGGTCAAACGGCCATGTCATTACATGTATTGCAAGGCGAACGTGAACTAGTAGATGATTGTCGTTCATTGGCTAAATTTAGCTTAAAAGGAATTCCAGCAATGGCAGCTGGTGCGGCGCATATTCGCGTTACCTTTAAAGTAGATGCAGATGGCTTGTTGAGCGTTTCAGCGATGGAGAAATCAACGGGTGTGCAAGCTGAGATACAGGTTAAACCGTCATTTGGCTTGTCTGACGATCAAGTTGCACAAATGCTGAAAGAGTCAATGAGCAACGCCAAAGAAGATATGCAAGCACGTATGTTGAAAGAGCAACAAGTTGAAGCGCTTCGCGTGTTAGAGGCGTTAGAAGCTTCTTTATCAACAGATAGCCAGTTATTAAATGATGACGAGCTAGCAGCGCTTCACAATGAAATGCAGAAGCTGGCTGATTTACGTGAAACTGCGACATCACCAGATGAAATTAAAACGGCCATTGAAGCTGTAGATACGGCAAGTAGTGAATTTGCTTCGCGCCGTATGGATATGTCAATTAAACAAGCCCTTACTGGGCAGTCTGTAGACGAGGTATAAGTAATGCCACAGATTATTTTCTTACCCCATGAAGAGCTTTGCCCTGAAGGCGCTGCAATTGAAGCAAAAACAGGTCAAACTGTACTCGATGTTGCTTTAAAAAATGGTATTTCAATTCCTCATGCTTGTGAAAAATCATGTGCCTGTACAACTTGTCATGTGGTGGTCCGTGAAGGTTTTGACTCGTTAGAAGAAAGTGACGAGCTAGAAGATGATATGCTAGACAAAGCATGGGGTTTAGAGCCTGAATCACGTCTAGGCTGTCAGGCAATCATTAACGATGAAGATTTAGTTGTAGAAATTCCAAAATACAACCTGAACATTGTGAATGAAGATCATTAATCGATTTTGATTATAAAAAACCCGTAGTCTTTACTACGGGTTTTTTTTATGGAGACAAAACATGTATTGGCATAAGACTTTAAATAGCTCATTTATTAATGGCAAATCGTACCAAGGTAGCGATACTTTTTCAGTTAATAACCCTGCAAATGAACAGTTGATTGAAACACTTTCATCGGTTGATATAGTAGGCTGCCAGAAAGCATTGGATGCCGCAAATACATGTTTTGAAGCGCTAAAATCGACCACAGCCAAACAGCGCAGCGATGTGTTATTAAAATGGCATAGTTTGATCTTTGATCATAAGCAGGCATTGGCTGAACTTGTCACCCTTGAACAAGGCAAGGTTTTAAAGGAATCTTTAGCCGAAGTTGATTACGCAGCGGGTTTTGTAAAATGGTTTGCTGATGAAGCGCTACGTAGTTATGGCGAAATTATTCCGGCCAATAGCCCGACTCAGCAATTGTCTGTTGTTAAGCAGGGAGTTGGGGTCGTCTTCGGGATCACACCGTGGAATTTCCCCCTTGCCATGATCACCCGAAAAGTGGCCCCTGCCTATGCTGCGGGTTGTAGTTTTATCCTCAAGCCATCTGAATATACACCACTAAGTGCGTTGGCGCTGTGTCAGCTTGCATTGCAAGCGGGTATGGAAGCGGGCGCTTTTCAAACCTTAGTCACAGGAGATGCTGCACAGGTTGGCGCATTTTTCTGTGAACACAAGCTAGTGAGAAAGATTACGTTTACCGGCTCAACACGAGTCGGACAAATTCTGTTATCACAAAGTGCACAGTCAATTAAACGATCTTCTCTTGAACTCGGTGGTAACGCCCCTTTTATAGTGTTTGAAAGTGCAGACATTAAAAAAGCAGTGCAAGGGCTGATGGTGGCCAAATTTAGAAATGCGGGGCAAACTTGTGTGGCTGCCAATAGGGTGTTAGTGCAAAGTACGTGTTTAAATGAATTCTTAGAAGAATTAAAGCTGCAAACTTCTAGATTAAAAGTAGCTGATGGCTTTACTAAAGATGTCGATTTAGGTCCATTGATAAATACAAAAGCGAAACTGAAAGCACAAAACTTAGTAGAAGGTGCTATTGCTCAGGGCGCCAAGATTGCTTATCAAGGTGAAGAGAAAGTTGGGCAATTTATGGAGCCTATCATTTTGACCGAAGTAAACCAAAGTATGGAGATAAGTAAGAGCGAAATCTTTGCGCCTGTGGTCGCCATTCAAACTTTCGAAGATGATGCTCAAGCACTTACTTTGGCTAATTCGGTAGATGAAGGTTTAGCTGCGTATTTTTATTCGCAAGATATGGCACAAGTTCAACGCGTCGCAAGCCATCTTGAGTATGGTATGGTGGGTATTAATGAAGCGCTCATCTCAAACCCAGTCGCGCCATTTGGCGGTATGAAAGCATCAGGTTTAGGCCGAGAAGGAGCAAAACAGGGCCTAGAAGAATACCAAGAAGTTAAATATATCTGTCAAAGCTATTGATACCAATCCACAGTAATACTAAATTAATTTAAGGACTAAAACTGACGCTAGTTTCTTTAAAACCTTCTTATTTAGAATAACTAAACAGCAAAATTTTCGCCTGACTATGGACAAGTTTTCTTTGCCTCAAAATAGATGCTTAATTAATAGAGTTGGTATAATCCAAAGCTATACCGAAAGAATGTATTGGCATCCTTACTTCAGACAGGATAGTGTGTATACAATTTTTCGCTGATTATCTAACCTAAAGCTGTTACACTCTTGCGCCTGTTAATTTTTGGTCAACAATTTTAAATGGTAACAGAGCAACATAAATTAATGCTTGTGGTACTTGCAGGTGGGCTTGGTAGCCGATTTGGTGGTAACAAACAAATTACCCCTCTGCCCAAACTTGAGCGTACCATTATGGAACTTAGCATTGATGATGCATTCAATGCAGGTATCAAGCAAGCAGTGCTAATCATTAATAGAGCCGTTAGGGCAGAGTTAGAGCAAGTAATATTACCGCGACTACCAGAGACGATGAAAATTACTCTGGTTGAACAAAGCATTGATATGTTGCCCACTGAGTTTCTGCATTTAGCTGAACATCGAACTAAGCCTTGGGGAACAGGGCATGCATTATTATGTGCAAAGCCCCATTTGAAGGGGCCCGCAGTGGTTATAACCGCTGATGACTATTATGGGCCGAATGCCTATAAACAAATGGTAGAACATTTTAACCAATCTCAAGATGCTAGTTGTATGGCTATGGTTGCCTTCCCGATTGAAAAAACGCTCTCTGAGCAAGGCGGAGTTAACCGCGGTATTTGTGAGGTTGAACAATGCTCACTCAAGCGTGTCACTGAGAGCTTAAATATTCATCAAACTGAGCATGGTCTGGTGGGAGAAATTGAAGGGAAACTTCATCAATTAGATAGTCAGAGTCTCGCTTCAATGACTTTTTGGGGCATTACACCCATCTTGATGGCTAAACTAGAAAATGGTTTTAAAAAATTTCTAGAAGATTATGACAGCGATGTCAAAAAAGAGTACTATTTACCTAATTGCATCCAAGCCTGCATAGAAAATAAATATGTTTCAGTACGAGTTTATTCTGCTATTGATTTTTGGTTTGGTGTTACATTTAAAGAAGAATTAGAAAGCGTAGCAGGAAAGATTTATGAACATCGTCAAGGATGAGCAGATTACCACGCCAATTATACCAGTATCTGAGGTAACTATGACTAACACTGCGATAGCTGAGTATTTGTCGCAACAATTTGGCTTAGACCATGAAAGTGCCACAATTAAACCTATAGGCAGTGGTCATATTAATACCACGATGTTGTTAAAAGATTCACAACAAGCAGTGGTTGTGCAAAAGCTTAATACTGAAGTATTTCCTAACCCGGCACATTTGGTTGAAAATGCTCGAGCAATTGAACAGCATCTTACAAAAAAAGCCGAAAATAACGCTTACGAATTAGAGATTATCAAACATTTGCCGACCACTTCACAGGAATATCTAGTAAATGTCGATGGTAGTGTGTGGCGAGCGTTAGAGTTTATTGGTAAGAGTTATAGTGAAGATGTGGTGAGTTGTCCGGAGAAGGCACAAACCGCAGCGAACGCATTTGGCCAATTTGCAAAAGCATTGTCAGATTTTGATGCTCAAGTACTGCACCATGTTATTCCTGACTTTCATAACCTTGCTATGCGAATTGCTGCATTTAATGGCAAACTTGAAGCAGATAGTAAAAATAGAGCTGAAAAATGCCAAGAGGAAATTGTATTTTGCCAAGCGCAATTTGCTCTTGCAGATGAGCTAGAATCTATCTATGGCACTATTCCACTTAGACCGTGTCACAATGACACTAAAATCAATAATATGCTGTTCTGTAAAGAAACCGATGGCGCTCGTTCCGTTATTGATCTTGATACTTGTATGCCTGGTTATTGGCTGTTTGATTTTGGTGATATGGTGCGTACCTTCTGCTCACCTGAAGAAGAAGATTCAACAAACCTTGATAATGTGCGAGTTCGAGAAGAGATTTTTGCAGCTTTAGTTAAGGGCTATGTGGCCCCATTAGAAAATGAGCTTTCACCAGAAGAAAAGCAAAGCTTTTTACTCGGCGCGAAAGTAATGCCATTTATGATTGGTCTTCGTTTTTTAACCGATTACTTGGATGGTGACAATTACTTTGCGACTAAGCACAGTGAGCACAATCTCTACAGAGCGAGAAACCAGTTTAAGTTATATCAAGATGTGGTTGCTAAAGAAGCATTACTTGAAAAATTAATACATAGCTAAATTAATTAGCTAAGATATCTAAAAAGCGCCATAGGCGCTTTTTTTGTGCCCAAAAAAATAGCAACATATATTTGTCGCAACTGAATGACAGCGCTTTACTTATTGGTTAGGGTAAATACTAATCAGCAATAATACTTAATAATTTGAGAAGCTAAAACTCACGCTAGCTGTGTTAAAAATTTATTATTTAGAATAACTAAACAGCAAAATTTTTGCCGTGCTATCGCAAAGTTTTATCCACCTCAAAATAGACTACTTAATTATACCGATTGGTATAAGTAGTTACAAAGAGGATAATTATAATGAAAGAACTAAACAGACGTGACTTTCTCAAGGCTGCAAGTGTTGCTGCTGCGGCAAGTTTTGCTGCCGGGTGCGCGCAAACATCAAGCTCAGGCACAGCATCTGTACCGACTCAAAAAGGTAAGTCGGTCATTGGTCTTATCGCACCAAAAATGGATGTAGTCAGGGTTGGATTCATCGGTGTTGGTCAACGAGGTTATGGCCATGTTCGTCGTATGAGTCATATTGAAGGGGCTGAAATTGTCGCCATTTGCGATAACCATGATGAGGTTTTGGAGCGTTCTGCAAATTATCTAGTCGAGCGAGGCTTAAAAAAACCAGCATTGTACCGAGGTTCGGATTTGGCTTATCAAGATATGTTAGCCCGTGATGACATTGATATTGTGATCATCTCAACGCCTTGGAAGTGGCACGCGCCAATGGCCATCGACACCATGAAAAGTGGTAAACATGCATTTGTAGAAGTACCTTTAGCACTGACTGTTGAAGAAATGTGGGATATTGTTGATACCGCAGAGCGCACTCAGAAAAACTGTATGATGATGGAAAACGTCAACTATGGCCGTGATGAGTTGATGGTTCTTAATATGGCTCGTCAGGGGTTATTCGGTGAGTTACTTCATGGTGAAGCCGCTTATATTCATGAGCTGCGTTGGCAGATGAAAGAAATTGATCATAAAACGGGTTCTTGGCGAACAGGGTGGCATGCTAAACGTGACGGTAACCTTTACCCAACACATGGTTTAGGCCCTGTTTCTCAGTATATGAATATTAACCGTGGCGATCGATTTGACTACTTAACGTCAATGAGCTCACCTGCATTGGGCCGAGCAGCCTATGCACAACGAGAATTTCCAACTGATCATCAACGCAATCAACTGAACTATATTGCTGGTGATATGAATACCACCATGATCAAAACGGTTAAAGGTCGTTCGATCATGGTGCAACACGATACCACCACACCAAGACCTTATTCTCGTCATAATCTGATCCAAGGTACTAATGGTGTATTTGCTGGCTTCCCGAATCGTATCGCACTCGAAAAAGGTGGCAACTTAGGTAACTTCCATGAGTGGGAACATGACATGACCCCTTGGTATGATAAATACGATCATCCGCTGTGGAAGAAAATGGGTGCAGAAGCAGAGCGTAATGGCGGCCATGGTGGTATGGACTTCTTAATGTTTTGGCGCATGATTTATTGTTTACGCAATGGTGAAGCGTTAGATCAAGATGTGTATGATGGTGCAGCTTGGTCTGTAATTTCACCACTCTCGGCTCAATCGGTGGCAAATCGAAGTGAATCTATTAGTATTCCGGACTTCACTAGAGGCGCATGGAAAGGTGCCACACCACTAGGTATTGTGGGGAGTTAATACGTTTAAGCGTGCGATGGGCGCGCTTTTTTGATTTTTGATTTTTGATTGAAAATATATAAGGTACCTTTAGATTTCCATCGGTTGTGTGTAGTTGGTTGTAAAAGAAAAATAATACGTTCATTATAAACCTTCAAGTTGAGTAATTTATATCAAGCCATCAGGCTAGAGTCGTTCTTGATTCCCTTTCGACGCTATAAGATGAATCAGCTGAGTCAGAAAGTTAAGTGTGTGGTTATCATGCATTTGGACAATCAGAAGTTGCTGCTTTATATTATTAGAACGGTGATGTTTTGCTGCGGAAAATTAGTCAGAGGTTCTTGAACTTATAAACCTCATAATCGACAAAAAACAAAGAAATGCCGTTATAACAAGACGCTTTAATGAATTTATTCAACATGGAAAACAATGAACTTTGATGATTGTCATAACGTTCAGTTTAATGAGAGAAGGCTCTTCACTCACCAGCAGGACAGGAGCAATTAAACGCCACAAGCAGACTTTATGAAGGGTAAAAACCTCAATAAAACTATTCCTTAAAAAATCCAAGAGGCTAAAATAAATAAAAGAATTCTATTATGGACTTCAAAATGCAGCTATCTGTAGAAATTAGTAAATATCCTCTTCATTCTGAGTATATACCTTTTATCAAAGCTTTTATTGAGCGCTTAAATACACATCCTGAACTTACAGTGTTAACCAATACAATGTCGACTCAAGTCTTTGGTGACTATGACCTCGTTATGTCGGTACTTCAGCAGGAAATGAAGCGTTCTTTTGAAGAGTTTGGGAAAATTGTATTTGTGTGTAAGTTCATTTCTGGAGATTTATCACCGCAATGATTGAATTCTTAAGTGCCACATTTTCCGGTTTTACTGCAATGTCAGGCTGGGAATATATCGCGGTCATACTTTCTTTGGCTTACGTCTTTTTGGCTGTGAAAGAAAATCAATGGTGTTGGCCTGCAGCTTTTCTCAGTACATTTATTTATACCATTATGTATTGGAATGGTGCATTGTTAATGGAATCCGCATTAAATGTGTACTACATGCTGATGGCTGTAGTTGGTTGGTATATGTGGCAACAGGGCAAGCAGCCAGATTCAGTCGCTCCTATCATTTCTTGGTCATTGTCGAGGCACTTGTACATCATCGTTATGACAGCTCTGACTGCAACAGGTGTCGGTTATGTGATGGACAATTACACGCATGCTGATTTTGCATATTTAGACAGTTTTACAACGTGTTTTGCCGTGATGACAACTTATTTAGTGGCTAAAAAGGTATTAGAGAATTGGTTATATTGGATCATCATTAATGCAGCATCAATGTACTTGTTCTTTGTAAAAGGATATTACCCTACTTTTGTGCTTTATGTGTTTTATACCGTCATAGCATGTTGGGGCTACAAACGTTGGTATGAAGAACACGAACAAAGAAACGGCTTACCTCTTGCGAGTCTTTAGTTTTCAAAACTTGTCAGATGAAGTAAAAGGTTTTGTAGCAGAGGTTTTTCCTTTCAGGCAAGTTGACGCATGCTACCAAATCACATCAGGGCTCAGTAATCACAACTATTTAATTGTTGTCGAGCAGAATAAATATTTGCTTAAGCTTTATCAAAATAACATGCCCACTCCAAGCCTTGCTTTTCAAGGTTTAATAGCAACAACACAGTCTAATATTCAAGAAGTAATTTGTTGGGATGAAGCTCTTAAAGTTGCGTTATTTACTTATATTGACGAAGCTGTTGAGGGCATAGATAAGAAACGTTTATATAATTTGGTTGAAACAATCGCTTTAGTACATCAACAGTCATTGCTTAATTTACCCGTCTCTCTTGATGTTAAACAAGTACTGTCTGATTCGAGTATTGCCTTTAAACAACGTTTTAATTTAGACGTTGAGTACTGCATGCGTTCGCTTGATAGTTTTCCAAAAGAGGTAGGGTGTTGCCATAACGACCTAGTCAGAGAAAATGTAATAGCGACTGAAGCTGGAGTAGTTGTGATTGACTTCGAATATGCAGCAGTTGGCGATATTTATTTTGACATAGCTGGGTTGGTGACTAGTTTTCGGCTAACTCATGATGAAATAGTGTGTATGCTGAATATCTATTATGGCAGTAAAGGTTCTCAAGTGCCTGATTATGCAATAGAGAAATTAAGGGGGTTTAGAGTTGCTTACCTATTGTTGTGTATCTCTTGGTACGAGGTGCGAGGTGAAGTAGAGAAAGCTACTTCACACGCGTTGCAATTAAAGCGTTTAAATACCACCTAAGCGCTTTGCTAATTCTTTGTATTTCTCTACATCAGTTTGATCAAATACCGGATCACCTTGTGCATCTTCGCCCTTTGCGATCAGTAGGTTTTCACGAGCAAGTCTTTTCACTCTTTCCACTTTAACTTCTAGAAAATCAGCAACTTGCTGCGTGGTCATTTGGCTCATAATAGCTTCCTCTCGATGTGTTAAGCTTTTATTGTTTTTGTTACCGCATTAAACAACGTTTTATGTTAATAGAACGTAGTAACTTGCTGTCTATAATACTGGTAAAATAAAATCTAAGCATAGTCAAAAATGCAAAAAATCGCTAAAAAGCATTAATATTCTTGTTTTCAGTATGTTATTTAATCAGCTGAAAATGAAATGCTAGTATTTGCAAAGAAATGACATTACTATATGCATCGTTTGTATGCTCTCGTGGTGAAATGGATATCACGTAGCTCTCCGGAAGCTGAGTTGCAGGTTCGATCCCTGCCGAGAGCGCCATTAGCATTTCTCAAAAGCGGTTTTTGACCGTAAACAACCACTGCACACTGTCAATGTTATCTTCTTTATTTATCGGCGCGGCAATATCTAAATGTAATACTGTGCCAGCATTGGCACGACTCGGTGCAAGTCTTAATCCCATCCCTACATTCTTTAGTAGTGAGTTATCGACATTGACCTGAGCTTTGCCAGTCACCTTACCTGCATCGAAGAAAAGCGCCCCTCCAACCTTGAAAAGTTGCAGCAGGTCATATTCCCAGTAATAGCGTTTTTCTATATTAAATAAAGCACTGCGGCTACCTTGTTGGTAATTTAACGGATAACCTCTCAGTCCTGTTTCACCGCCCAAAACCAATTGTTTGTCTGCCGTTAAGTTTTTTGCATACTTCAAAGATAAGCTGGCAAACCAAGATTGTTGAATACTGGTATTAAGATAATATTGAAAGTTCACTGCACTTATGAAGTTTCGAGCTTCATTTTGGTCGGTATTCCACTCTCCTTGTATACTTGTATTTAATCGCCACAAACTACGTTCGGTTGTGTAATGCGCTTTGCTTGCAGAAAATTGATAAATGACGTGACTGTCGTCATCCACCCAATTATTAGATGAATAGCCTAGCTTGGCTTTAACATTCCAGCCTAAATTTAAATCCTCTGTGCGATAAATTGAATCAAAATTTCGTACCTTAATATAATCATTCTGAAGCCATTGTCCCTGAAAATATGGGTAGGTAAGTGAACGATTGTCTGCTATGGCAAGAAAAGAGAAAGGTGTAGTTTTAAAGTTATGCTGTTCATTGTGAAGACCCACAGTATATCTATGTGTCCACTGTGTTGGCGCCTGAACGGCAAAACCATAATACGCGTCATTAATTTCAGTGTCGTGTAAAAACTCAGAAACGACCTCGTTTCGAGAATAAATCGACTCTACACGTTTATTCGCATAAGTATAAACCCCATAGCTATGAGTCGACTTAATTGAATAAAATGGTAAGTAAGCCCCTAAATAATGCCGTTCTCCATCTGAATTATCAGCATACTCTATACGACCTCGGTAGCGACTCGACAAGATAGCTGGGTCGTCATAAACGAATAAATAACCGTTTCGGTCTTTATCTTCAGTTGCGGTAAAAGATAATCTTTTGCCATACCCTAATAGATTAGTTTCTCTAAAGCCGAGACGTGAGGAGTTTTCACCACCACTGCGACTAAAGCTAATGTCAGGCAGTAAAGTCCATAGATCTCTTGTTACAACCGTAACATGGACTTCGTTTTTACACCTTTCTTCAGCATATATGCGAGCATCGTAAAGATAATTTTGTTGACGTAACAAACGCTCTGATTCTTCTAACTCTTTGATGTCATATTTTGAGTCTTTGCTAAATAATAAAGTACTTAGAATAACTTCTGGCTCAGTTGTGATATGTGCATGGTTTGCAAAGCGAAATAAAAAGTTATTTTCTTCCGGTAAGTTGGTGTCGAAAACGTTTAACTGTCTTAAGGATATTTTTGTTATACGCTTGTTTTCGGATTCTTTGGGAAAAGTTTGCTGAATGTCGAGGTGACGCTTTATGTGGATGTCTTCATTATTATTTTGGCGTTGACTGCTGCAACTGTTTTCTTGAGAATCAAATATATCTGATTCTGCAAACGCAGCACCACAGAAGTAAAGTGAAGAGAATAAAAGCATCACTGGCTTACAATACTTTGTGAACACTAACTTCCTCCTACTGTTTATCCTCTTTTATATCATTATATTAAGCAGAAAAGTGAAGAACTGTCTAATTATTATGATAGGGTAGATATTAGAAATAGTTGCAATTGTTCAAGTAAAAGCTCGGCTTCAACCCCTTCAGGGCTTACCCATAAACTTTCGCTGTAGTGTTCAAAATTAAGATTAAAATTTTGTCCATGCCAACAAAAGCGTATTTGATGGCGATCTGCACCTTCTGAGGTTTCAAGAATAGAAAATGTCTCATGATTTAAGAATATTTTTCCCCAAAAGGTAAATTCATCGGCTTCCGGGAAAATGTCAGGTGCGATCTGCAGAAAATTAAATTTAGTGTTGAAGGTAATTTGCGTCATAATCAACTCGCGGCTAAGTAATTTCGGATCAGTTGCATAAATGGTGCGCCGTATTTACTAAGCTTACTAAAGCCAACTCCTGAAACATTTAAAAATTCAGCATCATCAGTTGGCATTTTCTGCGCCATCTCTGCTAATGTCTTATCGTTAAAGACGACATATGGCGGAACATCATCGGTATCAGCGAGTTCTTTACGTAAACTACGTAGCTTAGCAAATAGCTTTTTATCGTAATTAAATTGTGCCAGCTTATCTTGATATATGTGTTTAGCTTGTAAGCGAGGCTCGGCTAATTGCAGTACATATTCACCACGCAACACAGCTCTCGCCGCTTCTGTCAGTTTGAGACTTGCGCCTTGAGTAATATCTTGTGCAAGTAATCCATGATGAACAAGTTGGCGTAATATGCTCAGCCAATACTCGACGCTATGACTTTTACCTATACCATAAGTACTTAATTCGTGATGGCCATTATCGCGGATTCGACTGGTGTTTGCGCCTCTTAATAAATCGACGATATACCCTAAACCAAAGCGTTGTTGCGCTCGGTATACACAAGATAGCGCTTGTTGTGCTACTAAAGTTCCGTCAAAGCGTTTCGGCGGATTAAGACAAATATCGCAGTTGCCACAAGGCTCTCTCTGATATTCGCTAAAGTAATTAAGTAATATTTGTCGACGACAGGTTTGCGCTTCTGCAAAATTTGCCATTGCCTGAAAGCGTTGCTCTTCTACTTTACGCCTGTCTTCATCTGGAATATCTTCAAAAAAGCGTTTTACTCGACCTATGTCAGCTGGATCAAAATACATGATAGCTTCTGCGGCCAGTCCATCACGACCAGCTCGGCCTGTCTCTTGGTAATAAGCCTCGATACTTTTAGGTATATCGTAGTGAAGTACAAATCGTACATTTGATTTATTAATACCCATACCGAATGCGACGGTTGCAACGACAATATTGATATCGTCTCTGGCAAAGGCTTTTTGTACGAATTGGCGCTGATCATTACTCATGCCGGCATGATAAGCGGCGACATTAAAGCCGGCTTCGGCAAGTTTTTCTGAAATATCGTCTACACGCTTACGACTGGTGCAATAAATAATGCCGCTTTGACCTTTTTGATCACGTAAATAGCGCATGAGCTGAGAAAGTGGTTTGAACTTTTCTTCAATGGTGTAGCGAATATTTGGTCTGTCAAAACTGCCTGTATGAATATAAGGCGAGTTTAATCCAAGCTGATGCGCAATATCATGGCGTGTCGCAATATCTGCAGTTGCTGTTAATGCCATCATAGGATAGTGAGGAAAGTGAAGTTTGAGTTCACTTAAGCGACGATAATGCGGTCTGAAATCGTGCCCCCAGTGAGATACACAATGGGCTTCATCAATCGCAAAGAAGCGAATGTTTAAGCTTTTTAATCTTTGAATAAAATCAAACTGAAGTGCCTTTTCAGGGGCAACGTAAAGTAGTTTTAACGCACCTTCAGCTAATTGGTTAAAGATCATATTTTGCTGCGCAAAGTCGACGGTGTTGTTTATGTATGCTGCACTAACGCCAATAGCTTGAAGCTGAGAGACTTGATCTTCCATTAACGAGATCAAAGGCGAAATGACTACCGTCGCGCCATCAAATAACAGCGCAGGGATCTGATAACACAACGATTTACCGCCACCAGTGGGCAGCAAGACAAGCGTATCTTGCCCGCTCAATGCCGCATTAATTACAGCCTCTTGGCCAGGCCTAAACTCACTGTAACCAAAAGTGTTTTTTAATGCTTGCTTAGCAATAATTGAATGTTCGCAGATAGGGTCTGATTTCATGGCGGGCATTTTAGTGGCTTTTGCATTGCTTGTCTGTAAATTTATTTGCTCTATTGTGTTTGACTGTTTACAAAGGCTTGTAATGTTATGTCTGTAAGTTCCTATGTTCTGTCTATTTGCAACTAGCTTAGCAAGGTATAATGCCTTTTTACTTGCAGAGTTGTGCTAATGCTAAAAAATCAAACCCAACAGGGTTATCTGTATGCTGTCTTAGCATTTTTAATGTGGGGCATGGCGCCCATCTATTTTAAGCAAATTCAATCTATTTCTGCGTTAGAAATTCTGGTGCATCGTATAATCTGGTCAGTACTATTTTTAGTGCTTATTTTAGTTGTAGCAAAACAATGGCATCACATACGTCACATAGTTAAAAAACCTAAATTGCTTGGTTTACTTTGTGTGAGTTCAATTTTATTAGGCTTTAACTGGGGACTATTTATTTGGGCCGTGAATAATGACCATATGCTAGATGCGAGTTTGGGTTATTACATTAATCCATTACTGAATGTTTTGTTAGGTGTAGCTTTTCTGTCTGAGCGATTGCGAAAATGGCAGTGTACTGCTGTTGTGATTGCGTCATTAGGAGTTTTACTGCAAGTTATTGCTTATGGTTCTTTCCCTGTTATTGCGTTTGCTTTGGCTGGTTCTTTCGCTATTTATGGTCTCTTGCGAAAAAAAATGCCCGTTGAGTCACTACCGGGTTTATTAATAGAGGCTTTGATTTTAATGCCACTTGCACTTTCTTATTGGTATCTTACACCAGCAACTACCAGTACCGATATGTTCAATAATGAGACAGCTTTGAATCTTTTATTAGTGAGTGCAGGCGTCGTTACTACGCTCCCTTTACTTTGTTTCATTGGCGCAGCGAAGCGTTTACCTTATTCTACTTTGGGGCTATTTCAGTATTTGGGCCCAAGCATTATGTTTACTTTAGCGGTTACTCTATATGATGAAGTGTTTTCGATTGAAAGGGCAATCACGTTTGCCTGTATCTGGGGAGCGCTTGCTTTGTATAGTTGGGATAGTTTTAGGGCTGCAAGGAAGAAGTCTAAGAATTAAAGTGCGTATGCTCAATTAACTATGAGCATACAATTTATAAATTAGCGGCAGACTATTTTATTTCTACCTGATTGTTTAGCATTATAGAGTTTAATGTCTGCTTCTTTTATTAAGCTATCAACGTTTGAACTACAAGTAAAACAAAAACCAATGGACACAGTGAAGTGAATATTGTGTTTAGTTAAATCAACACTATGTTCATCAAGATAGCGTCTAAATTTTTCTAAGAGCTTTAAACTCTCTTCAGGGGTCGCGTTTTCAAAATATACAGCAAACTCTTCTCCACCAAGTCTTGCAGTAAGTTGGCCGACAAAATGAGCCTCAAACGCTTGTGCCAGAGCTTTTAAAACATCATCTCCAGCATCGTGTCCGTAATTATCATTGATTGATTTAAAGTGATCAACATCAATCATCGCTAAACCAACCTTGGCTTCTTTTGCTGCTTTTTGTTTTAGTGACTTGTTAGTAAACTCGAAAAAGTAACGTCTGTTGGGCAAGCCGGTAAGATAGTCAGAGTTTGCTTGACGCTTGATTGTGGCAATATACTCCAACATATCGACGTTTTGACTTAATCGGCAGTAAAACTCTTCGGCATTGAAAGGCTTTCTGAGGTAATCGTTTGCACCTCTTTTAATAAAGCGAGCTGAAAGGTGCAATGCATTTGAGCTTGAGATCCCAATAATGGCTTTTTCATCATTTGAATATAGCAATCTGATTTCACTGCATAAGTCTTCACCGTTCATATTCGGCATTTCATTATCAGTAATGATCACTGAAATATCAGGGTTTCCTTTTAAAACCTCTAATGCTTCTAACCCATCAGACGCTTCTAATACCTTATATTTATGTCTTGCTAAAAGTGAACTAACGTAGTTGCGTGTTTGTTTTGAGTCATCAACAACTAATACTTTCACAAACTCATTTCTAGGCAGCCTAATAAGCTGTTTCTTCAAGTATTGGTATGCTTGTTTATTTTCTTTAGTGACATAATCAATGATTGGATACTTTTCGACAGTTTCTTTAGTTTGGTTATCTAGGTTTCCTGTCATTACGATAGTTGGAATGTCAGAGTTAACAGTAAAATGAATAGCTTCGCCATTTGGCGCATCAGGTAATATAAAGTCAACGATTGCGCAAAAATAGGTTTTGCTTGCGAGGAAGGTTTTGGTTTCAGCCAGTGAAGTGGCAACATCAGCTTCGTAACCTGCAGATATTGCAATATGCTTTTGAACCCTAGCTATAGTAGGGGTGTCTTCGACTATAAGGATACGACGTGTCACTCAGTACTCGCTCAGAAATTCATTCTAATTAACTATTAACTTTAACCCAAATAAAAAGCAATTCAATAAAACATACTTCAAAAAATTACTAAAAATAGATAAATAAAATTGCATATTAGCGCATGTACTCTTCTATAATTAGACAACAAAACATAACTTTATGACTTTTTTGTTGCAGTTTTTTTTCAGTTATTTGATATTAATGTTTTGCGTGTAATATTTCTGTCATTTAGCGCTGAGAGAATAGCGACGTTTTGAATTATCATGTGTTGCGATATTGAGGAAAATTACATGAAACTAGTTAAATCAACACTTCTTTTAGGCGTTCTTGGTGCGCTTTCTGCAAATGCCCATGCAGATGTCAAAGTATACGGCAAAGCTAATGTGTCAATTCAATCAAGTGATGAAGGCGCAGGAAGTGCGACTGAGATTAAAAGCAATGCATCTCGTTTTGGTTTTAAAGGCTCAGAAAAACTAGATGGTGGTTTAGAAGTTGTTTATAAGCTTGAATTCCAAGTTGATGTGTCAGATGCGGATTCAAAAAGTGACAAAGACAATATTACAGCAAGAAGCCAGTATGTTGGATTAAAAGGCAGTTTCGGTGAAGTAGTTATTGGCCGTAACGATACTGCTTTTAAACTTTCACAGGGCAAAGTAGATCAGTTTAATGATTTAGAAGCTGATGTTAAAAACCTATTCAAAGGTGAAAACCGCCTTGGTGATACGATTTCTTATAAATCAGCAAGCTTTAATGGCTTCAAAGTATTAGCAACTTTTATTGCTGAAGATTCAACAGATGGTGAAAATGGCTACTCTGGTGCAATCACGTATGGTGATTCAAAGCTTAAAAAATCTAAATATTATGTTGCTGTTGCAGGAGATAGTGAAGTAAAAGGTTATGATGCTTTTCGTATTACAGGCCAATTCAAAGCAACTGATGCAATTAAATTAGGTGCTATGTACCAGAAGCAAGAAAAGGTAGATGGTACAGGCACTGCTGACGGCTTCCTATTAAATGCTGCATATATTTTCGGTAAAAACACGTTTAAAGTGCAATATCAAACAATTGACTTTGACGCGGTAGATTCAAAAGATGCAGATGGCTTTAGTGTTGGTATTGATCACAAGCTAAATAAATCAACCAAACTATATGGCTTCTACTCAACAGTTGATGAAGACAAAGGTACAGAAGAAGACTACCTAGGCCTGGGTATTGAATATAAGTTTTAATATTTACGCAATAGGTACAACATAAAGCAGGCTCAGGCCTGCTTTTTTCGCTTTTGAGTATCTGAAGATAAAGGGTTGTATAAAATAAAAACAAAAAAACGGTGTTTTTAGTGTTTTTGTTCTCTTTTTATGCGGTTATACATATTTCTTAAAATTAATTGCAAAAAGGGGTTGCGCACTTTTAATTTCTCCCTATAATGCGCACCCACTGACACGGGGCGAGACGCTGAAAAGCAAAT
>Ga0209992_10000138_pt1 | contig 101741 bp, 83 predicted proteins | sample 2SBtaG_2_FD_182564 | JGI IMG/M metagenome (GOLD analysis project Ga0209992, IMG submission 182564) | Deep subsurface microbial communities from Kolumbo volcano to uncover new lineages of life (NeLLi) - 2SBTROV12_ACTIVE470 metaG (SPAdes)... | ecosystem: Environmental > Aquatic > Marine >... | reverse complement strand
CGGCACCTTGATCATTCCGCCACGACGCAGCGAACGTCGCTACCCGCGCCACGTGAAGATCAAGATGAGCAACTACAAACGAAATCGAGGCACCAGGCCGCGAGAGGGGCCTAAGTGACCGGCATTGCGCCTAGGGGAGCGCGGGCGGCAGGTTGATCGCGATGCCCGGCCAGTCCTTGCCGGGGACGTCCACCACGATCTCCTTCACCACGTTGCCGAGGTACGGCATGGGCGCGTAGATCGCCGAGCTGCTCCAGCCGCCGACGTCGTTGCCCCAGACCGCCCCGTGGCCGTACTGCGGGTTGCCCGGCCAGTCGATGAGCAGCAGGACCGTCCCGTCGGGGCTCACCCGGTAGAAGTCCTTCGTCCAGTAGTCCGGGAGGTAGAGGTACCCGCAGGTGTCGACGGCCAAGCCGTCGTGGTAGCCGGTGCCCACGTTGGTCGCGAAGATCGTAGGCGTGGTCCCGATGGGGACGCCGTCCGCGTCCAGGTCCATGTAGTACACCTGCCCCTGGCCGATGGTCCCGATGTACATGCGGGTGCCGTCGGGGCTGAAGTTCACCACGTGGGCGGACTGCGGCACGCTGATGACCTGCAGGACCACGCCGGTGTCGGGATCGATGCGGTGGACCGAGCCGTTGGAGGCCCACAGGTCGCCGTTGGGCCCCAGCTCGAGACCGTACGCGCCCGAGACGTTCGCGATGACGGACACGCCGCCCGCGGGCGTGATGCGGGAGATGTTCCCCTGGCTCAGCCGCGAGATCGCGAGGTCTCCGTTGGGCAGGTAGACCATCTGGCGGACGGTGCCGAACGACGGCTGGAACACGCTCCAGTTGCCGGCGTAGTCGCTCGTGATCAGGGACGACCCGTCGCTGCCGACGATCATCCCGGCGTCGGAGATCGCGAGCCCGCGTTCCCCCCGGGGGCCGCTCATGACCGTCTCGCTCGACACGGTGTTGGGGATGGACGCGCAGTCGTAGAGGCCGGAGGCGGGCATGCCCGCGTCGTCGTCGTCCGTGAAGTCGTCGTCGTCGCCCGCGTCGTCGTCGTCGGTGGCGTCGTCGTCGTCCACCGCGTCGTCGTCGTCCACCGCGTCGTCGTCGTCGGTGGCGTCGTCGTCGTCGGTGGCGTCGTCGTCGTCCACCGCGTCGTCGTCGTCGGTCGCGTCGTCGTCGTCGGTCGCGTCGTCGTCGTCCACCGCGTCGTCGTCGTCGGTCGCGTCGTCGTCGCCGACGGGGTCTTCGTAGGGGCACGCAGCCCACAGGAGTCCGAGTCCGAGGAGGGCGACCGCTGCGTGTTTCCGCGTCATCGGCAGGAGTCTAGACTGAACCCCCCGGGAGGCCGAATGATCCGTGTGTCGCTGTTGCTGTCGCTGCTCACCCTCTCGGCGTGTGGAGGCGCCGACCCCTCGCCCACGGAGGTCGAGGACCCGCCCGCGGAGGAGGCCCCGAAGGCTCCGGCCGCGGAGCAGGCCCCCGAGGCTCCGGCCGAGCAGGCCCCCGAACCGGAGGCGACGGAGGCCGCCGAGCCCGTCGCCGAACCGACGCAGGCGCCGCCGATCCCGATCCCGTCGCCGCCGAAGCCCGCGGGCGACGGCAGCATCCCGAAGGCGGCGGCCGACGACGAAGCTCGCGCGTGCGAGAAGGACAGCGACTGCGCCGTGACGGAGCTGGTGAACGGGAGCTGCTGCGACCGCGGATGCGGTCCGTCGTCGTCCTACCGCAAGGACTTCCTGCCCCGGATCGAAGCCGCCAAGAAGGAGCACTGCGCGGACCGAAGGGCGTACGAGTGCCTGGCCGTCGCGTGCATGTGGGAGGCCTACCGGGCCGTCTGCAAGGAGCAGCGCTGCACGGCCGTGCGGGGAGCCTTCTGAGTCAGTTCTGGGTGGGACGCGCCGCCGCGTGGCGCCCGGCCCGCCGACCGGAGTACACGCAGTCCGCGATGCTCAACCCGCTCACGTACTGCTGCGAGCAGACGCCCACGGCGTTCCGTCCGGCGGCGTAGAGACCGGGGATCGGCGTCGCCTCCTCGGTGAGCACCGCGCCCGTGGCCTCGTCCACCCGCAGGCCGCCCAGCGTCAGCGTCGGGCAGGGGAAGCGACGGCTCCCGATAGAACAGTCGATGGCGTAGTAGGGGGGGGTGCGCAAGGCGGCGAGGGTGTCCTTGCCGAGCGGATCGGCGGCGTCCGGGTCGTCTGCGATCGCGTTGTAGGCGTCGACCGTCGCGCGCAGGGCCTCGGGGGGCATGCGACAGGCCTCGGCGAGTCCCTCGATGGAGCCCGCCTTGCGCCGGTTCACCCACAGGTTCAGGAGCGCGGGCGCGGTCTGGAACCACTGCGTCTTGCCCCGGCCGACCTGGGACCGCGCGGTCGCGTAGATGTCGCCGTCGATGATGAGGACGGCTTCGCCCCGGTGGTGCTCGACCATCGCCTCGCCGACCGCCGCTCCGTACAGCGATTCGTTGACGTACCGCTCGCCCTGCTTGTCCACCAGGATGCCGTGGGTGAAGGCCGGCGGGGGGTTGATGAAGCGCCACGCGGAGACGCGGTCCATGCGGTCCAGGGCGCCGCCGACGGACTCGCCCAGGCGGATGCCGCTGCCGTCATCGCCGGGGGTCCCCAAGGGCATGCCGGGGCGGTAGGGGGCCGCGTACTCGGACACCATCTCTCGGTTGTAGATGAACCCGCCCGCCGCGAGGACGACGCCCCGCCTCGCCCTCACCCGTCGGGCCACGGCGTGCTTCTGCTCGATCGCCGCCGCGCGCCGGTTCCACTTGCGCTGCGACCCCGGGCTGTAGTTCTTGATCGCGGATGCCGCCCACGTCCAGAAGCGGTGCCGCCGGGCCGCGAGGGACCCGTCGGGGATGCGCGCGTACTCCACCCCCACGACCCGTCCGTCCTCGCGCACCAGCGAGGTGGCGCGGGACTCGGTGAAGAGCCGCACGCCGCGCTGGAGCGCGGTCGCCCTGAGGGGGCCGTAGAAGGACCTGCCCGGGAGCCCGGTGCCCTTCGCGCGGTGGCCCCGAGGGGCCGGCTTCGCGGTGTCGCGGTAGGGGGCCATGCCCTCGTTTCCGCTGTAGTAGAGGAAGTAGTCGTCCGTGGGATAGGACGTCTTGTGCGGGCAGAGGGAGCCCTCGAACGGGACCCCGGCGGCTTCGAGCCAAGCGAGGTTCTCCACGCTCCGCTCGCAGAAGTCGCGCAGCGTCGCGTCCGAGACCGCCCCCTTCACCTCGAGCGAGAGGTAGGCGTGCATGGCCTCGACGTCGTCCTCGACGCCCGCCTCCCCTTGGATCCGCGTCCCGCCCCCGGCGTAGAAGACGCCCCCCGAGATGGCCGTCGCTCCGCCGCCGGAGAAGCGATCGAGCGCCACCACGTCGGCGCCCTCTTCCTGCGCCTGAAGCGCGGCGACGGCGCCCGCGCCTCCGAACCCCACGACCACCACGTCGGCTTCGTCGTCCCAGGTCATCGACGGGACCGTAGCACCCCGAACTGAAACGTGTTTCACCGAGGGCCCGCGGGGGAGGCGACGGGGGAGGCGGCGGCGATCTACGCCGAGGCGGCCTCCAGGGCGGCGCGCACCTCGGCCCAGTCGGGATCGCCGGCGAAGCGGCCCTGGGCGGCGGGGGGGCGGCCTCCTCCGCGGGCCTCGTAGGCGCTGAGCGCGCCCCGGACGAAGCCGCCGAGATCGAAGGTGACGTCGTCGCCGTGGCGGGCGGCGAAGAGCCACCCGTCGGCGTCGCGGCAGACCACGAAGGCGAGCACGTCGGGGCGCTGGGAGAGTCGGACCGACAGGGCCCGGATCGTGGCGACGTCGTCGTGTGGGCGGACCAGGAGGATCGGCGTGGTCCGGCCCGGCGGGTGGGCGGCGAGCGTGGCGTCGGCGATGAGCGCGACGAGCTCCTTGCGCGCGGCCCCGAGGGCTTGCTGGGTGTCCTTGATCCCGGCCTGCATCTTGGCGATGGCGGCGGGCACGTCCGTGGCCCCGCACGTGAACTTCGCGGCGAGGCCGCCGAGCACGACGTCCTTGGTGCGGTAGTCGTCCAGCGCGTGGCGGCCCGCGACGAACCGCACCCGGAGGCCCCCGCCCCACTTCTCGGTGCCGACGACGCGTACGAGGCCGACCTGCGCCGTGGTGGTGCAGTGCGTGCCGCCGCAGGGCGTCCAGTCGAACCCGTCGACCTCCACCACGCGGACACCGTCGGTCACCTTCGGGCGCGACCGCAGGGTCATGGTCGCGAGGGCGTCGGGCGAGGGGAAGTGCACCCGCACCGGCAGGTCGCGGCGGACCAGCTCGTTGATCCGCTCTTCGCACTCGGCGATCGCGTCGGGGGACACGTCCAGCCGGTCGAGATCGATGGTCGTCGAGCGCTCGCCCAGACGCGACGAAGCCGTGTTCGCCCCCGCCCAGCGCACGAACGCCTCCGACAGCATGTGCTGCGCGGTGTGCTCGGCCATCTGCGCAAGGCGGTGTTCGCGGTCGAGCCGTCCCACGACGCGGGCGCCGGGTGCGACGTCGATCGCCTCGGAGAGCACGTGGTGGACGACGTCGCCGTCTGCCTGCGTGTCCACCACCTCGACGTCCGCGCCGCCGACCGTGAGCCGTCCCCGATCCGCGAGCTGACCGCCGCCCTCGGCGTAGAAGGCGGTCCGGTCCAGGAGCAGGCTCGGGCGTCCGCCCCGCGTGGAGACGCCTCGGACGGCGGCCTCGAACTCGAAGCAACGGGAGTCGGTCAGGTGAATGCGCTCGGTGGACACGGCGGGGAGCGTACCGCGCCGGCTCCCGGACCCCGCGGCGAGACGAAAAGTCTCGTTTTCCGCCTCTACCCGCCGAGGAGGGCCGAAAAGCGAGACTTTTCGTCTCGGGGTCCCAGCGTAACGGCGCGCTCGTCCGCGGGGTGAAGCAGGCGGTCGTCGCCGAGGCACCGCACCGCCGCGGCCACCCGCCGGTCGTCGGCGCGCGCCGCCTGCTTGAAGGCCGTGCTGCGCGGGACGCGGGCGTACGCGGCGAGCTGGTCGATCGGCCGCCCCACCGCGCGTCCTGCGGCGAAGAACGTCTCCAGCATGCGCCGACGGCCTCGTGGGTCGTAGAGATCGACGAAGCGGGTCGCCCGCGCGGCGGCGGCCGCGACCGAGGGGGCGTCGGCGACCAGAATGGGGGGCATCTCGGGGACAGGCGTGCCGTCGATTCGAACCGTGGGGTCCGAGGACACGTAGGCGTGGTGCCAGGACAGGAAGCCGCGCGGATCTTCCTGGAGGGCGCCGGCGAGCCGATCGGGGGTCACCCACGGGTCGGCGGTCGCCCCCACGAGGTCCCGGTGAGTGGACCACAGCCAGCGTAGCGGGTCGTCCGTGAGCCCCGACCGGCAGGGGTTGAGCGACACGTAACGGATCTGCCTGCCGAGGTGCCTGCGGTCCGGGATCTCCCGGGGCGGCGGGGGCCGGGTCCACGAACCGTGGAAGTGGCGCGCGTACGAGCCGAGGGTCCACGCCAGGCGCCGGCGGTCTTCGTCGGGGTCGGCGGACTCCGCGATGAGGTGGAGGTGATCGGGCATGAGGCAGACGGCGAGCGCGAGCGGATGCAGGGCGCGCAGCCGCTCCCATACCCAAGCCGCGCGGATCCCGTGGAGGAGCGCGCTGCCGAGAACGAGTCGAGCGACGAAGTGATGCATGCCCCCCTTCTTGAGCACGCACCGTGCCGGCGCGTCGTTCGGCTTCCGTGCAGCGATCTTGCTCGTCCGGAGGTGTCCGGGAGTGTCCGACTCACCCCCTCGGCCGGACACTCCCGGACGGACACTCCCGGACACTCCCGGACACTTCGTCGGATCCCGGCGAGACGAAAAGTCTCGTTTTCCGCCTCTACTCGCCGAGGACGGCCGAAAAGCGAGACTCTTCGTCTCGGCCGTCTCGGCCGTCTCGGCCGTCTCGGCCGTCTCGGCCGTCTCGGCCGTCAGGCGGCGTCGGCCTCCGCGGCTTCGGGAACGACGCACGTGATGCGGTTGCGGCCCGCGTCCTTGCTCTCGTAGAGGGCGGAGTCCGCGCGAGCGAAGAGCTGCGCGGGGTGCCCGCAGGCGCGGGGGAACTCGCAGATCCCGACGGACGCCGTCACCTTGAGGGTCTCGCCGTCGAAGTCGAGCTCCAGCGCCTCGACGTCCGCCCGCCACCGGTCGAGGACCTCGGCCGCCGCCTCGGCGGTGTGCCCCCGCAGGATCATGCAGAACTCCTCCCCGCCGTACCGGAACGCCATGGCGCCGGGGATGCGCCCCGCGGCGTCGTCCAGGAGCCGCGCGGTCTCGGCCAGCACCAGGTCGCCCGCCTTGTGCCCGTAGGTGTCGTTGAACCTCTTGAAGTGGTCGAGATCGGTCACGGCGAGGCTCACCACCCCGTCATCGCTCGCCTGTGCGTCGGCCGTCGCGTGCGCCAGCTGCTCCTCGAAGTAGCGCGTGTTCTTGAGGCCCGTCAGCCGGTCCGTGATCGACGTGTTGTAGATGCGCGCCTTGTTCATGTTGACGGCGGCCTGGTCGGCGAGGCCCAGGGCCAGCTGGCAGTCCGTCTCGGTGAACAGCCCCAGCGTGTCGAGGACCCGCGGAGTCTCCGTGTCGTCGGGCTCGCCCGGCACGACCTTGTTGGTCATGTTCATGACGCCGATCACCTCGTCCCCGTAGATCAGCGGGACCGACAGGATGCAGTGCACCGGGTTCTTCCCCACCTGCGGGATGCGGCTCTTGTGGTTCACCCGAATCGGCCGTCGCTCCTGGGCCGCCTTGCCCGCGTTGCCCTCGCCGATCGCGAAGGCCTTGGTCTTGATGTCGCCGTTGTAGATGCCTTCCTTCACGGCCTCGGGGATGTCGCCGTCGACCACCTTGATCTCGAGCATCCCGGTGCTCTGGTTCACGAGCATCAGGTTGGCCTTCTGGGCGTTCATCGCGGTCACGGCCGACTGCAGGGTGCGCCGGGTCAGATCCTTGAAATCATTGAGGTTCGCGAGCTGCTGGTTGATGTCGTAGAGCGTCCGCAGGTTCGCGAGGATCTTGAGGTTCTTCCCGTACTTGAGGGTCGAGTCCATGTTCGTGGCGGCGACGGCGCAGATCTCCTGGAGGAACAGGAACTCCGTCGAGCTCAACCCCGTGGGCCGTCCGCTCTCCCCCAGGGTGAGGATCCCGAGCACTTCGCCGCCCTTGATGAGAGGGCACCAGACCTGGGACCGGAGGACGCCCAGGTTCCACTGCCGCCACGCGGTCGCGAAGTGGGGCCGACCGGTCATGTCGGCCACGGAGAAGACGTCGCCCTGGTTGATCTGCTGCCACAGCAGCCCCTGGTCCGCGGGGAGGCGGAAGAGGAGCATCTCGTCCTGTTCGCCCGTCGCCTCCGTGAAGCGCTCGGGCAACCCATGGAAGGCGCGCACGCGGTAGGTGACGGCCTCGGGGTCGAGGTCGTCCTTGAGCAGAACGGCGGACGTCGCCATGCCGCAGCGTTCGCGGCACACCGCCATGAACGCGTCGAGCAGCGGGTCGATCTCGAGGATCTCCGAGAAGCCCTTGCCGGACTGCAGCAGCGAGCGCAGGACGGCGACCTCCTGGTCGCGCGTCACCGCGAGGTCGCGGTAGCGGTCGAGTTCTTCGACGGGATCGAGATCGTCCATGGAAGAGAAATTCACGAACGGACTGCTGGAACTCACGAAGCCTCCGGGGCTGGATCGACGCCACCATCGGACGTTCGCCCGCGCGGCTTGAGGCCGAATCGAGTAGAAACACCGCGTCCGTTCACTGGATGGAGACCACGATGACCCGAATGCGCCTGCTGCCGATCGCCCTGCTGCCCCTGCTCCTGTTCGCCTGCCCGTCCACGGACGACGACGACACCGCCGCCGCGGACGACGACGACGACGCGGTGGACGACGACGACGCGGTGGACGACGACGACGCGGTGGACGACGACGACGCGGTGGACGACGACGACGCGGTGCAGGCTCCGACCCTGGGCGACCTCGACGGCTTCTATCCGCTCCAGGAGGTCACCGTGACGCTCCAGACGAGCGTGGTCACGGCCGGGCGCGAGCCCTCGGACGTGGTGGTGGACGGCGAGACCTTCTCCGCATTCATCCGGGGTTACATCCAGATCGAGGCCGCGAAGGGGTCCGACGAGGGCACCTTCTCCTTCTCCTACGGCGTGGTCGCCGACGACATCCCCGTGCAGATCATCGAGTCCGACGGCGTGGTCACCCACGAGGCCGACGAGTCCAAGCTCGTGTTCGGCGGCGGACCCAACCCGTCGGTGTGGACCTACGTCCGCGACGGCGACACCCTGACCATCGCCTACGACGAGACCGACCCGCGCAACGAGGCCGAGTACACCGGCCCCACCGGCTACGTCGGCCTGCTGCAGCCCATCCCGGTCCTGGACATCACCGGGGAGTGGGACATCGCGTCCGTGGAGCTGCCGACCAAGGGCGGCACGGTCACCTACTCGAGCGACTGCGCCCCCGCGGTGTACGCCAAGGGCCGCGGCATCAGCTACTTCCAGATCGTCGGCGCCGTGGACTACGACCCGCGCGGCCGGATGGACAGCTCGTTCAACCTGAACCGCCACGACACCGACGACTGCAGCGACGAGGCCGACGTGCAGACCGACTCCACCGCGAGAGGTCACTTCGACTACGCGGGCGGGAACTACGCCCAGTGGCTGCACGACAACGACGACAGCGAGTCGAACAGCTCGATGACGGCGACCTACGTGCTCGACGGCGACACGCTCACGCTGACCGCGACGGGCGGCGCCCCGCCCAACGCGGAGGTCATCGAGGTCGTCGTCACCCGCTGAGGGGCGCGATCACCGCCGCGAAGGCGCGCTCGGCTTCGGTGCGCCGGACCTCGAGCGCGACCATCTCGGCCATCAACGGGGCGACCTCGATCGTCAGCTCGTCCTCCGCCCAGCCCGCGGGCGGCGCCGCGGTGAGCGCGTCGAAGCCGGTCTTCGCGGCCTCGCACGCCCCCTGGAGAGCCTCGTCCAAGGCCCGAGCGCGCGCCCCCCATGCGTCGTCGGGGCCCTTCACGCCGCGCTTGCCGCCCCGCCGTCGCAGCTCCGCGAGGACCGCCGCCCGGGCCGCCTCCGCCCACGCGAGGTGAGGACGTGATCGCACCAGGGAGCGGCCGACCGTCGCCACGAAGCTCCGGCGACACAGGTCGCTCACGGCGTCGATGAGCAGCCGCCGCGCCCGCTCGTGCTCGATGCCCCAGACGTCCAACAGGCGCCGCTTCTTGCGATCGAACCAGACGACGTAGGCGAGCCCGACCAGGGCGATCAGCCCCCAGCCGACCCACCCCGCCATGAAGCCGAACGCGATGGCGAAGAAGCGGTCCAGGACGGAGTCCCCCGCGCGCGCGACGAAGATCTTCGCCACGAGCAGGACGCTCGCGGGGATGGCGAAGACCACGCCGCCCTGCACCGCCCCGGTGCGAAAGGGCTTGTGCACCCGGACGGCCAGGAGCTGGTCCTCGGCCGCCCGCAGGTCCCACAGGTGGCGGCGGACGGCGACCAGGGCCGTCGCCGGGTGGTCGGGTTCGGTGGGCTCGGGTCCGGGTTCTGTCAGGTATCCGCCGGCCAACAAGCGTTCGCTTCGACGGTCGACGGAGACCTCGACGTCGACGCCACGGAGGATGCCGGGGTCGAGGTCGACGCGTCGGAGCGGGCCGGTCACCGACCGAGTCTAGTCCGGGGGCGTGCTAAGAGGCTGCGCCCGTCCGCCCGGAGACTCCGATGTCCGATCTCGCCCGCGAAGCTGCCCGCCGCCGCACCTTCGCGATCATCTCGCACCCCGACGCGGGCAAGACCACGCTCACGGAGAAGATCCTCCTGTACGGCGGCGCCATCCACCTGGCGGGCTCCGTCAAGGCGCGGAAGACGTCGCGGCACGCCGTCTCCGACTGGATGGAGATGGAGAAGACGCGCGGCATCTCGATCACGTCGTCGGTGCTCCAGTTCGACTACCTCGGACGGGCCCTCAACCTGCTCGACACGCCCGGCCACGCCGACTTCTCCGAGGACACCTACCGGACGCTGTCCGCCGTCGATTCGGCGGTGATGCTGGTCGATCACGCGAAGGGCGTGGAGTCCCGGACCCTGCGGCTCTTCGAGGTGTGTCGGCTGCGCAAGCTGCCGGTCCTCACCTTCATGAACAAGATGGACCGCGAGGGGCGCGATCCCCTGGAGCTGCTGGACGACGTGACCGCGTCCCTCGGCGGCCTGCAGTGCACCCCGGTGAACTGGCCCATCGGCATGGGGCGGGAGTTCAGGGGCGTCGTGGACGTGCGCACGCGGGAGGTCTCGCTCTTCACCTCCGAGGGCAAGCACGGCATGGCGGTGGCGGCGTCGCGCGGCGGCGCGTGGGACGACTTCAAGGCCGAGCTCGACGACGCCCTGGTCGAAGAGGTCGAGGAGCAGCTCGAGCTGGTCGCCGAGGTCGCGGAGCCGTGGGACCTCGAGAAGTTCCTCGCGGGCGAGCTGACGCCGGTCTTCTGGGGCTCGGCGCTCACCAACTTCGGCATCGAGCCCTTCCTGGAGTTCCTCACCGAGAACGCGCCGCCGCCCGCGCCGCGGACCGTCGACGGGGCGGAGATCGCGCCCGCGGACGACCGCTTCTCGGGCTTCATCTTCAAGATCCAGGCGAACATGAACCCCCGGCACCGGGACCGCATCGCGTTCATGCGCGTCGTCAGCGGGAAGTTCGAGCGGGGGATGGACGTCAAGATCGGCCGCAGCGGCACCAAGCTCAGGCTGAGCAAGCCCCACACCTTCATGGCCCAGGAGCGCTCGATCGTCGAGGAGGCGTGGCCGGGCGACATCGTCGGGTTGTACGACAGCGGCAAGATCCGCCTCGGGGACACGCTCGCCACCGGCGGCAAGCTGCAGTTCGGGGGCATCCCGCGGTTCGCGCCGGAGCACTTCGCGCGCGTGCGCCTCGAGGATCCGCTCAAGCGCAAGCAGCTCGTCGAGGGGCTGCGGCAGCTCTCCCACGAAGGCGCGATCCAGGTCTTCCATCGGCCGGAGCTGGGGCCTCAGGACCCGTGGCTCGGGGCCGTCGGCATGCTCCAGTACGAGGTGCTCAAGGAGCGCCTCAAGAACGAGTACAGCGTCCAGTGCGAGCTGGAGATGCTGTCGTACCGGTTCGCGCGGTGGATCTCGGGCAGCGGCGACGGCCTCGCGTGGCTGCAGAAGCGCCGCGACTACCCCGTGGTCGAGGACCGCAACGGCAACCCCGTGGTGCTCGCAGAGTCCCAGTGGCCCCTCGACTACGCCCTGCGACAGAACGAGGGGCTTGTCTTCCACGACATCGAGCCCCTGTAGCGCTGGTCCCTGAGCCGCCTCGCTTCCTCCGGTACCTCGCCCCGACTTCGGCGTATTCAGATACGCCTTCACCCGGGGACTCGGCACCGTCGTCGCGATCCGGCCCAGGTCCTCACCGCTACTCCTCCCGAGACTCCGCTTCACTCGCGTTCCGCTGCGCGCGCTTCGGGCGCTTGCTCGCTGAGCTTCAGCGCGCCGGGGTCTCGTCGGCGCGGGCTTCGCGTACGTCGATCAGGGCCGCTCGGCCCGTCTCGGTGACGCGCAGGACCGCGACCATCGGGCGGGTGCGGACTCCCTGCTCGAGCGCGAGCGCGACCTCCGTGGGGGCGAAGAAGGCCTCGATCCCGTACTCCACTCGGGCCGAGCTCCCCATGTCCCACTCGAGGCGTCCGCGCACGAACGTGCCCCCGTCGGGGCGCTCCGTCACCGCCGGGCCCGGCTCCCACACGCCCCCGTCGCGGTGCAGCGGGACGTACACCCTGTCGCCGCGCTCCATCCCGCGAGGCAGTGACGAGGCGAGCCGCCCGTCCAGCTCCGTGAAGTCGTAGCGGAGGGCCGCGTAGTTGCCTCGAAACAGGCTCCGGGGGTCCACCGGATGGACGGGGACGACGATCTCCTCGCCCACGACTTCGGGGGCCTTGGCCGCGACGAGGAGGAGCCCCACGAGGGCGATCTGGAAGACGGCGGCGGCCGCCAGCAGGCGGGGGCGGGGGGCGGTCATGACTCGACTCCGGTGGGCGTCGCGAACCGGCGCTTGAACAGGGTGGCGGCGGCGGCCATGGCGGCTCCGCCGACCATGAACAGGACGGCCGTGCCGACGTAGTCGCCGATCAGGTCGAAGTAGCGCAGCAGGGCCGTGATCAGGACGGTCCCGACCCCCAGGTGGAAGCTCGCGGTGGAGGACGTCGCGATCGCCCGCACGATGAGCCAGCCGCCGCACGCGAGCAGCGTCGCCGTCGCCGCCACGGGGAGCGCGCCCTCCGCCCAGTGCGTGTTCACCGAGCCCGCGAGGGCGACGACCGCCATCCCTCCCGCCGCCACCACCGCCGCCGACGCGAGCCCCGGGACCGCCTCGATCCACCCCTCACGGCCCGGCCGGAGCTCCTGCCAGCGCGCCGTGGCGGCGGCCGTCGCCAAGAGCGTCGCCGAGACCATGCCGACGCCCGTCCACCACAGGTCCGGGTCGTAGTCGCGCGCCAGCTCCTGCCACACCTCGGCGAAGTTGAGCGGGAGGAGCACCACGATGGCGAACCGGACGGACCACAGGTGCAGGGCCGCGCCGTAGTCGCGCAGGGTCCCGTCGCGGTGCTGCTCCATGGCGCGGGACAGCAGGTAGAGGCCCTGGACCGCGACGAGCGGGAGCAGCCAGGGGAGCAGGGAGACCTCGCCCCCCGCGCGGTCGACGCCCTGCACGATCGCGACCGACGAGGCGGTGACCAGCCCCGCGGTCCCGGACAGGAACAGGACGACGCTGCGCCGCACCCGCAGCGAGAAGGCGAGCGGGACGGCCGCCATCAGGACCGCGGGCCAGACGTCGTGCCCGTGCTCCACGGCGACGCAGAACCAGGTGAAGCCCACCGCCGAGAACAGCGCCGCGAGGGTCCGGCTCCGGGCGAGCCAGGCGATCGGGAGGATCCCCAGCGCCCACAGCCCGATGCCCTCCAGGAAGTACTCCCCGAGGTGGTACATGCGGCCGATGAGGAACAGCGACGTGCCGAAGAGCAGGCTGCCGAAGAGCAGCCACGCGACGGCGGGGGCGTGCTCGTCCCGCGTCGCCCGGAGCACGCCCGCGGCGTTGGCGCCTGCGGTCAGCCCGACCAGCCCCAGGAGTCGGGCCCACCGGGGGATGTCGTGCCAGTGGGTGCTGATGAGCAGGATGGCGCCCAGGCCCGCGAGGAGCGCGCCCAGGGCGAGGAGCGTGAAGTACCCCGCGTCGCCGCGTCGGTCGGCCCCCAGCTCGGTGCCGTACCGGGCCAGCACCGCCTGCGCCTGGTCGCGGGTGACGACGCCGTCGTCGACCCACCCTGCGGCGTCGGCGGCCAGCTCCGTCTTCAAGAATCGAATCAGCCTCATGGGGACCTCCGGGCTCGTGCCGAAGGTCACCTTGGGAGGGGGAGACGAACCCCACGCGGCGGGGGCGTGAACCTCGTGTGAATCCGCGCCCCGCCGGGCCCGATCAGTCGGACAGGAGCTCCGACCGCGAGGCGGCGGGATCGACGTCACTCGCTCCAGTCATAGAACCCCTGGCCGGATTTCTTTCCCAGCTTTCCGGCCGCGACCATGTCGCGCATCAGCTGCGGGGGGCGGAAGGCGTCGTTCGCGAGCGCGCCCGCGAGGTACTCCCCGATGTGCATGCGCACGTCCAACCCCACCAGATCCGTGAGCTTCAGGGGTCCGATGGGGTGGCGATAGCCGAGGACCATGGCGGTGTCGATGTCCTCCGGCGAGGCGACGCCCTGCTCCACCATGCGGATCGCCTCCATGCCGAGGCACACCCCGAGCCGCGAGGTGGCGAACCCGGGGAAGTCCTTCACGGTGATGCACTGCTTGCCGATGGCGGCGCCGTAGGCCGCGCAGGTCTTCAGGACGCCCGCGCGCGTGCCGTCGTGCACGATGATCTCGAGCAGCTTCATGATGTGGACGGGGTTGAAGAAGTGCAGCCCCAGGACCCGGCCGGGATCGGCGACGGCGGACGCGATCTTCGCGACCGACAGCGACGAGGTGTTCGTGCCGAAGATGGCGTGCGCCGGGGCCGAGACCTCCACGTCGCGGAACAGCGACTGCTTGAGCTCGAGCTTCTCGGGCACCGCCTCGATGACCAGGTCCGCGCCCTGCGCCGCCGCCGCGATGGTGTCGACGGAGGCGATGCGGGTCACGGCCGCCTCGGCGTCTTCGGCCAGGACCTTGCCTCGCGCGACGCCCTTCTCGAGGTTGCGACGGATGCTCCACTGGGCGCTCGCGAGGGTGTCGGCGCTCACGTCGAACATGCGCACGTCGTAGCCGGCGAGCGCCGAGACGTGCGCGATGCCGCGCCCCATGGTGCCCGCTCCGAGCACCCCGATCGTGGTCAGCTTCATGGAACCTCCGGAAGAGGCGGGAAGCTACCAGCGATCGGGGCGCCCGCGATCGGTCAGCGTCGACGTCCCCAGGCCACCTCGCCCGCGCCCGCGTCCTGCTGCGGATCGGGCCTCCGGGTCCAGCTGAAGAGGACGTCGCCGTCGTCGGTGGTGAGGGCGCCGCCTGCGCGCGGGGTCAGCTCCAGGCGTCCGGGGTCGGGCGCGTCGCCCAGGACGACGGGGTCGCTCGCGACGGCGCCGGTGGTCGCGAGGTAGGTCAGCTTCGCGCCCTCCTCGGAGCGCTGGGCGGCCACGACGTGCATCACCCCCGCCTCGTCCCGGCTCATGAGCGCCATCTCGATGAAGTGCTCGCTCTCGAACAGCGACACTCGGGGCGTCGCGACGCCGTCGACGATGCGGATGTACCAGACGTCTCGGTTTCCGTCGGTGAGGAAGGTGACGTGCGCGCCCGCGTCGTCCACCGCGAGGGCCGGGCACGGGGCGTAGGCGACGTTGGAGACGATCACGGGGTCGGAGAAGCCGTCGCCGGCCTCGTGTACGTAGTCGATCGTCGTGTTCGCCCAGGTCATCCACTCGTAGACCAGGTGGGCGCGACCGCCGGGGCCCACCGCCAGGGACGCGCCGCTCATGGCGGTGGCGGCGCCCGCTTCCTCGGCCGTGCAGCAGCCCTCGTTGACGACGCGCGGGTCGTCGAACACGCCGTCGCGACGCCAGGTGAGGGAGATGTCGGCCGGGCGAACCCCGAGATCGCCGTCGGGCAGGACCTCCGTCCACACCACTGCGACGTCTCCGTTCGCGTCGACCGCGAGGTTGGGGTCGCGGGCGGGCCCGACGGTCAGCACGGTCGGCGGCTCCATGCAGGAGTCGTCCCCCAGGCGCTCGGAGTCCACCTGCTTGTAGTGGATCTCGCCGTCGTCGGACCACGCCAGGTGCAGCGCGCCGTCGGGGCCCACGCCCAGCGCCACGGCGTCGGCGCCGCCGCTCCAGGAGATCGGCATGGAGAGGTCGCCGGACCCCACGACGACCACGCCGTCCTCGATCCAGGCGTGCACGGGGAGGCCCAGCAGCATCCCCGTGACGGGGGAGACCGCGCCCTCGCCGAGCTCGACGGCCTCGAACCCGAACTCGCCGTCGAGCGGGTCGTCCGCGGGATCCTCCACGGGGTCGGCGTCGTCGGCTCCGGGGGGCGCGGTGTCGGGCAGGGGAGCGCAGGCCGCCAGGGCGGCGCAGAGGGGGAGCAGGGAGCGAGTCATGGGGGATCTCCGGCAGCGAGCGAGTGCCCGGAGTCTCGACAGGATCCGGATCGTCATCCATTGAATTGTTCCTACTTGATATATTCAGAAAATGAATGAATCGCCGCTGGACCTGGAGCTCGTGAGGACGTTCGTGGCGGTCGTCGAGGCGGGCACGTTGGCGGCCGCAGGGCGTCGTCTGGGTCGCTCCCAGCCCGCCACCTGGCACCGGATTCAAGCGCTGGAGGCCGACTTGGACGTCGCGCTGCTGGAGCGGGTCGGCCGTCGGCTCCTGCCCACCGCGACGGGTCGTCGCCTGGCGGTGGAGGGGGCGGAGCTGCTGGCCCGCGCGCGGTCGGTGCGCCGGGACATCCAGGCCGTCGCCACCACGGTCGCGGGCACCGTGCGCGTCGGCGCGCTGCCCACGGTGGCGGCCCACTGGCTCGTCGGCGGCTTCGCGAAGCTGCTGCAGACACACCCCGAGGTCCGCGTCGACGTGCGCTTCGGTCTCGTGCCCGACCTGGCTCGGGATCTCCAGGAGGGCCGCGTGGACCTCGCGGCCGTGGTGGGGCCGGTGCCCGACGGCCTGGTGGGGCGATGGCTGGGGACCACCTCGCTCGTGGCCGTCCTGGGCCCCACCGACGCCCTTGGCGACGGCGACGAGCCCCTCGAGCCCGGCGCGCTCCGAGGGTGTCGGTACCTCGCCTGGGAGGGCGACGACCCCACGTTCGCCGCCGTGTCCGCCTACGCCCGCGACCACGGCCTCTCCGACGCGTCGACCTCGCGGGTCCCTCACATCGAGACCCTCCGCGAGCTGGTCGCGGCGGGCGCGGGCTTCACGATCCTGCCCGCCTACACGGTGGCCCGAGACCTCGCCGCCGGCCGGGTTCGATCGCGGGCGCTGGCGGGCCTCGGAGGCGAGGTCCCCGTGCAGCTGCTCACGCGTCGGCGGCAGGTGCGCACCGCGGCGACCCGGGCGGTCATGGACGCGCTCCGGGCGGGATGACGTAGGCTCGGGCGCGAGATGGCGAAGAAGAAGTTCCAGTGGGTCGCGGGCGAAGCCGAAGAGGGCTTCGTGGAGCAGGGGCGAGGTCGCAGCGCGGCCAAGCGCAAGCACCGGGCGATCGAGGCGTTCGCGGGGGAGCTGCTGGACACGCCGGACCTCTGGACCGAGCTCGAGCTGTCCGACGAGATGGTCGCGGCTCTCGAAGAGGGGTGCCGCCTCAAGGCCCGGGGCGGGCGCGCCGCCACCGCCCTCCGTCGTCACCTGCGCCACCTCGCGACCCTCCTGCGCCGCGAGGAGTCCGAAGCGCTCCTCGCCCGCCTCCCGAGCTGACGTGCGCGTCGTCGCCCTCGCCGCGGTCTGCCTGCTCGCGGGCTGCGTGGAGGCCGACGTGCCCTACGAGGCCCGGTCGGTGCAGGCGCTCTGGGACCCCGCTTCGCCGGACTTCTGGGACCTGCCGCTGCCGTCGGATCTGCGCATGCAGGAGGACGGCACCTGGGATCTCGAGGAGTGGCCCGGGGCGGGCGCCGGCGGCCTCGTGGACATGTGGCTCCAGGCCGCAGACCGTCGCCTCGTGGGGGGCTGGGGCGTGCACCAGGGCGCGGCCGTCCAGCTCACGGGGCCGATCGAGCCCACGTCGCTGCCCGCCGACGGGGCCGCGACGATGGAGGCGTCCTCCTCGGTCCTGATGATCGACGTCGACCCGGCGTCGGCCGAGCGCGGTCGCCTGTTCCCGATTCGGCCCCGCGCCCTCATCGACTACACGCCCTTCACGCCCCCGTACCAGCTCATGGCGATGCCGGTCTGGGGCCATCCCCGACGAGCGAGCACGCGGTACGCCCTCATCGTCACCGACGGGGTGACGGACACGGGGGGCGCGCCGCTCGGTCGCTCGCTCGCCTTTCACGACGCCTGGGAGGCCGACTCGGACGCGCCCGACGCGCTCGTGGAGCACCTCGCCCCGGCGCGGGAGGCGGTGGTGGAGCTGGGGGTCGATCCGTCGTCCGTCGTGGCCGCGTCGGTCTTCACGACGATCGATCCCGGGGGCCAGTTCGAGCGGCTCGCGACCTTCGCCGAGGCCCAGCCCACGCCGGAGCTCTCCGAGGCTTGGACCGCGGCCCAGCGCTACGCGTCGTACCAGGTGCTCGAGGGTCGCTACCGCGTGCCCGGCATCCAGGGCGGGGAGCGCCCGTACGAGGAGGACGGAGAGGGCCTGATCGTGTGGGGCGACGACGGGGCGCCGGTGGTGCAGGACCATCAGGACGTGCGCCTGCGCCTGGCGCTGCCCACGTCGCCCATGCCGGCCGACGGCTTCCCGCTGCTGATCTACCTGCACGGCTCGGGGGGCCTCGCGACCCAGGTCCTGCACCGCGGTCCGCGCGAAGAGGTGCCCGACGCCGAGTCGCCCGCGCGCGGCACCGGCCCGGCGGAGTGGCTGGCGCGGCGCGGGGTGGCTTCCCTCGGCGTCGACTTCCCTCTGCACGGCGACCGCTCCGACCCGCCCGACACCACCGGCCTGAAGCTCTACAACCTGCTCGGCAACATCGACGGGACGATCGACAACTTCGACTGGGCGGCGGCCGAGCTGATGCTGCTGTCGCGGTTCGTGCTCGCCCAGTCGATCGATCCGACGGTCGCGGACTCGCTCGACGCCGGGGGGGCGGGCGCCATCGTCTTCGACCCGGCGCGCCTCACCGCCATGGGCCAGTCCATGGGCACGACGCTCGGGGTCGTGTGGGCGGGTCGAGATCCTCGCCTCAAGGGCGCCGTCTGGTCGGGCGCGGGCGGCATCCTCGCCCACATCGCGGTGACGGCCGTGGAGCCCTTCGAGCTGCGCCCGCTGCTGTCGGCCCGGCTGGGCTACGCCGACGCCGAGGAGCTGCAGGAGTCGCACCCGCTGCTGCACGCGTTCCAGGCGCTGTGGGACTTCGTGGATCCCGTCGCGAAGGCGTCGCGCAACGTGGCGGAGCCGTTCGACGGCGTGCCCGCGAAGGACGTCCTCATGACGGCGGGCGTGATCGACGGGTACTTCTCGCCCACCTCCGAGGCGGCCATGGCGGCGGGCCTCGGCATCCCCCGGGCGGGCGTGGAGGTGGAGCCGACCCTGGACGACGTGCTCGGCCTCGGGGGGATCGATCCCGTCGCCTACCCCGTCGCCGGGAACCTGAACGGGCGCACCGCCGCCGTCGTGCAGTTCGAGGCGCCGCACACGCTGGGCCACTACGTCGTGTTCAATCAGGAGGGGGCGCGGCACCAGTACACGTGCTTCGCCGCGACGGTCGGGACCCCGGGCGGGGCCGTCATCCTGGAGCCGGGCGCACTGGACGACCCCTGCGAATGAGCGCGCCGAGCCGCTCCCACTCGGCGGGCGACAGGAACGCCGCGTAGTACCCGAGCGTCGCCAAGGAGAAGGGTCCCACGTCCACGAGGACGAAGAGCCCCACGTGGAACGCGACCCCGAACGTCGCGTAGACCCAGCGGAGGTCGAACCGCAGGGCGAACGCGCGGGCCCGGTCCCCCAGCCACCCCTGCTGCGCGACGTACGCGGCGCCCACCAGCCCGAAGGTGATCTCCCAGTAGTGCGTGACCACCGTCGCCACTTGGAGGACGGGGTACAGGGAGGCCGTCCACGTGAGATCCCAGCGGCTGTAGGCGGTGATGTGCAGCAGCCGATAGACCGCGTCGTGGGGCGCGTCCCAGCCCGCGCCGCCCTTGATGAGGCCGGTGAAGGTGTAGAGGACCACGAGCTGCAGGATCGCGAAGTGGCGGGGGAAGGCGAAGACCTCGCGGTCGCTCGTCCAGCGCTTCGTGCGCAGCCGACACCAGACGCTGAGCGTGGCCGTGCTGTTCGCGAGGACGAGCAGCCACAGGGCGTTGTTGAGGAGGCGGTCGTAGCCGCCCGTGATGTCGATCGGGAGCGTGAGCAGGGCGAGACGGATCTGCAGGAGCGCGAACGCCGGGATCCGTCCGGCCACGCCCGCGGCGAGCAGGGCGGCGAGGAGGACGCAGGCCCACATCATCCCCGTCACGACGTCGATCGAGGCCCCGCCGAAGAGGTCGAACAGGGCGCTCGCGTGGCGGGCGGGGGCGAACCCGCCGTCGGCGACGGGGCGGAACAGCGGATCGAGGGCGCCCACGTACAGCACGTGGATCGCGTCCGCGAGCAGGACGCCGCCGACGAAGACGCGGAAGAGGGCGAGCGACGTGCCCCTCTCCGTCGCGCACGCGGCCCCGACGAACCGGCTCCAGAGCCCGATCACGGGGCGGTCCAGTCGTCGCGCTCGAGGACCGTCGTGCGTCGGGCCTTCGGGAACCGCACGCCGCCGTGTCGCGTCAGCACCTTCGGCGACGGCACCTTCCCCCGCATCGTGCGCACCCGCATCGCGTCGGCGCTCGGGAACTCGACGAACACCCGATCCGCCGCCCAGGGGATGAACCGCTCCCACGCCGCGGGCCCGTCGCCCCCCTTGAGGCGCATGTTGTTCATGTACTCGCGCCAGCGGTAGTGGTCGAAGGCCGACGCGTTCCAGTCGGCGTCCGGCGACCGCTCGACGTAGATGTCGCGCCACTCGCCGTCTTCGCGGATCGCGATCTCCACGCGGGTGGTGCCGGCGGTGACCTTGTTGAACATGAACCAGCGCTGCGTCACGCCGAGGTAGCGCCCGTAGTACTCGACGGGGGAGTCCGGATCCCGCAGGTTCGGCGGGCCGCCCAGGGCCGTGGCGAGCACCGTCGCCACGTGCGCGACCACGAAGACGGCGATCAGGTGGTGGGCGAGGGGGCGACGCACGGGGAGTCCGGCGCGGAGTCTATCGGGCCGTGTCAGTATCCCGGCGATGTCGACCGACCCGCGGCCCAGCGACGTCCCGCTCCTCGACGAGGGCCTCTGGGGCGTCCTCTGGGGCGTCGGCATCCTGCTGCACTTCACCTGGCCGGGCGCCCACATCTACGTCCAGACGCTGACGGGGTACGTCGCCGTCACCGGCGCGGCCATGATTCTCGTGCGCCCGAGGTCGCCGGGCCTGTGGGCGCTGGTGGCGGTCGCGTCCCTCGCCGAGGCCGCCTACACGGCGATCACGGTGGACCGCCTGTCCATGAGCTGGGCGGTCGTCGGCGTGTTCCACCTGGTGCTGCTGCACGGCTTGTGGCGCGAGCGCGGAGTCCCCGCCCACGAGCGCTGCGGGGTGGTCCTGCGCGGGGCGATCCCGGCCATGCGCTGGCTCGTCATCGGCATCTACTTCTACGCGACGCTGCACAAGCTCAACACGTCCTACTTCGCCGAGTCGAACCACCGCTCGCTCCAGTTCCTGGGCCGGATCCACCCGCTGATCCGGCCCGAGGAGTTCCTCACGCGGTCCCAGGCGTCCACCCTCGGCGTCCTCACCGAGGGCGCGATCTTCGTGCTGCTCCTGTTCCCGTGGACGCGGCTGGTCGCGGTCGTCCTGGGCATCGGGTTGCACTTCACGTTGGGGTTCGCCGGGTTCCAGCAGTTCGCGATCATGTTCCCGATGCTCCTGCTGTTCCTGCGGAGCGTCCCCCACCCGTCGGCCCCGGTGGCGCGCGTCGTGGCGCGGCTCCCCGGCTGGACCCGTCCCGCGTCGCTGCTGCTCGTGCCCGCGATCGTCGCCTTCCTCACCTGGGGCGAGACCATCGCCCGCAACCCCACCGTCCGCGACTCCTGGTGGCTGGTGCTCGGGGCCTTCATGGCGGTGGAGGTGCTCCGGCGGGTCCGCGCTCACGGCCTCGCCGACGTGGGTCGTGTCCCCCTCTTCGACGTGCGCCTGCGGGACACAGTGGCGCCCGTCGCCTTCGCCGTGTGGTGCTTCGTCCCCTACTTCGGGATCACGTCGCACCCGTGCATGACGATGTACTCGCGCCTGTCCGTGCACTCCGGCGTCAGCAACCACCTCTTCGTCCCCGCGGGCCTTCAGATCGACGCGATCCAAGGCGACTTCGTGGAGATCACCGAGTCCACGTCGAAGGACTTCCCGGTGGGCGCGCGCATCCCCCGACTGGCCCTGCGCAAGGCGATCGCGACGGCGACGGGGCGCGGCGAGGCGCCGAAGCGCGTGACGTGGCTCGAGGACGGGGAGGAGTTCACGGCCGTCCGCGGCGTCCTCCCGGATCCTTCGATCCTCGACGACCTGCCGATGATCAGCTTCTCCGGCCCCGTCGCGCTGGGGACCGCCAAGCGCAAGGCGCGGCAGGGGAGGCTCCGAGGAGGACGTAACTCTGATTAGAGTTACGCATGGGCCGACGTCGTGATAGACGACGTGGCATGTTCGAAGACGACAGCAACGAAACGATGGAGAGTGCCGCCGTGTGGACCGAACGCCTGGCGCACGTGGCGCCGTCCGAGGGAGCCTTGGCGGGCGCCCGCGCGCTGATCGCGGTGCTCGACGCCGTGGCCGCGTCGTCGGCGACGATCTGGAGAGGGCCCCCCCCGGACGCCCCGGCGGTCGCGGTGCAGGCCGCGGTCCTGGAGAACGAGGCGCTGGCCTTCGCGCACGACTGCGTGCCCCTCGCGGACGGCGTGTCCTCGGTCACCCTGCAGTTCGTATGCGACGCGGCGGTGTGCCCCGCCCCGGACGGACGCAGCGTCGTGGACCACCTGGCCCGGGTCGGCCGGGAGGCGCCCCACTCCCTGCACGCCCAGCTCGAGTGGGCGCTCGAGGCGTGGGGCGATCTGCTGGGCCCCGAGGACGTGGAGCGGGTCCTGCGGGCGAGGGACATGCTCGCCGAGGAGACGACCTTCCGCGGCGGCGGCCCCGGCCCCGTGCAGGCGCCCCGATTCGACGGCCCCGCCCCCGGCCCCGGGTCGGACGAGGGAGAGGACGAGGCGCGGTTCTCCGAGGACCGCGAGTGGATGCCGTCGCTCGTGCTCATCGCCAAGCAGACGTTCGTGTGGCTGGACCAGCTCTCGAAGGCCCACGGCCGCCCCGTCGTCACGCTCGACGACATCCCCGACGCCGAGCTCGCCGTCCTGGCCGACCGCGGCATCACCGGGCTGTGGCTCATCGGGCTGTGGGAGCGGAGCGGCGCGTCCGCGGAGATCAAGCGGCGCATGGGCAACCCCGAGGCGCTCGCGTCGGCCTACTCGCTCGACGACTACGCGATCGCGGAGGCCCTCGGCGGGGAGGACGCCCTGACCCGGCTGCGCGAGCGGGCGTGGACGCACGGGATCCGGCTCGCCGCCGACATGGTGCCGAACCACGTGGGGGTCGACGGACGCTGGGTCGTGGAGCGCCCCGAGCTCTTCGTCCAGACGGACCACCCGCCCTTCGACTACCACTTCACCGGGCCCGATCTGTGCGCGGCCGAGGGGGTCGAGATCCGGCTCGAGGACGGCTACTGGGACCACTCCGACGCCGCGGTCGTCTTCCAGCGTCGGGACGCGGGCACCGGCGAGGTCCGCTACCTCTATCACGGCAACGACGGCACCTCGATGCCCTGGAACGACACCGCGCAGCTGGACTACCTCAACCCGGCCGTCCGCGAGCTCGTCATCCAGACGATCCTCGACGTGGCGCGGCGCTTCCCCGTCATCCGCTTCGACGCCGCCATGACCCTGGCCCGCCGGCACGTCCGCCGCCTGTGGCATCCGCCGCCGGGGGAGGGGGGAGCCATCCCGTCGCGGTCGCGCTACGCCGCCTCGGAGCAGGCCTTCGACGCCGCCATGCCGCGGGAGTTCTGGCGGCAGGTCGTCGAGCGCGTGCAGGAGGAGTGCCCCGACACGCTGCTGCTGGCCGAGGCCTTCTGGATGATGGAGGGCTACTTCGTGCGCACGCTGGGCATGCACCGGGTCTACAACTCGGCGTTCATGCACATGCTCCGCGACGAGGACAACGCGGGGTTCCGACGGCTGCTGCGCGAGGTCCTCGAGTACGACCCCGCGGTGCTCGAGCGCTTCGTCAACTTCATGAACAACCCGGACGAGGACAGCGCCGTCGCGCAGTTCGGGACGGGCGACAAGTACTTCGGCGTGGCGACGCTCCTGGCGACGCTCCCGGGGTTGCCGATGTTCGGGCACGGGCAGTTCGAGGGCTTCGCCGAGAAGTACGGCATGGAGTACGCGAAGGCCTACCGCGACGAGGCCGTGGACGAGGGGCTGCTCGCCCACCACGAGGCCGCCGTCGTGCCCCTGCTCAAGCGTCGACGGATCTTCAGCGGGGTCGCGTGGTTCGCGATGTACGACTTCGTGCGCGAGGACGGCACGGTGGACGAGAGCGTCATCGCCTACTCGAACATGAGCGCCGACGGCGAGCGGTCCGTGGTGCTGTTCAACAACCAGTACGAGACCACCGGGGGGCGGCTCGAGCGTCCGTTCCCCGAGGACGTGGGCGACGACGGCGTCGTGGGCCGCTGGTTCGATCTCCCCGGATACGCCTACCGGGTCGACATCGAGGACTAGACCCGGAGGACGTCAGTCCGCGCGGCAGGTCGACAGGCAGACGCGTCCGATCTGCAGCGTGGTCTCCCCCGGGCAGCCCGCGGGGCGGTCGTAGGTGACGACCGAGCACGTCGAGCCGTTGGGGCAGTCGCTCTGGTTCAGGCACTCCACGGCGCAGTAGTCCATCGTCGCGTTGGTGAGGCAGAAGTTGCCCCAGCCGCCGCACAGCGGGTGGCCGATGGGGACGTCGTCGCAGTTGCCGGGTCCGCGGTAGTTCCACTCGTGGGCGGTGGGGTCGCAGGCGTTGCAGAAGGCGCCCCCGGGGCGGCGGCACTCGTCGTCCTCGCAGACCTCCCCGAAGTCGCAGTCGAGCAGCGCGTCGCGGCAGCCGCGCTCCACGCAGAAGCCGTCGTCGCAGGACTTGCCCGCGGCGCAGTCGGTGTCCTCGCGGCAGCCCGGCTCGCAGTCGAACGCCGCCACGTCGCAGAAGCTGTCGAAGGGGCAGTCGGCGGACGTGAGGCAGTCGACCTGCGCGCAGCCGCCGTCGAGGCAGGCCTGGGCGGACCCGTCGAAGGTGTGGCAGTCGCCCTCGTCCAGACACGGCGCGCCGCTCCCCACCGAGTCCTCGCCGGGACAGGCTCCCAAGGTGCCGCCGAGCAGCAGCGCGACGGCGAGGACGAGGCGCTTCACGGCCGGGCCTCGTAGCGGATGACCACCCGGGTGGCGACCGGCGGCAGCGACCCCGCGTCGAGGAACTGGATTCGATAGACAGGGGTCGACTCCGTCTCCAGCTCCTGGAACTCCCAGGCCCACTCGCCGTCCACGCCCTCGGGAGGCGTGAGCAGGCCCTCGCCGTCGAACTCGTCGGTGTCCGGGATGAACAGGCGCACCTCGAGGGTGTCGAGCACGGGGGCGGTGCGCAGGGTGAAGCGATCGCGCAGACGGGACGACGCGAGGCCCATGGCGCTGATGACGTCGTCGTAGAGCTCGAGGCAGATCGAGCCCACGACGCCCCCGGTGGACCGCGCGATGTCCACGTAGCGGTGTCCGGCGAACGCGCCCTCGTTGGGCTCCCCCGGGACCTGCCCGCAGTCCGCGGGCTCGCCCGTCTCCAGGTCGACGCCCACCAGCGCCGAGACGTTCACGGCGTCGCGCCGCGCCCCCGGTCCCTTGAGGTCGCGCAGATCCTGGAGCCACTCGGCGGTGGGGCCGTAGGACGCGTCCTCCTCGTCCGAGACGAAGATGACGGACAGCAGCGCGTCCTCGCGCAGGAACCCTTCGTTGGTCTCGGCCAGCTCCTCGGACAGGGCGGCGGTGGCGGCGTCCATGCCCCGCTCGTCGGCGGAGCCCACGGTGCCCACCCGCACGTTCTCGAAGAAGACGTCCGCCGGGTCGTCGGTCTCGCGCGAGATGACCTTGCTGCCTCCGCGGTCGGCGAGGGCCCCGGCGCGGGTGTCCATGTCCGTGGTCGTGACCCCGATGTGGTAGTCGACGTCGGCCACGTCGAAGTAGCGCACGAACGTCTCGAAGCCGCGCGCCAGCTTGCCCTGTTCGGCCGCCATGGACCCCGAGTCGTCCACCACCAGGAGGATGTCGACGGCGGTGGGCGGATTCTGGAAGTGCACCTCGGTGGAGGTGGGGCGGCTCAGGTTGGTCTCGCTGCAGCCCGCGAGCGCGAGCGCGAGGAACCCGACCGTGGCGACCGACCGCATGCGGCCACGATAGCGGGCAGACTGCGGGCCATGTCCGTCCTGCTCATGATCGTGTCGGCCGCATTCATCATCCTCGCGGTCCGCTTCGGGCTGCTGCGCGGGCTCGATCAGCTGGGCGCGGCGCTCAGCTGGAGCGCGAAGGCGCGAGGGCAGGCGACGGGCTACGCGACGTCCGTCCCCGAGTTCGTGTGCCTGGTGGCCGCCGGGCTCGCCGGGGTGTGGGAGGCGGGGCTGTGGAACATCGCCTCGTCGAACATCATCAACGCGGTGCTCATGGTCGTCGCGGTGGTCCGCTACCGGCAGCTCCGCGACCTGTTCCACCGCCGCTTCCTCGACGAGATCCTGTTCGCGGCGGCGGCCGTCGTGGTGCCGTTGGTGCTGATGCAGTTCGCGCTGGACCGGTCGGTCGCCGTGGTGCCGATCCTGCTCGTCTTCTTCGTCTTCTATCGAATCGTCGACGCGCGAGTGAACAAGCCTGCTCCGGAGGGGGACATCGAGCCCGCGTCCGGCAGCTTGCCCCTCGGGCTGATCCTGGTGACCACGGGGCTCGTCGCCATCGTGATCGCGGGCACGTTCCTGGGCAGCGCGACGGAGGACGTCGTCAACCAGCTCGGTGTACACGCGGCCCTCGCGGGCTGGATCCTCGGCTTGTGCACGTCGCTGCCGGAGATGGTGACCTTCATGGCCGTCTACTCCACGGCGCGGGACGCGGGCGAGCTCGACGGCCTCGCCGACACGCAGGAGGCGCTCGACAACCTCACCGCCAGCAACATGGCCAACGTGGGGCTCATCTACCCGATCGGTCTGGCGATCTACCTCGGGGTCGCCGCCTTCGGCTGACGACGCCGATCAGGCCGATCAGGGCCGGCGCGAGAGGGGTCCAGGAGCCCGCGAACGAGGACGTGCAGGCGCAGTCGGCGTCCTCGACCGGGGGCGGCGGATCCGGCGGGGGCGGCGAGGGGACGACCTCGAACCGGACCGTCTCGGAGACCTCGCCGCGGCCCCAGGCGTCCACGGCCCACAGGCGGGCGGCGTACTCGCCCACGCCGAGCTCTCCCGTGAGGTTGATCGTGGTCTCGTCCAGCAGCCAGGTGCGCACCGGGTCGGCGGCCTCGGCGGAGTCGTCGTCGTCGCCCGCGGAGTCGTCGTCGTCGCCCTCGGGGGCGAGGAGATCGAGGATCTCGAGCTCGTAGCGCAGGAGGTCTCCGTCGGGGTCCTCGGCGGGCTCCCAGCGCAGCCCCGTGTCCACCGTGGAGACCGTCGCGCCGTCCGCCGGGAACACCACGCGGGGGGCTCCCGGGGCGCCGTTCGCCACCGCCTTCACGGCCGCCCCGGCGTCGACTCGACCGCACCCGTACAGCGGGCTCCAGCCCACCTCGTTGTACTCGGCGTGCTCGCGGGCCACGCGGACCGCCGTGTCGCAGATCACGCGCTGGACGTCCGCCTCGGTGATCCGCGGGTTGGCCGAGATCATGAGCCCCGCCACGCCCGCGACGATCGGCGCTGCCCCCGACGTCCCGCTCATGCGGTGGGTGTACTCGTCGTTCTCGCCCCGGCCGTTGTACCCGCGGTCGCCGTAGATGTCGGTCGTGCGCAGGCCCTGGTGAGAGCCCCGGCCGGACGGCGCCATGATGTCGAGGAGCGGGCCCCACACGGAGTAGCCGAACTTGACGTCGTCGTCGCGCAGGGAGCCGACGGAGATGACGCCCGGCATCGTCTGCATGGGGTACTCGGTCATCTCGCAGCCGGAGTTCCCCGCGGAGAAGACGACGACCGTCCCCAGCCCGTCGCGGCCCTCGAGGCGGGCGTACTCCAGCGCCTGGTTGATGGCGGGCCGCACCGGCACCGGCGTGCACTCGCTGTCGATGTTCCCCCAGCTGTTGTTCAGGACGTCCGCCCCCGCGTCCACTGGGGCCACGAGCGAGTCGTACATGTCCGAGATGGTCAGCCCGGTGACCCCGAGCAGGCGCACGCCGTAGACCTCGGCGTCGTAGGCCACGCCCGCGGTGCCGATGCCGTTGTTCCCGGTCGCCGCGGCGAGGCCCGCCACCGCCGTGCCGTGGGCGTAGCCGTCGTGGTTGTCGTAGTCGGGCTCGGGGATGAGGTCGTCGTCGAACGCGTCGTAGCCCTCGGGCAGCACCGCGAGGTCGGGGTGGTCCATGTCCACGCCCGTGTCGATGATCGCGATGATCACGCCCTCGCCGGTGGCCAGCTCCCAGGCCGGTCGCACGTTGATGTCGGCCTGGGGCCGCGAGCGCGAGAAGGTCCCGGTGTTCTCCAGGTGCCAGAGCTCGTCCCACATGGGGTCGTCCACGGGGGGCTCGTCGGCGTGCATGGTGAGGACGCGGTCGGGCTCGGCCCAGGCGACGTCGGGGCGGGACGCCAGCGTGGCGGCGAGGGCCACGGGGTCCACGTCGGGCGCGCCCTCGATGCGGAAGACGGGCCAGGACCCCAGGAGGCGGTGAGTGCCCGCGATGGACGGGTCGGCCACGAGCGCCGCGAGCGTCCGGGGCGAGGGCTCGCGCAGCCCCTCGAAGCGCAGCACGACGTCGCCGGTGAGGGGCGCGGTGTCCACGACCGCGGGCTCGCTCGGGGTGCCGACGTCCACGGATCCGGCGTCGTCGGCGGTCGCCGACGCGGGCAGCAGCAGGGCCGCGGCGACGAAGATCAGGGCGGGCGCACGTCGCGACATGGCCGAATCATGCCGGTTGCGAGGCCGACGCGATATGGCGAGTCGTCCACACAGCCCCGATCCCGCTGACATACTGCGGCCCATGTCGGCCGAGCCGGGGCGCCCCTGGAACGAAAAGCACGCCGTCTTCATCGTGTCCGCGGGGCGCACGGGGACGCAGTTCCTCGCGAAGGCGCTTCCCCAGATGATCGACGACTGCGCGGCGTTCCACGAGCCGGACACGCTGTGGCTGGACCGCCCCTTCGAGTACTTCACGAAGGTGTACTGGGCGCAGGTCCGCCGGCACGGGCTCTACCACATGACCTTCGGCCAGACCCACGCCACGGCGACGCACCTGGCCACGGCCCGGTACAAGGGCAGGATCGACGACGCGCAGGCCACCGCCTGGTTCGATCGGCTGCGCGGCCGGTTCGTCGGGAAGGTCCCCGAGTCCATCTTCGTCGAGTCCAACGGGCTCCTCTGGGGCGTCATCGACCTGATCCTCGAGCGGATGCCCAACAGCAAGGTCGTGATGGTCGTGCGCGACCCCCGCGCGTGGATCCGGTCGGCGGTGCTCGCGTCCCACTTCCGCGCGTTCAAGCCGCCGGACTACGACTTCCTCGGCTTCAGCCCCCGGCCCTACCACCGCTCGCCCGCGGACCACACCCCCGCCGCGTGGCGCACCATGTCGCTGCCGGACAAGTACGCGTGGCTCTACGGGATGCTGAACTCCAGCCTGCTGGCGACGCTCGCGAACAACGATCGCGCGGTCATCCTGCGGTACGAAGACCTGTTCGAGGGCGGCGAGCAGCGGCCCACGTTCGAGCGCCTGCTCAACTTCTCGTCGAGCTTCGGGGACGGGTTCTCGCGGCCCACGACCCTCCGGCACGACCTCGTGGATCGGCCCATGGACAGCACCCGCGAGGGCGACGACGGCGACGCGGCGGCCTGGACGCCCGACGAGGAGCTGCTCCAGCGCCACTGCGGCGAGATCATGGAGCGCTTCGGGTACCGCTGAGCGGACGGAAGCGCTCGGGGCGGGCCTCAGATCGGGCCGTGGAACTGCGGCAGGAGCAGGTCCTTGGGGACCGCTTCGATCTTCCACTGGAAGCCGACGACGATCTGCGGCGGCGCGAGCACGCGGTCGTGGTCGATGAGGTACGCCAGCATCTGCAGGATGATCGTCGGCGCGGCGGGGCGCGGGCCCGGCTTGAAGAACCCCACGAACCCGAGGTTCAGCATGCGGTCGCCGTCCTCCACGAAGACGCGGCGGTGCCGGACCATCGCGCCGAGGGCGAGGCTGGTCTTGGCGGAGCGGTTCCAGAGCGGATCGGCGGCCACGACGCCCGTGTTCTCGATGAGGACGAAGCCCGTCGTCGGGACGGCCAGGTCCCGGGCGGCGTCGTAGACCCAGGCGGTGCCGGGCTCCTCCTCCAGGAACAGGCGCGTGAACTGGATCGACGCGCGGTAGAGCCCGATCAGGGGGCCGACCTTGATCTTGAGGGTCGGCTCGAGGACGACCTCGAACTGGTCCGACGGGATGCCCACGTCCTCGCGCTCCCGGCGCTCCTTGAACGTCTTGTCGCCGAACGCGTCGTAGCGCAGGCGGCCCGCGAAGGTGGGCAGGCTGTGGGAGTAGCGGACCCACACCGCGAGGTCGAAGACGTCGATCGGGGCCACGTCGAAGCGCCCGCCGACCTCGAGCAGCGACGGCGACACGCGCGCCCAGCCGCCCACGCCCGCGTAGGTGTTCTGGAACGCGATGGCGTCCGACCGATGCAGGGCGAACCGGACCTGGAAGGGGCTGAACGCCGCGAGGATGCCCGGCCACCAGCCGCCCGCGATGGTGGGCTCGGCGTAGAACCAGGGCGGGGGGCGCTCCTCGCTCTTGCTCGAGAAGTAGGGACCCCGCGTGTCGTTCTTCGCGGAAGGCTCGGCGGCGGGCTCCTCGGTGGGCTCCTCCGCCGGGGGCGGCTCGTCGGCGAACGCGGCGCCGGGCAGCAGGAGGACGGCGAGAAGCATGGCAGCCAGGCGACGCAAGCGGCCTCCAGCCGCGCGCAACGGAGCGAAGCGGAGTGGAGTCTCGGGGAGGATGTGCGGGGCCCCCGGCGACGAATCTCTGATTCGTCGAGAGGGGTGCCTATTCGAGAACATCGATGCGGGCCTCGTCGCGGGGGATGTGCATGCGGACGCGCGTGGTGCTGCCGTCCCAGTCGGGGGTGCTGCGGACGACCTCGGGGTCGACGGAGATGAACGCCGCGTCGATGCCGGTGCCGGTGATCTCGAGGACCGTGAGCCCGTTGGTGGCGCTGTCCACGTGGGCGAAGTGCGGCCCGGAGCGCAGGAGTTCTTCGTCGAACTGCGGGACGAGCTCGATGAGGCCGGCGGTGGCGAGCAGCGGCTGATCCGCGCCGATCTCCTCGAGCTGGTCGAACAGCGTGATCGAGCTGATCGACGACGTCTGAAGCTCGACCCCGATGGCGGGGGAGTCCGGGTCGTCGAAGTCCGGCCGCAGGACCGACGCGTAGAAGCCGTGCAGGTCCCCGGAGAGCACGAGCAGACCCCCGCGCCCGTCGTCGGCCACCGCGTCGAGGATCTCCCGACGCTCGGTGCGGAACCCGTCCCACTGGTCGGGCTTGAAGTACCAGACGTGCTTGAACGCCTCGGACACCTCTTCGTAGTCGCGCAGATCGACGATCATCTGGGCCACGAGCAGCGGCGAGCCCCACACGCGCCAGGTGGCGTCGGAGTCGGCCAGGGCGTCCAGCAGCCACCGCTTCTGGGCGGCCCCGAGCATGGTGGGGAGCGCCTCGGCCTCGCGGACGTCGAAGCCCTCCTTCTGCGCGAAGATCCGCGCGCCGAGCGGCGTGTTCGCGGCGATCTTCCCCACGTCCGGGGCGGGCGGCCCCTCGGGGACCACGTGGTCGTCGCGGTAGTAGCGGACGTCCGTGAGGATCAGGTCGACGTGCGCGCCCCAGCGGATGCGGCGGTAGGTCGTGATGTCGTCCGGGAAGCCCGCGTCGGGGTCGTAGGGCACGTCCGCGGGCACGTACTCGAACCAGCCGCGCGTCGCGTCCTCCCGCCGGCGGGTGCTCTGCTCGTCGCCCGCGATGCCGTCGAACTCGTTGGCGTGGTCGCCCCAGCAGTCGTTGGTGAACTCGTGGTCGTCCCACAGGCAGATGAACGGGAAGCGTCGCGCGACCTCCTGGAGGCGGGGGTCCGAGCGGACGGCGCGGTGCAGGGCCCGGTAGTCGCCGACGCTGCGCGCCGCCACGTTGCTGGGGTCCACGTCGTCCAGCGGCAAGCCGTCGGGCAGCTCGAGCTCGCGCCCCTCCTTGGGGACCTGGTGCCGCGGGTCGTTGACGGTCTCGTAGATCCAGTCGCCCATGAAGAGCACGAAGTCGACGTCCGGCTCCTCCAGCAGCGACGCCCACGCCTGGTAGTAGCGACCGATCCAGTCCTGGCACGACGCGAGCGCGACCCGCACGGGATCGGTGGAGTCGGCCGGGGGCGCGGTCCGCGTGTGGCCGACCACCGAGGTGGTGCCCCGGGCGGAGAAGCGATAGCGATAGGACGTGCCCGCCACGAGGCCGTCCACGCGCACCCGGACGGTGTGGTCCCAGGCGATCTCCGCGACGAGGTCCCCGCTCGCGACGACCTGGGTGAACTCGTCGTCCAGGGCGACCTCGAAGGACACGTCGATCGGGCTGTTCGGGGCGTCCTCGGGGGGCTGCACCCGCGTCCAGAGCAGGACCTTGTCGAGGCCCGGATCGGCCGACGCGATGCCTTGGGGGTAGACCTCCGCGGCGGGCGGACCCTCGCACCCGCCGAGCACGCCCAACACCGGCGCGCCCGCGGAGGCGGCGGCGAGGCGGAGGAAGCCGCGACGGCTGGGACGTGTGCGCACGTCGCGCAGTGTAGGGGAGGGCGGGATACGGGGAGGGGGGCCCCTACCGCCCGACGTCCATCCACAGGTTCAGGTGCGAGCCGGGGAACGAGAAGGCGAGCTCGGGCCAGGTCTGGGGGAGGGGGGCGGCGAAGTCCTGCTCGAACCAGCGGGTGGTCACGTCCTCGGCCCCGTCGTCCCCGACGCGCGCGTCGTTCTGGAAGACGACGCAGATCCAGTAGTCGCCCGCGGGGAGCACCAGCTCGGGGACGGGCACCGAGACCGGGCCGTTCGGGAGATCGCCGCCTTGGACGTCGGCGACGAGGGTCGTGGGCTCGCCCGCGTCGTCGGCGTAGATCGCGACCCGGAAGGCGGGGCCGACCCGTCGGCCGATCACCCCGACGGACTGCAGCGAGCCCTCCTCGCTCAGGGTCGAGCGCGTGCCCATGAGGAAGTTCACGGCGATCTCGCGGGTCCCGCCCAGGTCCGCCCCGGCGCCCACCTGCTCGGGGGTCGGATCGCACCACGCGGGGGTTCCGTCGCCGTCGAAGTCGAGGTTGTCGTCGCCGCCCTCGCAGCGATCCTCGGCGTCCACCACCCCGTCGCCGTCGGTGTCCCGCACGGTGGCGTCGTCGTCGTCGCCCACGTCGTCGTCGTCCCCTGCGTCGTCGTCGTCCACCGCGTCGTCGTCGTCCGCCGCGTCGTCGTCACCGATGGCCACGTCGTCGTCGTCGAGGACCGGATCGGTGACGGTGGGGCAGCCCGCGAACAGGAGGGCGGCGAGAAGGTGGGGGCGCATGGGTTCAGTCTACGGCCGGGAGTCTCTAGACTCGCGCCATGCTCGAACTCATCTGCAAGCGCACCTGAAGCTCTTGTCGCAAGGCGGTCGCCTTGCTCAAGGAGAAGGACATCCCCCACCGGTACCGCGAGTACACGAAGGAGCCGCTGTCGGAGCAGGAGGTGCGCGACGTGCTGCGCATGCTCGACCTGCCCGCCAAGGGCATCTTCCGCAAGCGGGACGGCAAGAAGCTCGGCCTCACCGGCGACGAGGGGGACGACGTGCTCATCCCCGCCATGGCGGAGCACCCGACGCTGATCCAGCGGCCCATCGGGGTGCTGGACGGCAAGGCGGCGCTGGGGCGGCCGGTGGAGAACCTGCTGTCCCTGGTCTGACGACCTCCCCGCCCGTCCCCGTGCGCGACTCGCTCCTGGTGGGCGTGGCCTTCGCGCTGCTGTACGCGGCGGGGGCGGCGCGCACGGTCCAGGGCGGCGACGCCGGGGAGTTCATGACGGTCGCGGCGGCGGGCGGGGTCGCGCATCCGCCGGGCTATCCGCTCTACGTCTCGCTCGCGGCGCAGCTCGTGACGGTGCTTCCGGGGGCCAACGTCGCCTGGAAGGTGTCGGTCGGCTCGGCGCTGCTCGGCGGCGCGACGGTCGGGGTCCTGCACCGGTCGGTGGCCCTGGCGACGGGGAACCGGCTCGCCGCGCTGGTCGGGGCGGCTGCCATGGGGGTCTCCCCCCTGTTCTGGAAGTGGAGCGGGGTGGCCGAGGTGCTGTCCGGGGCCGTCCTCACGGCGGCGCTGCTGCTCTGGGCGGCGGTCCGCTCTCACGTCGGGGCCCGCGGGCCCGCGCAGGCGGCCGTCCTCGGGCTGGCCTTCGCCACCGGCATCGCCAACCACCACACCGCGATCCTCCTCCTGCCGCTGATCGCCTACGCGGGGCTGGTCGCGCTGCCGCGGCCCTTCGACGTGCGCTCGGCGGCGGCGACGTTCGGGACCTTCGTGGGCGTCGCGCTGCTCGCGGGGCTGCTGCCCTACCTGCTGCTGATGAGCGACGGCGGGGCCTGGCGATGGGGCGAGACCAGCACCGGCGACGGCCTCGTCCACCACTTCCTCCGCGCGGACTACGGGACCTTGACGGCCAGCGCTCGGGAGGAGGGATCGGGGTGGTGGTCGCAGCCCTGGCTGTACGTCGGAGGTGCCGCCCGTCGGTTCCCCGGCCTGCTGTGGCTGCTCGCGCCCGTCGGGCTGTGGCGGCTCGCGAGGCGGTCGCGCGGGTTCGCGCTCTCCGCGGCGGGCGCGTGGCTGCTCGCGGGGCCGCTCTTCCTCATGAAGTTCGACCTGCCGACCTTCGGGTACACGCGGGTGGTGATCGAGCGCTTCCACCCCGTCCCGGACGTCGTGCTGGCCTTCTGCGTCGGGGTCGGGGCGGCGTGGGTGCTGGGTCACCCGCGGTGGTCGCGTCCGGCGATCCCGGCGGTGCTGCTGGGGGTGAACGTGGCGGTCGCGGGGGCGATGGCGGCCCCGGCGGCGCAGTGGACGGACTGGACGGTCCTCGACGACTACCTGCACAACGCCTTCGCGGCGGTGGAAGACGACGCGTTGATCCTCACGCACGGCGACTCGATGTTCTTCGGCGGGCTCTACAAGCAGGCGGTCGAGGGCGCGGCCCCGGGGGTCGCGTGGGTGAACCCGGGCCTGCTGATGTACCCCTGGTACCGCGCCTCGGTGACGGCGACGCACCCCGATCTCGTCCTCGAGCGCGACGGTCGGGGGCTGTCCGCCGACGCGGTGGTGGCGGCCAACCGGGGTCGCCCCACGTACGTGGCGCCGCGGCTGCTGCTCCAGCGGCAGGACGTCCAACGCGCGATGGCGGCCCACTCGCTGACCTTTCCCGTGGGATCCGTGCTCATGAAGGTCGTCCCGACGGCCGACGGGGCGCCGATCCCGACGGTGTTGGAGGCCGCGATGGAGGCTGCGCTCCGGAGCGCTCGGTTCGGCTCGTCGTTCCGCGAAGAGGACCTGGACCACGAGCTCGAGGGGCCGGTGTGGGAGAACTACGCGATCCCGTGGCTGGCGCTCGCGACGGGGTACGAGGCCGGAGGGGACGCGGCCGGGGCGGCGCGGGCTCGGGCGGTGGCGGAGGGCTTGGCGCCCTGGCTCGTTCGGCCGCAGTGACCGCCGGTTATCGTGACGACATGAAGCTGCACAGCGCGCCCGCGGACCGGAACAAGGACGTCATCCTCGATGTGCTGAAGGGCGCCCTGCCCGCGGCCGAGGGGGACCTGCTCGACATCGCGAGCGGGAGCGGCCAGCACGCGCTGCACTTCGCGACCCACCTGCCGGGGTGGATCATCCAGCCGACGGACGTCGACGACGCCGCGCTCGGCTCGATCTCCTTCTACGTGGACGAGGCCCGGCTCTCGAACCTGCGGCCCCCCGTGCGCCTGGACGTGACCGACGAAGACTGGTCCCGCGCGCTCCCCGAATCGGGCCACGTGGACGCACTCACGTGCATCAACATGATCCACATCAGCCCCTGGGAGTCGACCCTCGGGCTCGTGGCCGGCGCCGGGCGTGTGGTGCGTCCGGGCGGGCTCCTCTATCTGTACGGGCCCTACCGCGTGAAGGGCGCGCCCACGACGGAGTCGAACGCGAAGTTCGAGCAGTGGCTGCTCGCGCGCGACCCTCGCAACGGCCTGCGCGACATCGAGGTCGTCACCCAACTGGCGAGCGAGGCCGGCTTCGAGCCCGAGGCGCTGATCCCGATGCCCGCGAACAACTTCTCGGTGGTGCTCCGCAAGAGGTAGGGCTCGCTTCGGCCAGGAGCGAGAAGAACCTCTCGGAATCGCACGAAGCGAGCTTCGCTTCGGCCGATTCCGAGAGGTTCTTCTCGGCAGCGCGGCAAGCGTGGTGAGGACCGACTGACGCGTGGGGGCGACGTAGGTGGGGTGAAACAACTTGATCCGACGGGCTGTGTCGCCCGTAGGCAGACTGACCCGGTGCGTGCTCTCGTCGCCTTCGTGATGCTCGTCGCCCCGCCCGCCGCCGCGGCCGAGGTCGCCTTCGAGGCGGAGCACCTCTACTGGGAGGCGCCTCGCCCCGAGATCCTGGGGGCGGTTTCGGCGGACCTCGACGGCGACGGCGACGAAGACATCGCGCACGCCTCGTGGAACGCCGACCTCGTGGTCATCACGACCGCGGGCGAGCCCCCGGGCACCGTCGGCGTCTCGACGACCTTCCCCGTCGAAGACCCCATCGCCTGGCGGGGCATCACCGGCGCCGAGGTGCGGGCCGGCGACCTCGACGGCGACGGCGACCTCGACCTCGTCGCCATCGTGGAGGGCTACCGCTGCATCGACCCGTGGTGCCACTACGGGACGATCTACTCCACGCGACTCGACCTGTGGGAGAACCTCGGGGCCCTCGGCGGACCGACCCCCTGGCGCGACCATCCCGTAGCCCGGGAGGGCGGATGGAGCCGCCACTCGCTCACCCTCGTCGACATGGACGAGGACGGCGATCTGGACCTGGTGTCGGGGCTCGCCGCCGCCGACGTCGCGGCCGGCTGGCGGGAGAACCCCGGCGCCCTCGACGCCCCCTGGGTGCATCACCCCCTCTTCGACGCCGTCCCCACCCAGCTCGCCGCCTTCGACGCCGACGGCGACGGCGACACCGACCTGCTCAGCGCCGCCCCCCGTGGCGGCGAGGACGTCGCGCTGCACCTCCGCGACGGCGAGGCGTGGGTCGACCAGCCGCTCCCGTTCGTGCCCATCGGTTCGCGCCCCGTCGTGGTCGCCGACATGGACGACGACGGCGACGACGACCTGCTGACGGCGGAGTGGCTCGGGGAGCCGGTCGTCGCCTGGTACGAGCAGGACGAGGGCGCCTGGCCCCGTCACGAGGCGTTCTCGTCGCCCGGCTGGGCCGTGGACTCCCCCTTCGCTCCGCTCGACATGGACGGCGACGGCGACCTCGACGTCGTGCTCTCGGACGCGACGGGCGTGTTCTGGATGGAGAACGCCGCCGCCGGGTGGGTCGAGCGCGACGCCCTCCCGCGCTTCGTGGCTGCGGAGGAGTTCAGCTTCGGGGACCTCGACGGCGACGGGAGCCCCGAGCTGCGGGCCACGTTCGGGTACAGGCGACTGCACGCGCGGATCGCCGAGCCGGGGGGGTGGGCGCCGTCAGTCCTCGCCGCCACGGGGTACGCCCGCTGGTGGCAGGCCACGTCGACGGATCTGGACGGGGACGGCACCCCCGAGCTCCTCCTGAGCGACGCGCCGGACTTCATGTACGCGCCCGGCCCCCGCTCGGCGGGCCCCGCCCATCATCTCCCCGCCTTCGGGCGGGCCCTGGCCCTGCCGGGGGACGTCGACGGCGACGGGGCCGTGGACATCGTGCGCGTCTCGGACGACGAAGCCACGTGGTGGTCGCGCGACGTCGGGCCCCTCGGGGCGGAGACCTGGCTCCCGCACGAGCTGCCTGATCTCACCGGCCCGGTCGCGGTCGCCGACATGGACGGGGACGGCGACGCGGACCTCGTCTCGTTCGTCCCGGTCGGGGACGACGGCGACGGGGGGCTGTCGCTGTTCGTGAACGACGGGGCGAGCTGGACGCGCGCGACGCTCGACGCGGAGTTCGTGGAGGGCAGCGCGCTGAAGGCGGTGGATCTCGACGCCGACGGGGACCTGGACATCTTCGCCCAGGCCTCGCGGTGGGCGGCCTTCCGCTGGTACGAGAACGGGGACTGGTCCGTCCACGAGACGGGAGTGACGGGCGGCGCTGCGACCCTCGCCGACCTCGACGGCGACGGGCTGGTCGACCTCGTCCAGCGCGACCGCCCGTCCCTGCGGTGGTTCCGGAACCCGGGGCCGGAGACGACGGCCTGGCCGAGCGGAGGCGAGATCCCCGTCTTCCATGGTGGGTCCCACCGGGAGCGCGCGGCCGACGTCGATCACGACGGCGACGTGGACCTCGTGGGCATCGACGGCCGGGACATCGTGTGGTGGGACAACGAGGGCGCCGGGACCGACTGGACCATGCGGACCCTCGTGACCGTGGAGCCGGGGGGTGCCGCGGTGGACGTCGCGGCGGTCGACGACCTCGACGCCGACGGCGACGTCGACATCGCGTTCCAGCGCGTGGGCGAGGGGCTGCTCTGGCTCGAGCAGCCCGGGTCCCTGCTCGGCGACGACGACGACTCCGCGCCCGCGGACGACGACGACTCCGCCACGGACGACGACGACTCGACCCCCGGGGGCGGCGACGACGACGACTCGACGGCGGGCGACGAGGGGTGTGCGTGCGCCGCCGCCGGGGTAGCCGCCCCGGCCTGGCCCCTGCTCCTCCTGCTCACGGCGCGGAGAAGACGACCTCGACGTCCGCCTGCGTGAACAGGTTCTCGAGGACCCCCCAGGCGACCCCGGCGTCCGTGGCCTCGGCGAGATCGAGCCCGTCGAACAGCCGATCGCGGTCCCGACGGACGACGATCTCCGCCGCGTGGGCCGCCGCCTCGCCCTCGACGGACGTCGCGACCTCGGCCCAGGTCCAGTCCCGCGCGTTCGCCCAGTTCGTCTCGACGTCGAAGCTGCCCGCGGTCCCGTCCTTCTCCCAGCTCCCCGCGAGCGCGAGGCTGATCCCCGACGCCGAGGTCCCGTCGGGCGCCGTGGTGTCCTCGTCGCCGCGGGCGATGAGCAGGTGCAGACCGCAGTACGTCGCCGCACCGAAGGCGCTCTCGATCGTCGTCGTTCCGGCCCCCAGCGTCGTCGCGGCGACCACCTCCACCTGGCTGGGATCGTCGAAGTCCGGGTGGTCCGCGCGCGCCGTGCCGATGCCCAGGAGGCTGAGGATCCGCTCCTCGCGCGTGGCCACGACCTCCTCCTCGCAGGGCGACAGCGTGACCGCGTAGTCGACGACCCAGCCGTCCTCGACCGTGACCGTGTAGCCCTCGTCCGTCGTGGTGGTCCACGCGTCGCCGTCGAGCCCCGCGTCGTCGGCCCAGGTGAGCGTCCAGTGGGCGGCCTGCACGGTCCACTCGTCCGCCTCGACGCCCGAGTCGCCCTCCGTGGCGTCCGCGGCGGCGCACCCCACGAGCAGCAGCAGCGCCGCGAACCGCCTCATCGGAAGTCCGCCGACGGCGTGCCGGTGAAGCACCCGAGGATGTAGGGGAACGTCGCGGTCGCGTGATAGTGGTAGTCGCCGTCGGGGCCGACGTGCCCGTTGCACTGGTCCAGGACGGTCGCGTCGGTCGACGCGCGGTACTCGTGGGCGTCCCAGGCGTACGTCGTGGGGTCGCCGATCTGCTCCCAGCCGCTCACGTACTCGACGACCTCGGAGCACGCCGCGTCGAGGCATCCGTAGGGCCCGTGGATCGCGAACCCGTCGCCCGCCCAGCCGACGATCGGGGACGCGACGTCCGGGTCCGCGTCCGCCGCCGCCCAGGGCTCCGCCTTGCCCACGTTCTCCTGCACCAGGCACTTCTGCTGCAGCGCGTGGTGGTGGTAGCCCTGGGGCGCGGTGTGGCCGGTGCAGCCGTCGGTGATGCCGTTGTAGACGGGGTCGCCGTACGAGTCCGGGCGCTCCGCCTCGTTGGGCCCGAACCACACCGTGCCCGCGACGGTGAAGCCCACGTCGCCGAGCAGGGGGATCTCGGTCGGGGCCGGCGCGACCCCCGGGTTCAGGGGGATCTCCCAGCGCTGATCGACCTCCGTCAGCGCGTTGGGCGTGATCTCCACGAACGTGTAGTGCGGGATCCCGTTGCTCTCGACCACGAAGTTCGCGGCGTCGCACCAGCCGTCGAGCTCGGGCGCCGCGTAGCCGGGCCCCGCCCCCGCCGCGAACGTCAGATCGAGCAGGGACCGGGCCTCGTCGCACGACGAGTCGCCGCCCGTGGACTCACAGGCGACGAGGGAGAGGGAGACGGCGAGGACGGCGGCGTACTTCATGGGACCTCCGGGGTGCACTCGGAGGGTGGACGTGAAGCCGGTCAGGGACTGCGGCGCTCGTGTAAGGCCTTGTGAGCTACTCGCCCCAAGGCGCCTTTGGGTCCCCCTCGGTCCACGCGCGCTGCAGCGCAGGCCGACGCTCGATCACGGCGCCGACGGCCGCGACGACCTCGGGATCGAAGCGCGTGCTCGCCCCGGCGCGGACGCGCTCGAGGGCCTCCAAGAGCGTGTCGCCGTCGTCGGGGTCCTCGCGCACCAGCAGGCCGTCGAGGACCGCCGCGATGCGCCCGGGGAGCGGGATCTCCTCGCCCGCGCGCCCGTCGGGGTAGCCGCCCCCGTCCCAGCGCTCATGATGAGAGAGCGCGATGGTCGCCGCGAGGTGGATCCACGGCGTCTTCGCGGCGCCCAGGATCCAGTGACCGATCCCCGGATGGAGGGCGCCGCGGGCCTCATCGCTCGCCCCCTGGTCCGGCTGCCACCGCGTCGGGGCAGCCGCCATGCCCACGTCGCGCAGCAGGAAGGCCTTCGGGTACCGCGCGGCCTCGTCCTGGGGGACTCCGAGCTCGGTCGCGGTGAGCGCGGCGATCCGAGAGAGGAGGAGCTCGCGGCCCCCGTCCAGGATGCGGGCGGTCACGGCTTGGCCGAGACGTCGACCGATCCCGGTCAAGTCCTCCTCGATCCTCGCCGCCCTCTGCTCCGCCTCGCGCTGGGCGATCTGCGCGGCTTCCTCGCGTCGGGTCGCCTGGGCCACCCCCCGGTTGCCGAGGTCGGCCAGCTGCTCGTGAAGTCGCTTCAGCTTGAGCAGGTTCCCGAGCCGGATCAGCAGCTCCGCCTCGTCGACCGGCTTCACCAGGAACTCGTTCGCGCCCACCGCTCGGCCCCACACCCGCGTGTCGCGGTCCGTCATGGACGTCACCATGACCACCGGCAGCTCGATCGCGTCCCAGGTCGCCCGGATCCGGCGGCAGACCTCGACTCCGCTCTCGCCGGGCATCTGGACGTCCAGCAGCACGAGATCGACGCGCTGCTCGGTCAGGGCCTTCATCGCGACCTGCCCGTCGCCCGCCTCGGCCACCCCCATCCCGGCGCGCTCGAGGCGCGCGCGGAGGAGCCGTCGCTGGCCGGGATCGTCGTCGACCACCAGGATCGTCGGCGACGACGGAGGATCGGCGTCGTCGTCCCAGTCGGTGGGGACCAGGGCAGGCCCGGGGATCGTTTCGTCGGCCATCCTTGCTCGCTAGTGGACGGTCAGGAGCTCGATGTCGAAGACGAGCATGCCGCCGGGGCGTCCGCCGCCGGGGTTCGTCCCGTAGGCGAGCTGCGCCGGGATCCAGAAGCGGGACTTCTCGCCGGGCGACATCTTCTGAACGCCTTCCGTCCAGCCCTTGATGACGCCGTTGAGGGGGAACGTCGCGGGCTGGCCGCGCACGACCGAGCTGTCGAACATCTGCCCGTTCGTCTGCCACCCGGAGTAGTGCACGGTCACGCGGCTCGTGGGCCCGGGCTTGTCGCCCTTGCCCTCGCGCAGGACCTTCCAGGACAGGCCGCTGCTCGTGAACGTCGCGTCGTCCGGCGGGGCCGCCACGTCCTCGGGCGCCCGGGGGGGCTCCGTGATCTCGAGCAGCTCGACGTCGAAGACCAGCGTGCCCGCCGGGCGCCCCGCGCCGGGATCGAGCCCGTAGGCCAGCTCGGCCGGGATCCAGAAGCGGGCCGTGGAGCCGATCTCCATCAGCTGGAGGCCCTCCGTCCAGCCCTTGATCACGCCGCCCAGCGGGAACGTGGCCGGGCGGCCGCGACGCTTGCTGCTGTCGAAGCAGTTCCCGTCCGTCGTCCAGCCGGTGTAGTGCACCGTGACCGACGCGGACGCGCTGGGCTTGGCGCCGCCGGGGCCGGCGTTCAGCACCTGCCAGCAGAGGCCGGAGTCGAGGAAGATCGCGTCGGGGGGCGGGCCCTCGACGTCCTTGGGAGGTGTCGGATCGAACGTCATGGCGCGGACCCTACAAGGATCGCCCCCGGTCGTCGCCCGGGCCGCGCGCGGCAGCTATCGTCGCGGTCCGCCGCCCCGCAGAGGGGGCCGCATTCCCGCATCGGAGCTCGCCATGCCTCAGGGTCACTTCGTCTGGTTCGACCTCAACACCCCCGACACGGCCGCCGCCGCCGCCTTCTACACCCAGGTCGTCGGCTGGGGCACGGAGGCCTGGGACGGGCCCAACGACTACACGATGTGGACCACCCCCGACACCCAGGTGGGGGGGCTCGTCACCCTGCCCGAAGAGGCGAAGAAGATGGGCGCGCCCCCGCACTGGCTGGCCTACCTCGAGGTCCCGGACGTCGACGCCACCGCGGCGAAGACCGAGGCGACCGGCGGAGGCGTCCTCGCGCCGCCCTTCGACATCCCGGGGGTCGGGCGCGTCTCCATCCTGCGGGACCCCCAAGGCGCCGTCTTCGCGGGCTTCACCCCCGCGGGCGAGATGGTGCGGCGGTCCGGCCCCGGCCACTTCACCTGGGCCGAGTTGAGCACCGCGGACGCCGCCGCCGCCATCGACTGGTACTGCTCCGTGGCGGGCTGGGAGGTCTCCGGGGAGATGGACATGGGGGAGGGCGCCGTCTATCGGATGTTCCGAGTGCCCGGCGACGAGAACTCCCTCGGCGGCATGATGGACAAGCCCGCGGAGATGCCGATGTCGGCGTGGCTGCACTACGTCCAGGTGGCCGACCTCGACGCCTCCCTCGCCAAGATCGCCGACCTCGGCGGCCAGGTCGTGAACGGACCCATGGAGGTGCCGGGCGGCGACCGCGTGGCCCAGTGCGTGGACCCCCAGGGCGCGATGTTCGCCGTCTTCGGCAAGTGATTCGGCGACCGCTCCGGCCGCTCAGCCGCCGATCGTGAAGCCCGCCGGGTACTCGATCGTCTCCCCCGGGGCCGGGGGCGCACAGGGGACGCCGACCCGATCCACCGTGCAGATCCACTGGTAGGACGGGTCCGTCAGCGGCTTCGTGAACGTCACTCGCACGACGTCCACGAGCCCGGCGTCGCTGTGGGACTGCACGACGAACGTCGCCTCGGGCGTGATCACCGCCTCCCCCACCGGGATCGCGTCCATCGGGTTGCGCAGGAGCGAGTCCGCCGGGTTCGAGTGCATGCCCGCCGGCACGTGGACCTCGAGCGTGCGCTCGTCCACGCCCACGAGCTCGATCGCGTACAGCGCCGACGAGAGGAGCAGGACGCGGGGCGAGGGCTCGTCGTGGACCGCGCGGATGATCGGCACGTAGGCCACGCACAGGTCGTTGGAGTTGACGTAGATCGCCGTGCGTTGCGCCGCCTCCGGGCCCCGGACCGCGTACTCCTCGCACGGGAACATCGTCTCCGTGAGCGGCTTGACCAGGTACGCCTGGACCGGGAGCGAGAGCGCGGCGACGCCGACGTGCAGCACGATGAGCGCCGTGCCGACCCGGTGGGTCCAGCCCTCGGACTCCCGCGCGTGGAGGATGAAGCTCGCGAGCACCGCGCTCCCGCCCAGGCTCACGAACACGAGGAGGCGCGGCATCGGGAACGTGGCCGCGATGGGCAGCGTCGCGAGGAGGCCGCCGAGGACCCAGAACCGGAGGGCGGGGGAGTCGCCGAGGCGCTTGTAGAGCAGTCGACAGAAGAGCAGGACGGCGATCGCGACCGTCGCCGAGACGGTGAGGCGAATCGTGGGCGGCATGAACGACGGCACCATCGACGGGAAGTTCAGGAGCTGGTCGGCCAGGAGCATCGGGATCCGCTCGAGGGCGGCGGGGGCGTAGCGCAGGGGCTCCCGCACCGGATCGAGGTAGAGCCCCGACCCCTCCGTCCCGAACCCGCGGGCCCCGTAGGCCACCCGCCAAGCGACGACGATCACGCCGTAGGGCACGAGCCGCAGCGCGCGCACGAGCAGGGTCCCGCGGTCGAGGAAGAGGGCGTAGGCGAACAGGTACGCGGTGGACGCGAGGGCCGCCTCGGCGGAGAACAGCGACAGCGCGAACACCGGGGGTGCCAGCCACCCGGCCCACCGCGCGTCGTCGCGCCTCCAGAGGTCGTACAGCAGCAGCACGGTGAACCCGAGGACACCGCTGATGAGCGAGTTGCGGTTCGCCAGCCACCCGACGGGCAGCCCGTGGGCCTCGTCGACGGCGAACAGCAGCGCGGCGAGCCCCGCCACGAGCGCTCCGTCCCCGCCCTGGATGCGTCGGAACAGCGTCGCCGCGAGGAAGACGAGCAGGGCGAACCAGGCGATCGAGTGGGCGTGGGCGAAGACGGGGTTCAGCGGCGCGACGGCGTCGTCGAGTTGGTGCGTCCACACGGTGACCGGACGCCAGAACGAGGCCCGGATGCGGTCGTCCACCCACCACGGGACGATGCCCCGGTCGCGCAGCCCGGCGGTGCGGGCAGGGTCCCCGTCGAAGAAGCTGAACATCGACTGGGCGGGCTCCCGCTGCTCGTCCAGCGGCATCACGCCGCGCACCTCGGCCACGTGGAACCAGTCGTCGGCCTGGTAGCCCGCGAACATCGCCGGGAGCGCGAGGACGACGGCGAGCGCCGTGACCATCGCGGGGAGCCGCGGGTGCCGGAGCAGCGCGGTGATCATCGACCGTCCTTCAAGGGGTGATGGTCACCGTGGCGGTGCCGGCGGGACCGGCCGCCCCGAAGTTCCCGGGGTCGTCCCCCGTGCTGCCGCCGACACCGCCCCCGGATCCGCCCACCACGGACACGGTGAGCTGCACGTCGCCCCTTGAGTCGAGGTGCTGCGACATGGTCCCGATCACGCCCCAAGAGACCGACGGGCCGATCTCGACCCCGACGCCCTGCTCGTCCCAGCCGAGCACGTCGTCGGCGGCCGTGCCGTAGGCCGCGTTGGACGACCCCGACAGGGTCACGTCTCCCCCGGCCCCGCCCGCTCCTCCGGATCCGCCGCCCGCGTTCGCGCCGGCAGCGCCCGCTCCTCCGGTCGCCCCGATCGGATACCCGAGGAGCGCCTGCTGGGAAACGGATCCCATGAACGGCGTGAACTCGAGCTCGTTGGCGCCGGTCCCCGTGAAGACGCTCGTCTCCTGGAACCAGAGCTTGCCGGCGCCGGTGATCACCACCGCCCCGCCCGCTCCGCCGTCTCCTCCGGGGCCCCGATCCTCCGCGTTCACCCCGACCAAGCTGCTCCGCGGACCGCGGCCTCCCGCCGTGACGAACCCGCGGACCACCGCCGAGCTCAGGGGCTGCAGCGCGCCGTCGGTGCGGCCCGACAAGTCGCAGCCGTACGGGTGGATGTCCTTGTAGGTGATCGCTCGGATCCAGGCCCCCGGCCAGGGCTCGGCGCCGTGGAACCAGGTGCCTCGGGCGCCGCCGGTGACCGTGACGTCGCCGCCCGCGCCGCCCATCCAGGGCGGAGTCACGGGGGGGCCCGCGTAGTCCCAGGTGTGGGCGTCGCCCCCCAGCGTGACGACCGTGGGCACGAACAGGGGGCCTTGGGTGACGGTCAGGGCGAAGCTGCCCGCGTCTCCGCCCGGCCCCTCGACGGCGGGATCCAGGGGGTAGTCGCACGCCGTGGGGTCGTTGCCTGGTCCCGCCGGATCCAGAGCGGACCAGCCGTGCAGCCCGGGGGCGTCGAAGCGTCCCTCGATCAAGGCCAACCCGTCGGCCAGCACGGTCACGGCCGCCCCCGGATCGGCGCGCACGATCCCCGCGGGGCCCACCCAGAAGGTGCCGAATGCGGTCAGGTCGACGTTGCCGGCGAGGACCAGCTCGCCCTCCACCCAGACGTCGTTGAAGGCGTGCGCACCTGCGGCGAGCGGGGTGCTGGTTCCGGCCGCGACGAGCAGAGATCCGGGGTCGGCGGTCCCCGCGGTGAAGGTCGCGGAGCCCACGACGGTCGGAGCGGGCGCCGCGGCATTCACCGCGAAGGACACGCTGCCACCGTCCCCGGGCGCGTGCGATCCCATCGCGTCGCCTCCGGGCAGCAGCACCGAGCCCCCGGCGGGGGGAGCCTCCGCGAGCGCCGCCCAGAACGCGCCCTCGGGAAAGGGGCCCTCGGGATCGGTGTGCCGCCCGCCGGTTCGACAGCCCTCGAGGTGGCGATGAAACACCACTCCGGTGTCCACGTGGTTGGACCACGTGTCGGCGGTTCCGGTGCCTGCGTTGATGCCGGTCACGTCTGCGGCGTCGAGCCCGTATTCGTCGAGCAGGTAGCGGACGAGTTGCACCAGCGACGCCATCTGGGCGCCGGTGTAGATCTCGTCGTTCGCGCCGCCGCTGGCGTTGGTCAGCTCGATGCCGATCAGGAACTCGTTGTGGGCTCGCGATGTGGCGGTGCAGTCCTCTGTCCTCGCCACGTGGTGGGCGATCTCCAGCGGGTCGCGGATCTGGACGATCTCCCCCTCCCGGCCGACCGCGTAGTGGGCTCCGCTCGTGGGTCCGCCCCCGCAGTAGCCGTCTGCCGTGGGGAACGGAATCGGGAACGGGTTCGCGGTGGCCACGCAGGGACCGATGTTCCCGTAGACGGGGTGTTGGCAGTCGGTTGCGGGCCCCGTGGTTCGACACCCGAAGTACGACCGAGGGTCCATCTGGTAGCAGGCGGACTCGGCGGCGTCCTGGATGCCGACGGTGTTGTGTATCACGACCCCGTCGATGTCGGCCGCGGTCCGCGCGGCCGCGGGTATCAGCGTGCAGTTGGTCGGGGCCTGCACGTCCACGGTGTGCCCGTGGGTCGACGTCAAGGTGGTGACCGGGCCCAGCGCGACGGCCCCACCGCCGATCGTCGTGAAGTGGCGGGTCCAGCTCCAGACGCTCGTCTCGTCTGATCCGGGCTCGACCCCCTCCTCGAAGCCGTGTCCACGCAGCGCTGCCCACGCGTCGTTCTCCTCGTCCCACCACTTCAGGACGAGCGGGTCGTCGTCGTACTCCCCCTCGTCGGTGCGGGGCAGGGTGATCCTCACCGGCAACACGAAGCTGGTCCCGGGCGGGCCGAACTCGTAGTACCCCGTCGCCGCGGAGTCGATCCCGCCCCCCGGAGCGTCGGCCGCGGGCACGGGCGTGATCGTCAGCTCGACCGATTCGGCGAGCGCGCCTTCGGGGACCTCCAGGACGGCGCCGGAAGGATGCGTGAGGGTGCCGCCCTCGGGCCCCAGGGTGTCCCCGGTGGGAGCGGGGATGGGGGTGGGATCCTGGCTCGGCTCGGTGGACTCGGGGTCGCACCCCGACAAGGCGAGGGTGACAGCAGCGGCCAGCAGGGGGCGACGAAGCATCCCGCGATCGTACGCGTTACGGGTTGAGCGGGTGCCTCACCAGGTCGAGTTCTACGTCGTCCGTGACGACCACGCCGTGCGCGTCGGTCACCTCCACCGAGAAGGTCACGGTCTCGCCGTGCAGCTCGTCGTCGTCCTCGATGTCGAGGATGGCGAAGCGCCCGACGACCTGGTGGGTCCACGTCTCCGTGCCCGCGGGCGTGCGCTCGAGGCCCTGGGTGAAGTCGCCCGTGAGGAGCATCGAGGCGCCCTCGAACACGACATCGAACTGGGTGGTGGGGTTGTCCGGGTCCTCGAGGTCTTCGGGGTTCCCCGCCTCGATGCCCGCGACGCGCACCGATCCGAGCAGGTGGAAGCCGCCCTGGGGGCCCTGCACGATCTCGAGCTCGCCGTCGTCCAGCGACTCCCACTCGACCTCGCCCGAGCCCAGCACGGCCGCCGGGTCGCCGGGCGCGGGGCACCCCGATCCGAGCAGCGCTGCCCAGCAACAGAGAGCAGTCCTCCGCATCAGAGGCAGAGACATTCACAGTCGTCGTTGCGACGCAGGCAGGACTCGCCGGTGCGCGCCTCGATGATCTCCGACCAGGTGTTCGACTCGAGGTCGAGGCGCCAGGTGTCGTCGAGGTGGTCGCTGCACTCCGCGTGCATGCCGCCGAAGATGAAGAGGCTGTCCTGGAGGATCGCGTGCATGCCCCGGTGCCGACGCTCGGGGGCGGACAGGTCCATGTCCACGAAGTCCGCGGGCACCTCGCTCGGGTTGTCGAGGCAGCCGAGGCCGCCGGCGATCACGTCCGCTTCGTCGATCAGATCCCACTGGGTGCCCTCGCCCGGGAAGATCCAGTAGTCGTTGTCGTCGCCGATGTCGGTGTGGCCGCCGAACAGCATCACGCGGTCGCGCTCGGCGTCGTACTGCAGCGCGGGGTGCATGCGGGTGAAGGGGGCGTCGTTCCCGCCGTCGTGCAGCTCGGTCCAGGCGCCCGTCGCCAGGTCCAGGGCGAAGAGGTCGTTGTAGGCCTGGGACTGGAAGTCGCCCCGCTGGCCCGCGAAGAGGATGAGGCGGCCGCGCCGCGTGTCGTGGGCGGTCCCGTAGAAGACCCGCGGCGACGGGGGCGTGCCGGAACTCTGGAGCTGCTCCCAGCCGTCGGCGTCGGTCCAGCGCCACAGCTCGGAGCTGGGCTGGATGGCGAGCGCGTTGGCGTTGGTTGCTCCCCCGAAGAGGTACATCGCGCCGTCGTGCCACGCCGAGACGGGGTAGTAGCGGCCGGACGGGCCGTTGCCGTCGTCCAGCCGCGTCCACGCGCGGTCGGCGAAGTCGAAGGCCCAGAGATCGTCGTACAGCGTGTAGTTGCCGGTGGTGCCCGCCTCGCGCCAGCGCCCGCCGAACAGGAGCATCCGCCGCCTGTCGGGGTCGTAGGCCGACGCGTACCGGCCGCGCGCCGAGGGGCCGTCGCCCTCGATCTCCTCCCAGCCGACGCCGGGCTCGAAGATCCAGGTGTCGTCGCGGTACCGGGCCGAGGGGATCTGGTTGACGATCGGGCCGTCGTTGCCGCCGAAGATGACGATCGAGTTGCTCGGCGGATCGGCGACGGCGAGGACCTCGCTGCGCTTGCTCGGCCGGTCGTCGCGGGTGATCACGTCCCGCGGATCGAGGGCGCTGGAGTCGTCGTCGTCTCCGCCCGGGGGAGGGCAGGCGGGCGAAACGAGGAGGGCGAGGAGGACCGGCGCGGCCCAGGTGAGGCGGGACATGGGCGGGAAGATACTCCTGCGGCGTAGGCTTGAACCATGCCGATCTTCTCCCGTGACGAAGGGACCCCCGCCCGCGATCCCGGGGCGCTGCGTCTGATGATGCCGTTCCTCATGCGCGGCCGGAACGAGTCCGCCGTGTACTACACCCAGCGGCTGGACGTGGGACCGACCCTCGCCTGGATCGAGGCGCAGCGAGCGGAGGGGCGCGAGGTCTCCTTCTTCGAGGTGGTGCTCGCCGCGTTCGTGCGGACGCTCGCGCTGCGGCCGAAGATGAACCGGTTCGTGTCCGGCCGACGCCTCTACGACCGCCGGGGGATCTCCCTCGCGTTCGCCGTCAAGAAGCGCATGGAGGACGACGCGGGCCTCTCGACCGTGAAGGTCTTCTTCGAGCCCGCCGACACCCTGGCCGACGTGGCCGGGCGCGTCCGCGAGGCGGTGCATGGCGGGCGATCCGATGCGAAGTCGACGTCCGAGAAGGAGATGGCCGTGGTCACCCGGTTGCCGGGGCCGATGATCGCCCTCCTCATGTGGGCCCAGCGCCTGCTCGACGGCTGGAACCTCCTGCCCGCGGCGATGATCCGCGCCGACCCGCTGTACAGCTCGTTGTTCTGCGCCAACCTCGGCTCGATCGGGCTCCAGGCACCCTTCCACCACCTGTACGAGTACGGCACTGTGCCCCTCTTCGCGGTGATCGGAGCGATCCACAAGGCCGCCTGGGTGGACGAGGACGGCGAGACCTCGATCCGCGACGTCGTCGAGATCAAGTGGACCTTCGACGAGCGGATCGCCGACGGGTTCTACTGCGTCCGAGGGATCCAGCTCATCGGCGAGCTGCTGGCCGACCCGTCGTCGTTGGACACGCCGCCTTGATGGGAGCGGCGAACCGGAGGGTTCTCTTGCAATTGAGAATGACTCTCAATATCATGTGGCACATGACGCGGACCCCCCCGGACCTGACCCTCGTAGGCGCGCCCCGCAACACGTGGACGACCGTCCTGCAGGTGGGCGGGGATCGCGGCTTCCGTCGGCGCCTCCTGGAGATGGGCTTCGTGCCCGGCACGGACGTCCGGGTCGTGGGTCGCGCGCCCATGGGCGACCCGCTGCAGCTCGAGGTCGGGGGGGGACGCCTGTCGATCCGCAAGGCCCAGGCGGCCGCGATCCTGGTGAGCTCCAAGGCCTGATCGCGGGCCCTCCTCTCCTCCCATGAGCAGCTCGCTCGTTCGGCTCGGCCGCCGCGATCGTACGGAGCAGACCGAGTTCGGCCGCGTGCTGTTCCTGGGCAACCCCAACACCGGCAAGACGACCCTCTTCAACCGCCTCGCGGGCACCAACCTGCGCGTGGGCAACTACCCCGGCGTGACGGTCGAGACGTCGTCGTCCCGCGTCGATCTCGCGGGGCGGGGCACCGCCGAGATCGTCGACCTGCCCGGCACCTACAGCATCTGCGGGCGGAGCGCGGAGGAGCGCATCGCGATCGACGCCCTGCTCGGCATCGGCACGCCGAACCCCGACGCCGTCGTGCTGGTGGGCGACGCGACCCAGCTGCGCCGCAGCCTCTACCTCGCGCTGCAGGTGGCCGAGCTGGGCGTCCCGATGGTCCTCGCGCTCAACATGGCGGACGAGGTCGACGCCCTCGGGGCCGACCTCGACGTCGCGGGGCTCGGGAAGCGCCTGGGCCTGCCCGTGGTGGCCGTGAGCGCTCGCACCGGCCGGGGGATCGACGATCTCCTCGCCCGCCTCGCCTTCGTCCTCGAGGAGGGCGCCCGCGGACGCAGCGACTACGCCACCGAGATCGACGACGCCTTGGAGGCTGCGGCGGCCGAGGCGGCCTCCGTGGTCGAGGGTTGGCTGACCGTCCCGGACGAGCGTCGTCGCGCGATCGGGCTCTGGGCCCTGATGTCGGTGGACGCCTCCGACGACGAAGAGGGCGCGCCCGAGGACGTCGCCGTCGCGGTGGGCGCGGTGCGGGGCCGCCTCGAGGCGCGGGGGACCGACGTCGACGCCGTCATCACCGCCTCCCGCTACACCACCATCGACGGCTTGCTCGCCGATCTGGTGGTCATGCCCGACGACGCCCGGGCCCGCACGGACCGGGTCGACCGCGTGCTCGTGCATCCCGTGTGGGGGTTCCTCTCGTTCCTCGTCCTCATGACCGTCCTCTTCCAGGGCCTCTTCAGCTGGAGCGACCCGGCCATCGGGCTCGTGGAGACCATCTTCGGGGCCCTGAGCGACGGCGCCGCGGCGGTGCTGCCCGACGGGCTCTTCGAGGACTTCGTCACCGGCGGGCTGATCGCCGGGGTGGGCGCCGTGGTCGTGTTCCTGCCCCAGATCCTCCTCCTCTTCCTGCTCATCGGCCTGATGGAGGACAGCGGCTACATGGCCCGCGTCGCCTACCTGATGGACCGGATCATGAAGGCCGTCGGCTTGCACGGCCGCGCCTTCGTGCCCCTCCTGTCGGGCTTCGCGTGCGCCGTCCCCGCCGTCCTCGCCACCCGCACGATGGAGCGCAAGCGCGACCGCCTGCTCACGATGCTGGTCGTCCCCCTCACGACCTGCTCCGCGCGCCTGCCCGTCTACACGCTCCTCATCGCCGCGCTCCTCCCCGCCACGTTCGGCGAGGGCGGGCTGCCGATCCAGGGCCTCGTGCTGGCGGCGATGTACGTGCTCTCGATCGTCACCGCGCTCGTCGCCGCGGCGGTGTTCGGCAGGACCGTCCTCAAGGGCGGCCGCGAGCCCCTGCTGCTCGAGCTGCCCCCGTACCGTCTGCCGCGCGCGGCCACCGTGATCCGCATGATGTGGGACCGCAGCAAGGTCTTCCTCACGGACGCGGGGACCGTGATCCTGGCCTGCACGGTGGTGCTGTGGTTCCTGCTGACGTTCCCCCTGGTGGAGCCGTCCGAGGTGCCCGCGGGCATGGAGGCCGACACCTACGCCCTCGAGCAGTCCTACGCCGCCGACATGGGCAAGGCCCTCGAGCCGGTCATCGAGCCCCTGGGCTACGACTGGAAGATCGGCGTGGGGCTCATCGGTTCGTTCGCGGCCCGCGAGGTCTTCGTGGCGACGATGGGCGTCGTGTACGGCGTCGGTGCCGACGTGGACGAGGGCAGCGAACCTCTTCGGGACCGAATCCGGGAGGCGCGCCGGCCCGACGGGACCCTGGTCTACACCCCGCTGGTGGGCCTCTCGCTGATGGTCTTCTTCGCGTTCGCGGCCCAGTGCATGTCCACGCTCGCCGCCGTGAAGCGCGAGACGGGCGGCTACAAGTGGCCGGTGTTCATGGTCGTGTACATGACGGCCTTGGCGTGGGTGGCGTCGTTCGTCGTGTACCAGGGCGGGCTGCTGCTCGGGTTCGGTTGACGCGGGACGACGGGCACCGTCGCCGTGGGGGCGCTGGTCATGCTGGAGGACGACTCCGTCGCAGCTCGGCGGCCCCTGCCGGGCGGGACGAAAATCCCGTATGGGGGCGCCGGGGACCGCCGGGGAGGCCTATGCGGGATCGTGGTCCCGCCCGCCGAGCGCGGCCCCGAGCTCGGCGACCAGGGCGGCCCGGTTCTCTCTCGCGCGGTCGACCATCGCCGCGTGGGCGGTCCCGCCGGCGTGATCCGAGCCCCAGACGGCCAGCTCGAGCAGGATCGGGATGAGCGTGCGCCCCTTCTCGGTGGGCAGGTAGCGGCGTCTGCGTCCGTCCGCCGGGTCCCTCTCCCGCACCACGACGCCCTCGCGTTCGAGCCGCGACAGGCGGTCCGAGAGCACGTTGCTGGCGATCCCCTCCGAGGCCGCGAACTCCGAGAAGCTCGTACGCCCGCCCAGGAGCAGGTCCCGCAGGACCACGAGCGTCCACCGGTCGCCCAGGAGGTCGAGGGCGCAGGTGATCGGGCACGTCGAGCGGGGGGGCGGGCTCGCCATCGAGATCGATGATAGCTTGCGAAACGAAAGCGAACCAGATAGCTTTCGAATCACAAGTCAATCACTCGTGGAGGAGTACATCGTGAAGCTCGAAGGTCGCACCATTCTGATCACGGGCGGGAGCGCCGGCATCGGCCTCACGTTCGCCAAGGCGTTCCAGGAGCTGGGCAACACCGTCATCGTGACGGGGCGCACCCAGGCCAAGCTCGACGCGGCCGTGGAGGCCGTGCCCGGGCTCCACACGATGCGGTGCGACGCGTCGGATCCCGAGGCCCTCAAGGCCCTCGCTGCGCGCGTCGGCGAGGAGTTCCCGAAGCTCGACGTGCTGTTCAACAACGCCGGCATCTTCATCTACCGCAACGTCACCACCGGCCAGGACGACCTGCTCGAGCTGACCCGCGAGATCGACATCAACCTCTCCGGGGCCATCCGCACGGTGAGCGTGTTCGTCGATCGCCTGCGCGCCAACCAGGGCACGATCATCAACGTCTCCTCCGGCCTCGCGTACGTCCCGCTCCAGTGCGCGCCCGTGTACTGCGCCACCAAGGCCGCCCTGCACAGCTACACCGTCTCCCTCCGTCAGCAGCTCGAAGGCAAGGTCGAGGTCATCGAGCTCATGCCCCCGGCCGTGAAGACGGACCTCACGGCGGACCTGCCCGACGACGGGAGCTTCGCGATGCTCACCCTCGAGCAGCTCCTGGCCCAGACGATGCCGAAGCTGCGCTCGGGCGCCGCGGAGATCCGGCCGGGTCAGGCGAGCCAGCTGCACTGGATGTCCCGCATCGCCCCCGGGTTCATCAACGGCCAGCTCGCGAAGGGGTCCGCGGACCTCGTGCCTCCGGCGTGACGGCGGACGGGGCCTCGCAGGCGAACTAGACTGAGGGGCATGCGAGCCCTTCACTACGCGCTCATCCTCGCGGTTCTCGCGCTCCCGTCGGCGGCCTCGGCCGCGACCTGGACCGTCAACTCCCTCGCGGACACCAGCGACGGCGCCTGTACGGCCGCGGCGGGCGGCTGCACCCTGCGTGAGGCGATCGCCGCGCTCGACGACGGGGACGAGATCGTCTTCTCGTTCACCGCCGTGCCCGTGGGCGGCCCGGTCATCACGCTCACGTCGGCCCTGCCGGACATCTCCGACGACAACGTCACCATCGACGGCTTCGACTGCACGGGGTGCGGCGCGGCCGTGGCGGCGAACACGAACGACCCCGCCGACGGGTTCAACACCGTCATCGGCCCCACCATCGACGGCTCGAGCATGGGCGTCACGGCGCCGCTGCTGTCGGTCGAGGCCGAGGACGTCGTGATCCAGGGGCTCAACCTGCGCAACGGGCCCAGCCACGGGATCGAGATCGAGGACGACTCGGACACCGAGGACGTGACCGTGCTCGGCTGCTTCATCGGCACGGACCGCACCGGCACGATCGCCATGCCCAACGCCGGCGACGGCGTCCACATCGCGGGCCGCGACGACCACGTCATCGGACCCTTCAACCTGATCTCGGGCAACGGCGGCGACGGCATCTTCATCGACGGCGGCTCGGCCGACGACATCGACATCGTCGGGAACCTCATCGGCGTCGACGTCACGGCCGCGGCGGCCCTCGGCAACGGCGACGACGGCGTCCACGCCGACGGCCCCACGGGCACCAACCAGAACATCAACGGGCTCGTGATCGGCGACGGCACCGAGGCGGGCCGCAACGTGATCTCCGGCAACGCCGACCACGGGATCTTCTACGAGCAGAAGATCCTCGCCTCCGACATCTTCACCAACACGATCGGCACGAACGGGGCGCAGACCGCCTCGCTGGCCAACGGCGGCGACGGCATCCGGTTCGTGGGCACGAGCGGCCCCCTCGAGTACCCCCGGCAGGCCGACATCATCGGCAACGTGCTGTCCGGCAATGCGGGCGCGGGCGTCTACGGCGAGGCGTCCCAGGACAACGACGTGCTGGCCAACTGGATCGGCACGGACGACCTCGGGCTCGCCACCAACCTCGGCAACGCCGTGGGGATCCACCTCCACGCCGACACCGCGCACGACACCGAGGGCTGGGAGATCGGCGGCCTGTCGGTCGACGCCAACGTCATCGCCTACAACGTGGGCGACGGGATCCTGATGGATCGCGGCTCCGGCCCCGAGGTCAACCGCGAGAACGCGGTCTACATCAACCACTTCCGGGGCAACGGCGGGCTCGCCCTGGACCTCGCGGGGGACGGCGTCGGGGCCGGCCCGCTCGTCCCCGGGAGCGGGCCCTGCACCCCCGACAACAGCCTCGGCAACCGGGGCATGCCGCGCCCCGTGATCACGGCCGCGTACCTCGACGGCACCACCCTCACGATCGAGGGCACCGGCTGCGCGTTCTCCCTGGTGGGCGTGTGGGAGGCCGACGTCGACCCCACCGGGTACGGCGAGCCGGACATCTACATCGACGACGAGCCCGCCAACGGGGCGGGCGCCTGGTCCGTGACCGTCGCGGGTTCGTCGACGCCCGTGGGCACCCCCGTGACGGCGATGCAGCTCGATCCGTTCGACGACGAGACCAGCGAGGCCTCGGAGAACGCGACCGTCGTCGACTGCGACGTGGACGGCGACCTGTACCTCATTCCGCTGTGCGGCGGGAACGACTGCAACGACAACAACCCCTTCATCAACCCGGCCGCGAACGAGGTCTGCAACGGCCTCGACGACAACTGCGACGGCGTCCTGCTCGCCCTCGAGGTCGACGTGGACGGCGACGGTGTGTTCGCCTGCTTCGACTGCGACGACAACGACGCCGCGGTGAACCCCAACGCCACCGAGACCTGCAACGCCGTGGACGACGACTGCGACGGGACCGTGGACGACGGGTTCGACCTGGACGGCGACGGCGTGACCACCTGCGGTCCCGACGGCCTCCCCGGCAGCGCGGACGACGACTGCGACGACGGAGCGGCGGGCGTGAACCCCGGCGCGACGGAGGTCTGCAACGGCCTGGACGACGACTGCGACGGCCTGATCGACGAGGGCTTCGACCTGGACGGCGACGGGGTCACGACCTGCGCGGGCGACTGCGACGACGGGGACGCGGCCGTGAACCCCGGGGCCGTGGAGGTGTGCAACGCGATCGACGACGACTGCAGCGGAGTGGTGGACGACGGGTTCGACGTAGACGGCGACGGCGTGACGACGTGCGGCCCCGACGGCGTGGCGGGCACGGCGGACGACGACTGCGACGACACGGCGGCGGGCGTGGGGCCCGGCGTAGGCGAGCTGTGCGACGGCGTCGATCAGGACTGCGACGGCCTCATCGACGAGGACTTCGACGTGGACGGCGACGGGGTGACCACGTGCGGTCCCGACGGCGTGGCGGGCACGGCGGACGACGACTGCGACGACGACGCGGGGGCCGTGAACCCCGGCGAGGCGGAGGTCTGCGACGGCATCGACAACGACTGCGACGGCGTCGTGGACGAGGGGTTCGACGCGGACGGCGACGGCGTGACCAGCTGCGGACCCGACGGCATCCCGGGGAGCGGCGACGAGGACTGCGACGACGCGAACCCGGACGTGAACCCCGGCGCGGTGGAGATCTGCAACGGCCTGGACGACGACTGCGACGGCCTCGTGGACGACGACCCGGTGGTCGATCCCGACGACGACGGCGACGGCTGGACGCTGTGCGACGGGGACTGCGACGACCAGGACCCGGACGTGCACCCCGACGCCGAGGAGGTCTGCGACGGCGTGGACAACAACTGCGACGGCGAGATCGACGAGGGCTTCCCCGAGGTCTGCTGCAACGAGGACGACCTCGACGGGGACGGCGTGGACGAGTGCGGGGGCGACTGCGACGACGAGGACGCCACGGTGTACCCGGGGGCCGAGGAGCTCTGCGACGGCATCGACAACGACTGCGACGGCGTGATCCCGGCGGACGAGGACACCGACGCCGACCGCGACGGCTGGCCCGAGTGCCTGGACTGCGACGACCTCGACCCCACGATCCACCCCGAGGCCGACGAGGTGTGCGACGACGGCGTCGACCAGGACTGCGACGGCGCGGATGAGGCGTGCGGGGACGTGGGCGACCGGGTGGACTCGGGCGACGAGACCTGGGCGACCGGCGGCGGCTGCACCGACTGCGAGGCGGACGTCGCGGAGTCGGACCCGTCGGGCCTGCTCCTCCTGGCCCTGCTCCTGCCTGCCCTCCGCCGTCGACGCGCCTGAGCCCCCTCGATGAAGCGACCCGAGGCCGCGCTGCTGGCCCGTCCGGCCTTTCACGGCGAGCGGATCAGCCCCGAAGGACTGCTCCGGCGGGAGGCCGATCTGCGCGCCCACCGGCTGGAGGCCCGCACCCGAGTGGACGGCCTGGCGCAGCGGCAGGAGGTGCTGGAGCAGGGCCTCGACGACGAGCTGAGGGAGTTCGTGGAGCACGGGCGCGCCCTGGACGAGATCGAGTCCATGGAGCAGCGGGCCGGGTTCGTGGGGTCGATGCTCCGGCGCTTCTCGGAGCGACGGATGGTCCTGCAGCGTCGGTCGCTCACCGAGGGGCTGATCGACCGGTACGAGGTCGTCACGAAGCGGCTGCAGCGAGCGTCGGCGTTCAGCGACGAGCTGCGATTGTGCTCGCTGGAGCTCCAGGCGGAGGTCGACGCCCTGCACGCGGACGTGGTGCGGGACCTGGCGAACGAGACGCTGGCGGCCGAGACGGTCCTCGCCCTGGACGCCGAGCTCGAGGCGCTGGGGAGGGGCGAGGGCGAGTACGCCGGCCTCAGCGACGCGAAGAAGGCGCGGGCGGCCGACGCGCTGTCGTTCCAGCAGCGCAGCACCGCCTTGGAGCTCTCCCTCTACGAGTCGGCCGTGGCCCTCGGGACCGAGGGGCTGAAGCCCGCGCGGCGGCTACGCGACCACATGATGGGGCTCCACGAGGAGATGGCCCGCTACGTCCTGCGTTGCGGGGCCGTGGTCCGGGAGGCGGGGCAGCGCATCCAGGCCCTGGGGGCCGCCGCGGACGCGCCCCTGGTCGTCGCCGAGCTGCGCGCCGGGATCCACGAGCTCGAGGAGGCGGTGAAGGCCACCGAGGCCCACATCCAGCGCACCCGGGCGCTCTACTCGCGGGTCCTCCCCGAGCTGAACGAGCCCGACATGCTCGCCTCGCTGCGCCTCCCCGACCCCGCCACGACGATCACCCGGGTGCAGGCCCGCGACCGGGCGGAGCACGCGCTGGAGGCGGCGGCCGCGGCGGAGTTGGCCGAGCTGCTGGGCGAGTCGTGACCCCGGTTCGCCTCGGCGCGGACCGGGTGGAGCCCTACCTGCGGGCCTTGAGGGCGGCCGTCTCCGCCCTCGCGCCCCACGACGACTACGTGCCGCTCCCTCGGGCCGTCGCCCACCTGGACGCCCTGCGCCCGTCGATCGGGGGCGAGGTCCTCGCGCCCTGCACGTTCGACGAGGTCACGGGCATGCCGACCTTCGACTGGATGGAGCGGGCGACCGCCGAGCGGGCCCTCGCCCGCGAGGACGCTCGGAACACCCCCAGCCGGGCGGCCGTGACTCGGGCGCGTGCCCTCGATCCCGCGCTCGGGGAGAGGATGGGCGGGCGGCGGGCGCTCCACGATCTGCTGCGGCGCGTCGACCTCCTCCCGGCGTCGCGAGTCCACGCCGAGCTGCTCCGCGCCGGGGCGACGGCCGACTTCCGCGTGACCTACGACCGCCTCCTGGCCGACGGCCGCTGGTTGCGGGTGCGCCTCGAGATCGAGGGCCCGAGGGGGTGGCAGACGTCGGGCCCGCTGCGCCCGCGCGAGGACGTGACCGTGGAGGTCGACCCCGGCTTCCGTCACTTCCTGTCGCGCCACGTCCCCACCCCGCTGGGCGCGCTGCTCGCCCAGACCGAGAGCGGCCTCGGGGTCGACGTCGTGCGATTGAGCCGCGGGACCCTCGGCCCCTTCTGGTTCCCCGGGGTGACCCTCCCGGCGGGGGCGCCGCGGGAGCTGGGGGCGGGGTTGCTGCTGCACCAGGCGATGGAGGTCGTGGCCCGCGACGTGGCCGAGGACCGCCACCGCGACCCGCTGATCGAGGCGGCGCCGGAGCGCGTCTCCGGGGGGCGTCGGATCTTTCGGGAGCGCCGGTTCGCGTCGAGCCCGGGGCTGGTCCCCGTCGTGGAGCGTTGGGCGAAGGCGGCCGGGGCCGAGGTGGTGGTCCGCCCCTTCGGCTAGGACCGGGACAGGACCCGGCGATGCAGCGCGAGCAGCTCGCCCACGGGGTCCACGGCGTTGCCGCCGCTCAGGCCCACCCGCGCCGCCTCGAGGGTAAGCAGATCGATGGCCCGGCGGTCGCCGCCCAGCGCGGCCTTCACCAGCGGATGTCCTCGCTGCAGCCCCAGGGCGCGCGCCACCGGCCCCGGCCCCACCGGGACCTCGCTGCCCTGCACGACCATGACCGGCGTGACGCCGGAGCGGAGGACGCCCGTGCCCAGGCGATCCTGGATGTCCCGTTCGAGGGCGGCGGAGCGGGACAGGGGCCGCTTCTCCGGCTTCGCGAGGGGCACGGGACGCGCCGGCGGCATGGCCTCGGGGGCCTCCTCGGCGCGCCGGCGGGCGGACAGCAGCAGCTCCGTGTACTTCGCGTAGGCCTCGGCGTCCTCGGGATCCATCCGGCGGTTCGACGCCTCCTTCACCGAGTCGTAGAGCCGCAGGACACCGGTCTTCAGGCGCGCCCACTGGTGGGTCATCAGCTCCGTGCGCGCGCCCTCGAGCTGCACCACGCCGTGCACGGGCAGGCCCTCGATCGGGTCCGGCAGCGCGTGGGGGACCGCGTGGGACCAGGTGATGACGCCCGCGGTGGGATCGAAGGGGCGGCGCAGGCCGATGCGCGCCTTCATGCCGCCGGCCTCGATGTCGGTCACGGCGATCCACGCGGCCCGGTCGTCGTCGTTGGAGAGGGACTCCCACACCTCGGGCTCGTCGTCGAAGCGGAGCCGGAGCCGATGGCCTCGCTCGTGCAGGGCGCGCACCTCGTCCAGGGTCATGCCGACGACCGGCTCGGAGTCGCTGCCCAGCTTGCCGGCGGGCGCGACGCGGAAGGTCCCGGCCGAGATCGCGGCGTGCACCGAGACGGGCGTGGAGGCCTCGAGGATCCGCTTCCACGGGGCGTCCCGTCGCCGGACCGCGAGCTCGAGCCCCACCCGTCGGAGGAGGCCGCGGGCGCGGGCGGCCGAGATGCCCTGCGGAGGGGTCCCCCGGCTCCGCAGCGCCTTGTCGACGTGCTCGAAGGTCTGCGTGAGGCCCTCGGCCCACGGGTCCCCCGCGACCTCGCCCCGGCGCAGCAGGAGGAGGCCCGGGATGTCGAAGTGGACTCGCTTCCAGGGCCGCGGCCCGGGGTAGGCCTGGTTCCAGGTCTTCGCCGACGGATCGAGCGTGGCGGTCACGACGATCAGGCCCGTGGCGAGCATCGGGATGTTGCCGCGGCGCACGACGCAGGGCGCCCAGCGGTTCCCCACGAGGGCGAGGGCGAGGACGGCGCGCGTCCGCAGGATCGGGGTGCTCAGGTGGCCGAAGCCGAAGCGGGCCTCGATCGCCTCCACCCACTCGGGCACCGTCTCGGTGTCGAGGGGGAGGACCTCGTCGGTGCCCACCAGCCGGATCCACTCCGCGAGGCCGAGGCGCGCCCCGCCGGACGGCAGCAGGGGGGTGGTCAGCAGCGCCTCGCTCGACGCGCCGGGAGGGAGGGCCGCGCGCACCCGCACCGCGTCGCCGTCGTGCACGAACCAGGGGCGGGCGTGGACCGCTGTCGCCGCCCCGATGAGCGCGCGGGCGGCCTTCGACACCTCGGGGTCTTCGTCGTAGCTCTTCGGGATGCAGGCCGTGGCCAGGGTCGTGAGCGCGGCCCGCACCGGCAGCTCGAGCCGGGAGAGGCGGGAGAGCACGCCCAACTGGTCGCGGGAGACGTGGCGCAGGTGCACGCTGAGGCCCTCGACCCCGAGCCCCAGCCGGGCGGTGCGCAGCGCCCTCACGGCGCCCACCCCGGCCTCGACGAGGAGGGGCACGTCTCCGTCCGCCGGGTCTCCCCAGCACGGGGCGTGGCCACGCAGGTGGACGCGGAGTCGCAGCTCGCCGGGGCCCTGCCAGGGGAGCATGACCTCGATGGACTCGTCGGCCGAGCGCAGCGCGTTCGCCACGAAGGCGACCTCCTCCTCGGTCTTCAAGGCGCGGAAGTTCACCCCCCGGAAGACCGCGCGCAGGTGCTCGTGGTCGTCGGCCTCCAGGAGCAGCACGGGGTGGGGGAACACGTCCGGCGCGATCGCCGCGGACCGAGCGAGGTCGGAGTCGGCGCGCACCGTGAACACCGGCCGACCGGCGGGGAGCATGCGCATCCCCGCGTGGCTCATCGGTGCGCGCCCCGCGGCTTGGCGCAGGGGGGTGTGGGGTCCCGTCCGCGCCGGCGGGCCGGGCCGGCGGGGGGTTCGGGCGGGCTCGTCCGGAGCCTGGACGGGCGCGGCCTCCACGGTGTCTCCCCGGGAGTCCACGGGCGCCGGCGGCCCGGGCTGCTTCGACACCGAGACGGTGCGCGGGTCGACGATCGGCGGCCGCTTCCAGGACGCCCCGTCGGCGCCTCGCCCCCACAGCCGCTCTCGCACGCTCCGCTCGGCGGCCGGGGCCACCGCGCGCAGCATGTCGAACCACCGGTCGTCCTCGACGATGTCGCTCTGGTCGGCGGTCTTCCGCAGGCCGTCGTCGCACACCACGCCGGAGAGCTTGTCCGCGCCCCCCCACAGCGCCTCCATCGGTCGACTGACCACCCACACGCCGCCCACCACCACCCGGATCCCGGCGCTGCCCCGGATCCAGCCGAACGCCCCGTAGCGACCCTCCTGGTCGAAGCGGTGGACGTGCCGCCGTCCGTGCAGCGGGATGGTGCGGTGAGCCTGGTACCCGAAGGGCGCCGAGCCGTTGAGCAGGATCGGCACGGGGCAGTGGGTGCAGCGCTCCTCGACGGCCTGCACCTCGAGGGGGATCGGGTGGTCGAGTCGGCGCAGCAGGGCCCCCCGCCGCCGCACGTGGATGTAGGTGCCCGCCATGCCGCCCTCGGGGGTGCCGACCACCCCGGCGCCGTCTTCGTCGAGGTCCATCCTCACGCTGCCGTCGAGCGTCCCGTCGCCGCTCTCGATGCGCAGGAGGCGGGGGCGCTCCTGGAGCAGCGCGTTCACGGCGACGGCGACCTGCACCACGTGGCGCTTGCGGTCGTCGCTCTGGGCGACGAACAGGTGGTCGAAGAGCTGCTCGAGGTCGCGACGAGTGAGGACGTCGCCCCCGCACCAACCGAACGTCACCACGCTCGGGCGGACGTCGATCGCGATCCAGTCGGCGTCGGCGAAGACCGCGGCCTGCACGAGCTCGAGGATGTACTGCGCCTCGTTCGGGAGCGTGAACTCCCGCAGCTTCTCGATCGCCTTGTCGCGGCTCAGCGTGAAGGTCCGCCGCTCGACGAACTTGCCGGGCGAGCGACTGCGCGCGAGCAGGGCGTCGAGCTCCGTCACTTCGCGCTCCGGGGGCGGGGGAGGGCGAACGCGTGGTCCAGCACGAGGCGGTGGGCGTCGTGGTTGGTGACGCCCTCGATCGTGAGCAGCGCCTGCACCAGCCCGGCGAGTCCCACCGCGCGATCGCGGTTCCAGGCGTCGACGTGCGCGCGGAACGTGCGGTGGTGTCGGTTGATCAGGACCGAGCGGTTCTTGAGCAGGAGGGGCAGGCGGAGGCCCGGCCCGGAGTCGCGACGGTGGGGGCCCTCGCGTCGGGGCGCGTGCATGCTGAACGTCTCGTCGGCCGCCGCGTCCCGCCCGCCGAAGTCCGCCGCGCGGAGGTGGAGCCGGCCGGGCGCGACCCGCTGAATGAGCACCTCGGCCGCCACCAACAGGGTCCGCTCCGACGCGGGCAGGTCCTCGAGATCGAGCGGCTGCGGGAGGACGAAGATCCGGTCCGCGACGACGATGTCGCGGTCGGCCAGGAGCCCGAAGAGCTTGAAGCGCCGCCGATCCAGGGAGTGCAGCAGGGCCATGGCCGTGGGGCTGCGCTCCAGGAGGATAAGGCCGTCCTCCACGAGCGCGCGGTCCAGGTCGCCGTCGTCGGACTCGAAGAGCACGCAGTCGAGGCGCCGCTCCTGGGCCCGGATGTCGTCGAGGGTGACCACGCGCCCGCCCAGGGCCCGGAAGAGCAGGTGGTCTTCGAGGACGATCGCGTGGGTCTCCCACATGTCGCCGTCGCGCACCTCGATGTGGACGTACCGATGCCACTGGGAGAGCGACTCCCCCGCCGCCGCCGCCTCCCGGATCCGCTGCAGGAGCAGGCGACGCAGCTCGATTCGAGCCGCCAGGAGCACCTCGCGGGCCTTCTCGTAGTGGTCGTCCAGCAGCACGTTGTCGCGCGTGAGGGTGTGCTCCAGCCGCGCGTACTTGACCTTGAAGCTGAGGGCGCCGGAGGCATGCGCGTGCCCGTTCTCGAGGTCCAGACCGCCCCCGGCGATCAGCGTCAGGCCGCCGTTGTAGAAGCCGTACTCCAGGGCCGGGCCGTACCCCAGGATGTACTCGACGCCTTCGACCACGCCCCGCACGCTGAGGTCGGTCTCGAGGCTCAGCGGGGTGTCGATCCGCTGCCATCGCACGGGGCCGATCGCGCCGTTCGGCCGCCGGGTGGCGACGTCGGGCGCGGCCGCCCTCGCGAAGGCCGCGAAGGGGTCGTCCGAGGGCGGCGCGCCGGGGCCCTCCTCCCCCGGCTCCGCGACCCCGAAGAACAGCGGTGTGTCGCTGTGCATGCACCACTTGCGCAGGGTGTCCCGGCACTCGCGCACGAAGCCGTCGAGGCCGCCCGGCGACAGCGCCTTGAACAGCGTGATCCGGGTGCCGTCCACGGGCCGGTCGAGGCGCACCTTCTCGAAGGAGCGATCCGGCTGGAAGAGCAGCTCCCAGCTCTCGCCGTGCCGCCCGGTGTGCAGGAGGACGGCGTCGGGTTCGATGGCGAAGACCGACGTGAAGCCGATGCCGAACTTGCCGATCTTGGTGAAGTCGTCCTCCTTGGTGGACGAGAACATCTTCGTCAGCTGGTTGTCGATGACGGCCTCGTCCATGCCCGCCCCGAAGTCGTCGACGTGCACCTCGACGATGCCGCGCTCGGCCACGGACTCCCGGCGGTACTGGACCCAGACCTCGACCCGCGGCGTCCCCGCGTCCATGGCGTTCTGGACCAGCTCGCGCAGGAAGTCGAAGGGCCGCGCGAACTGGCGGACGAGGTTGTCGAGCGCCTGGTCGGCGAGCCCGTGGATGGGGGGAGCGGCCATGGGGACGGGATTCTCGCACCCCCGCCGGGTCGACGCGCGGTCAGTCGTCCGGGAGGCGGAGCACGAACGTGATCTCGGGCGCGGGGCCTCCGTCGGTCGCGAGCTCGGAGAGGCCCTCCTCGCCGCCGCGCAGGGAGAGGCCGGCGGGGCGCGCGAGGGCGCGGAACACGACCGCCTCGACCCGGAGGATCGCGCGGCTCAGGCGGTCGGCGCCCGCGGGGGACAGGGACGTCGCGGCCTCGGCCCACGTCCCCGCCACCACGGCGTACCCCCAGGTCTCCACCAGCCCACGATGCACGCGCCCGGCCTGCGCCCGAGGAGGAGCAGGAGCAGGAGACATACGCGCGAACCCATGGTCGGTCCACGCATCGGACCCGGGGGCGGGTCGAGCTATTCCGAGCGCTCTTCCGACGTCAGTGCCAGATGACGAGGGAGCCCGGGCCGCCGGTCGCGCCGGGCAGCCCGGTGGCGACGTCCGTGGTCCAGTCCGGGTCGTCGTCCTCGGGGGCCCCGGAGGCCGGCTCGGCCACGAGCACGCCGTCGGTCGTGTCGTTGGGGTGCAGGTAGCCCGAGCCGCCGCCCCCGCCCGCGTGCAGGGCCCCGGAGCCGCCCCCCCAGTACCCGTCGCCCCCCGCGCCGCCGCAGTTGCCCTGGGCCGGATGGTCGAGGCCGTCGGCGCCCTGGTTGCGGTCGCCGTCCTCGCCCACGAACCCCTGGCAGCGCGTGCCCGATCCCCCGTCGCCCGCCTGGAACGGGGTCGCGCCCTTGCCCGAGCACACGTAGCTGCTGGTGCTGTCCGGGGAGATCGCGTCGCCGTCCCCGCCAAGGACGCCGCCGCCCTCCCCGCCGATGCTCGACAGGATCCCGACGCTGGCGACCCACCCCGAGCAGCCCGCGCCGCCGCCGCCCCCGGCGACGATCAGCTCCACGCCCGCGCGCTCGACGGCCGAGCGTCCGCCTCCTCCGCCCTGGAAGTAGCCCGCCCTGGCTCCGGGCACGCCCCCCGCGGGGTAGGCCGGGTCGAACGTGGTGGACGAGATCGGGCCTCCCTCACCCACCAGGAGCGTGAGGGTCTCGCCCGGGGTCACGGGCACGACCGCCTCGGCGTAGCCCCCCGGACCGCCCGGGTGCTGCACGGCCTCGGCGTCGCTCCCGCCGCCGGCTCCGCCCCACATCTTGACGAGGACGACGCTGGTGCCCGCCGGGACCGTCCAGCTCTGGTCGAAGCCGACGGGGGCGAAGACCGCCTTGGTGAGGATGGTGACGGACGCCTCGCCGGGGACGCCCGGGGTGAGGCCGTCGCTCGGGGTCACCAGGCAGGTCCAGGTGGAGCCCTGGGTGAGCGCGGCCGCGGGCACCGTGTCCGTCGTGTAGGCGGTCGCCGCGCCGTCCTGCAGCCACGCCCAGGTGTAGGTGACGGCGTCCCCGTCGGCGTCCGTGGACGACGTGACGATGTCGCAGAACAGCGGGTCCGCCGTGGTCGCCAGGACCGGGGTGACCTCCAGACCCGGGGTGCTCGGGCGGGCGTTGTCGATGACCACGTCGGCGGACGCGATCGGCGGACCCCGGTCCTCCCCGTCGGTCGCGCGGACGGTCACGTACACGGTGTCGCCGCGGTCGAAGGCGGCGGACACCAGCGTCGGCTCGTTCGGGCCGATCTCCACGTCGTTCACGTACCACTGGAAGTCCGGCTCGCCCTCCACGTCGCCGGGATCGGGGTCCGTCCAGCCGGAGATGAGGGCGGTGAGCGTGTCGGACGCCCCGGGGGTCGGGGGGTCGATGACGACCGAGGTGTACACGGGCGGCGTGTTGCGCACGACGACCGGCTCGGTGGCGACCTCTTCGCCCGACTGCGTGCCGTCGTGGGGCGTCACGTGGGCCCGCACGGTGTCGCCGAGCGCGAAGTGCTCGGGGGCCAGGGTGTCCCCCGACACGCCCTCGATCTCCACGCCGCCGAGCAGCCAGCGCCAGGTGAACGTGAAGGCGACGTCCTCGTCGTCCTCGACGGTCGCGACGCCCACGATCGGCGTGGCGATGCCCACGGGATCGGGGGTGAGCACGGCTTCGACGACGCGCGGCGGGGTGTTGTCGCAGTCCTGGTCGATCCCGTCGTCTACGGGATCGTCGCGATCGGGGTGGTGGTCCGGGTTCGTCTCGTCGCAGTCGCCGTCGCAGGGGCCGTAGCCGTCGCCGTCGATGTCGGTGAAGTCGGCGGCGGGGTCGTCGTCGTCGCAGTCGCGGCACCAGTCGACGCCGTCGCCGTCCACGTCGTCGACGTCCAGGGTCGTGGGGTCGCAGTCCTCGTCCACGCCGTTGCAGATCCCCTCGGTCGCGGCGGGCGAGATCTCGGGGCGACCGTCGTTGCAGTCCACGAGGTCGTAGGTGGCGACGCAGTCGGGGTTCGAGCCGTCGAAGAACCCGTCTCCGTCGACGTCGAAGGGGGCGTCGATCGAGGACTCCTCGGCGCCCCAGAGCCCGTCGCAGACCGGCGGGCCGGAGACGCGGGACGAGCAGGCCGCCAGGACGAGCATCGCGAGCGCCGCGGCCGGATGCGCCGCGGTCCGCGCCGTCGGGAGCGATGGGCGGGGCCGCATCGCTCCATCATGCCTCCTCAGGGGCGGCGTCGCAGGTGCGCGGCGAGGGGGAGGAGGAGCAGCAGGACGCCGGGGGCGCCGCCGTCCGCGACCGAGGCCTCGCAGGTGCAGCCCTCGGTGTCGGGGTTGTCCAAGGCCACGTCGTCGTCGTCGGCTGCGTCGTCGTCGTCGGCCGCGTCGTCGTCGTCGGTCGCGTCGTCGTCGTCCGCGGCGGAGTCGTCGTCGTCGCCCGCGGAGTCGTCGTCGTCCGCGGAGTCGTCGTCGTCGGCCGAGTCGTCGTCGTCCGCGGAGTCGTCGTCGTCCCCGGCGGAGTCGTCGTCGTCCCCGGCGGAGTCGTCGTCGTCGCCCGCGCAGTCCGTGTCGCTGCCGTCCACGTCGCCGTCGCAGTCGTCGTCGATCGTGTTGTCGCAGATCTCGAGGATCGTGGGGGCCGACAGCGGCTCGGAGTCGTCGCAGTCCACCGCGAACGTGCCGTAGGTCGACACGCAGCCCGCGTCCGCGCCGTCGAACGCGCCGTCGCCGTCGACGTCGAAGTCCTCGTCGATCGTGCCGTCGCAGTCCTCGTCCGTGCCGTCGCAGGTCTCGGTCGTCGCCACGCCCGCGCCCACGGAGGCCAAGGCGTCGTTGCAGTCGGCGAGCAGCCCGTACGTCGCGACGCAGCCCGCGTCCGCCCCGTCGAAGAACCCGTCGCCGTCGCCGTCGAAGTCCTCGTCGATGCTGCCGTCGCAGTCCTCGTCCACGCCGTCGCAGGTCTCGGTGGCGTTGGGGTTGATCGCGAACCCGGACACGGGTGTGTCGTCGCAGTCGAGGTCGTTGGCGACGTAGTTCGGGTTCGCTCCGCAGATCGCGACGCCGGTGTTCGGGTCCCCGAAGGTGTCGAAGTCGAGGTCGAGGTAGTACATGGGTGTCGCGGAGAGGTCCATCTGGACGCACGCGATCGGGTCGAGCAGCTGCCAGGCCGAGAAGGCGTCGCTCGCGTTCTCGGGCAGGGTGTTCGGGCTCGGGTCGCCGGTCGAGTCGCCCGAGGTGAAGGCCGCGATGGCGAGGGACGTGGGGTCGGCCAGGTCGGCGAGATCGATGGTGAACTCGATGCCGTCGGGGGCCGCGTAGCTCGTGCCCGCCGCGCCCGCCAGGCCCGCATGCACGGCGCCCTGGACGACGTCGGTGAGGTTGGTGAAGTCGCCGAGGAAGGCGTAGTCGCTGAAGCTCCCCGCCACGCCGTCGTACCCGAAGCCACGCAGCCCGCAGACGTCGGAGCTTGCGCAGACCGCCTCGGTCACGCCGAAGACGGCGTCGAGTCGGATGCCCTCGGTCAGGGCCAGGGGGCCCACCTGCACGTCCCAAGCGCTGATGTGCGAGTCGAGCGTGCCCGTCGTATCCGTGCCCGGAAACGTAGTCAGTCCGTTGAGGGAGCCCGGGTCCACGTCGAAGGCGACGTAGGTGCCGTTGATCGTCCCGTTCGTGCCGAAGAAGTCGCCGCGCACGCCGACCCACAGCGTGTCGGCCACGCCGTCGGCGTCGTCGTCCACCGGCAGGGCGTACAGCTCGGTGATCGTGCCGTCGGCGCCGAAGTCGGCGGGGCTGGCGGCGGTGCCGGGGCCGTCCGCGGCGGACACCGCAAGAGCCCCCGCGAGGGCCAGGTCCGCGAGGTCGCCGTCGAGCGTCAGGAGGTGGCGACCGGGCGTCGGCGTGTCCACGACGAACGACGTCCCCCAGTCCTCGGTGGACTCGTCGTGGCCGGTGATGCCGTTGCCGCCCGTGGCGACCTCCGCCGCCTCGATCCCCGACGTGCGCTGCAGCGACGTCCCCGCGTTGGCGTCGGGCGCGGCCAAGGCTCCCCCCGCGTCGGTCAGGTAGACGCTCGTCACCGCGTCGATGTCCGGTCCGTCGATCGCCACGCCCGTCTTGTTCACCAGCTCGGAGAGATCGATCCAGCACACGTGGTCGACGTCCTGCACGAGGTCCGAGACGCCGTCCCAGAAGTAGAGGATCACGTCCTCGCCCCCGTTGGTGAGGCTGAGGTCGAACGCCGTCAGGTTCATGTTCACGAGGTCCGTGACCGTGTCCGCGTCGACGGAGACCTCGAACAGCTGCGGGGACCCGGGCTGGGCCTCGAACGCGGCCACCCCGCCGCCCGGGAAGTTCTCGGCCGCGAACGTCGCGTCGTCGCCCGTGATCACCAGGAAGGAGCGGGCGGGCAGCACGGTGCCGATGGGGAAGGTCAGCGCCCAGTCCGAGCTGAACGAGGTGGTGACGCTGCCGTTGACCACGTCGTAGTAGACGTCGTTGTCGTCCGAGACGTAGTACGCCGCCGTGCCGTCGTTGAGCACGACGTCGGAGTCCGTCGGGTTGTAGATCTCGATGAACTCGTTGGGCTCGTTGCTGACCGTGGTGTCGTAGTAGACCTCGGTGATCAGCAGGTGATCGGCCTGCGCGAAGGCCGTCGCGGGCACCAGGAGGGCGAGGAGGATCGGGGCGAGGGTCTTCATGGGGACTCCGGGTGCGGCGAGGGGAGGTTGCCGACCCGATCCCCCGCGGTCCAGTCTTGATAGCGTCCGCTCGATGTCGCCCAAGACCCTCGACCGTCGTCGATTCCTCATCGGCGCATCCTCCGTCGCGATCGGCGCCTGCGCGGAGGGCGGCACCATCGCGCCGAGCCCCACGCCCGCCGCGGACGACGACGACGACGCGGGCGACGACGACGACTCCGCCCCGCCCCTGGACGACGACGACGTGACCGACGACGACGACTCCGCGCCGCCCGATCCCGACCCCGTGGGCGGCCCCGAGCCCGATCCCTGGCAGGCCCCCGGCTTCTACGACGATCAGAACTTCGCCTGGGGCGTGCAGGCGGGCGACGTCACCCCCACCACCGTGCTGCTCGGCACACGGACCCTGCTGGGGGCGGTCGAGCTGGTGCTCATGCTCGGCACCGACGACGGCTGGCTCGAGGTCCAGCGCGTCCCCGATCTCCCGACCCTCGACGCCTTCGCGCGGGTCGAAGTCACCGACCTGCTCCCCGACCACACCTACTCCTACGCCTTCTACAGCTCCCCCGGCGTGCGCAGCCGCGTAGGGCGGTTCCGCACGGCGATCGCGGAGGACGGCGACCTCCGCCCCGTGGTCTTCGGCGCGACCAGCTGCCTCGGCGGCCAGGGTCGCCCGTGGCCGTGCCTGACCCGGGCGAGCGAGGAGAACCTCGACGCGTTCCTGCTCCTGGGCGACATGGTCTACGCGGACGGGGACGTGACCGCGGAGGAGTACCGCGCGACCTGGCGCGAGGCGCTGGAGACGGAGGGACTGCAGGACCTCATGGCGTCGACGTCGGTGATCGCGACGTGGGACGACCACGAGGTGGACAACAACTGGTCCTACGACGCCCACGGAGACCGCGTCGACGCCGCCCTGCAGACGTTCCTCGAAGCCATCCCGTCGCGCGAGGGGCCCGGCGGCACGGGGCTCTGGCGGGCCCTGCGCTGGGGCGGCGTCGTCGACTTCTTCGTCCTCGACTGCCGCGGCGAGCGGGGCGGCGACGAGTACATCTCCCGCGCGCAGATGGACTGGATCAAGGCCGAGTTGGCGGCCTCCACCGCCCGCTTCAAGATCATCCTGAACAGCGTGCCGATCACCGACATGGAGGACTTCATCGGGCAGATCTCCGTGGACGACCGCTGGTCCGGCTACCCGGAGCAGCGCGAGGAGCTCCTCCAGTTCATCGACGACGCGCAGATCGAGGGGCTGCTCTGGATCACCGGGGACTTCCACTGGGGCGCGGCGACCCGCGTGGGGAAGAAGTTCCCGTTCTTGGCGGGGCAGCAGTGGGAGATCCTCGCCGGCCCCGCGGGCAGCTTCATCAACCCCATCGCCTGGGTCACGCAGACCAACGACCAGCTCCACCGGGTGGTGGGGCAGTTCAACTACACGTGGTTCCACGCCGATCCCGCCACCGGGATGGTGGAGGTCGCGTTCGTGGGGGACGACGGCGCGACCATCACGTCGATCACGTTGGAGCTGTAGTCGCCCTCGCCCGGATCCGACCGATCCCCCACCCCAGGGCCTGCAGCAGGAACACGAGCATCGCCAGCCGCGCGCCGACGCGCACCGTGGACCGCAACGCGGTGCGCACCGCCCGGACCGTCGGCGAGCGCCCCGCCCAGATCGGCTGCTCGATGCGCGCGTCCAAGGGGTCGGCCACCAGCGGGGGGAGCTCCGTGTACTGAGCTTGAGGCGCCCCGGGCCGCGCGAACGCTCGGAGCAGGCTCGGGACCGCCTCCCCAAGCACCGTGAGGCGAGCCCTTCGCGCGTCCGGGGGGGGGACGCCGAGCTCGACCCGGGGCGCCCAGGGGAGGGAGCCGCCCGCGACGTCCCCGTGCCGCGTCTCCCACACGACCTGCACCTGGGCGGGCCGCTCGAGGGGGGAACGCGGGGTCAGGTGAGCGCTCCACGCGGTCTCCCGGGCGGGGGCGTCGCCGAGTTCGAACAGCGTGAGGCGGATCGGGACGAGGTGGGAGTTCGTCTTGTACTGGTGCGGCGGCGTGTAGCCGTCCTCCGCCAGGCGAGGGCGGTAGCCCGGATCGGTGCCGTCGCAGCGCCGCAGGGGCGTGATCTCGTCCATGCCCATCGACTCCCAGCGCCACACGCGCCGGGGCGGGGTCCAGTCCGTCGGCAGACACTCGCCGCGCGCGAACGCGGGTCCGAGTCGGGCCGGGAGCACCACGTCCAGGGGCAGCGCCGTGAGGCCCGCGTCGCCCGGCTGCCAGTGGCGCAGCATGCGGTCCATGAGGCGCGATCGGGCGTCGGAGACGTTGCGCTGCTGGCTCACTCCGGAGCCTCCGTGAAGCAGGACGAGCGCGAGCAGGAACGGCGCGGCGCCCCACCGAAGGCGACGGAACATCGCCACCTGCACCACCGCCATCGCCGGGAGGACCGTCAGCCAGTTCCTCGCGAACACCGGGAAAGCCCGGTCGAAGCGCTGGTTGAACGTGTACTCGAACGCCACGGTGGCCAGCAGCGTCCCGACGAACAGGCCCGCCGCGAGCCGCTCCAGCGGACGCTTCCCCACGCACGCCAGCACGACGGCCGTGGTGAGCACGACCCAGGCGGCGGTGCCCACCTCCGCGTCGCGCAGCGCGAGGCCCTCGAAGCCCTCTTGAAAGGCCACCGCGAGGCGCCCCAGCTGCGGCTCGAGCAGCTCTCGGACGCTCCCGAAGCGGGTGACGTCGGGGTCTGCGTGACGGGCGATCACGCGGTCGAACTCGGTGATGCGGAGGCGGTTCCAGAACGCGAGCGCGGGGTAGGCGAGGGCCGCCGCGAGGATCCCCCACGTCGCCGCCCCGGCCTTCAGGGCCCGGCGCCGGTCCGGCGCGTGGAGGGCGGCCACGGGTGTCATGAGGAGCGCAGGCAGGGCGAAGAACGCGAAGTAGTAGTCGTTGGCGCAGCCCAGCCCGAGGCCCGCCAGCAGGACGAGCGCCGCGCCGCGCTTCCCCTCGGCCAGGTCGGCGAGGCCGGCGAGCACCAGGGCGCCGGTGAGGGGGACGAAGGCGTAGTTCGTCGAGTCGCGCGCGTGAAATGTCAGGATCGGCGACAGCCCCACGAGCAGCCCGCACGCGGAGGCGACCCAGGCGCGCTCTCGGCGGGCGACGAGCCAGGTCGTGGCGAGGGCCCCGAGCACGACGGCGATGGCCGTGTGCAGGCGCCAGGAGATCATCTCGGTGGGCGGGATCAGCTCTTGGACGGCGGCCCGGGCGAGCCACGCGAGGGGCAGGTGAGCGCTGAAGCTCTCGGGCCGGTGGACCTCGATCGCGCGGTCGAGCATCGCGTCGACGTCGCGGCCCAGGGTCCCGAGCTCGTCGCCGGTGAGGTCCCGGGTCAGGAGCCCCTCGGAGGCGGCCCAGGCCGTCGCGACGCCCACGACCAGGAGCGCCGCGACGCGAGCGCGGCCGCGGTCGTGGAGGACCTCGGGGTCGGGCGCGCCCTGGGGGGTCGAAGGGGATTCCACGGGATCACTCTGCCAGTCGGGAGATCCGTCAGCCCTCACGGAAGCGGAGCGCCACGTCCACCGCCGAGGCCCCGGTGAGGGCGGCGACGGCCCAGAGCGCGGCGTCGATCCCCGCGAGGTCGGCGATCAGGCCCGCCCCGAGCGCCCCCACCACGTAGCCCGCGTCGCGCCACAGGCGGTAGGTGCCCACGGCCGCCGCGCGCCGGGACGGGTGGGCCGCGTCGCCCACCGCGGCGAGGAGCGTCGGATAGACCATCGCCGTCCCCACGCCGAGCAGGACCGCGGCCGCCGCCCACCCCGGGAAGGCCGTGGCCGTCGCCACCGCCGCGACGCCGACCGCCTGCACGGCCATGCCCGCGACGATCAGCGGCTTGCGTCCCACGCGGTCCGAGAGGGGCCCGGTGACCAGCTGCCCGACGCCCCAGACCGCGGGGTACAGCGCCGCCAGCGCTCCGATCCGTTGCAGGTCGAGCCCCGCCGCGGCGAAGACGAGGGGGAAGAGCCCCCAGGCGACGCCGTCGTTGAGGTTGTTCACGAGGCCCGCGCGGCTCACCGACGCGAGGGTGGGGTCGCCCCGGGAGGTGCGGCGGAGGGCGTCGCCCGGGGGTGCGGGCGCGTCGGTCTCGGCGGCCTCCAGGGCGGCGTGGCCTCGGGTCTCGCGTACGGCGAAGACCGAGAGGAGGAGGCCCGCCGCGGCGAGGGCGAGCCCCACCGTGAAGGGGGAGCCGGCCCGCGCAGCCGCCAGCCACCCCGTCCCCAGCGCGGCCCCCGCCACCGCGACGTACCCCGCGAACTCGTTGAGCCCCATCGCCAAGCCTCGTCGGGCGGGTCCCGCGAGGTCGATCTTCATGACGACGGTGGTGGACCACGCCAGGCCCTGGCTCACCCCGAGAAGGGCGTTGGCGGCGACGATCCACCCCCAGGACGGGGCCCACACCAGCGCGACGGGCACGGGCAGCGCGAGCACCCACCCCGCCACGAGCACCGGCTTGCGGCCGTACCGGTCGCCGAGGCGCCCCGCGAGGTAGTTGGAGATCGCCTTGGTGCCCCCGAACACCGCGATGAACGACAGCACGGCGGACCGGGCGGCGAGCCCGAACGACTCCTCGGCGAGCACCGGCAGGACGCTCCGCTCCAGGCCGACCATCGCGCCCACGAAGGCGTTCACGAGCACGAGCAGGGAGAACTGCCGGGCGTTGGCCCGGAGCCCGAGGCGCGGGGTCACGCCGACCGGAGCTCGTCGGGGCCGCAGCAGACCCGCCCCACGATGCGCCCCGCGTGAGCCGGGACCCCGCAGAGGTCCACCTGGAGCCCCTCGCCCCGCTGATCGGTGGCGATGCGATCGATCACGAGCGCCCCGCTGTAGTCGATCCGGCCGAGGCCGCGGAGGTCGATCACCAGGCGCGCGACGTCGGGGTGGGCGGCCAACGCCTCGACCACCCGCTGCTCGAGGGCGGCGGCGGTGCCGAACCACAGGACGCCCGACGGACGGAGCACGAGGGTGTCGCCGTCGCGATCGACGGGCACCTCGACCGTCGCCTCCCGCCACAGGTGTACGACGAGCGCGAGGACGATCCCGGCCAGCACGCCGTACTCGACGCGGGGGGCGGACGCGAGGGTGGCCGCCAGCGTGGTGACCGCGATCGCTCCCTGCGGGCGGCTCCTGCTCCACATGGCGAGCAGCGGGCGGGGGTCGAGCAGCTTCGCCACGGCGCCGACGACCGTCGCGCCGAGGACGGCCTTCGGGAGGGGCGCGAGCGCGCCTGCGACGGGCAGCGCGGCGAGGACCAGCAGCCCGGTGAGGGCCCCCGACCACCGACTCTTCGCCCCCGCGAGGCGCCCGAGGGAGCTGCGGGAGAAGGAGCCCCCCACGGGGAAGCCCGCGAAGAGCCCCGCCGCGAGGTTGGCCACGCCTTGGCTCACGAACTCGCGGTCCGGGTCCCAGCGCTCGCGGTCTTCGGTGGCGAAGGTCCGCGAGATGGAGGCTGCCTCGGCGAACCCCACCAGGGCGATGACGACGCCGGGGAGGACCAGCGACGGCAGAGAGGACCACGGGAGGTCGAGCGTCGGGCGCGGCAAGCCGGCGGGGACGTCGCCCACGGTGGGGCCCGCCGCGACGCCCGCCAGGGAGAGCCCGATCCCCAGCGCCGCCGCCATGGGCAGGCCGGGGAAGAAGCGGTGGACGCGGGGGCCGCCGCGCATGAGGGCGACGGTCACGGCGGAGAGCCCGACGGCGCCCCAGGTCCACGTCGACGGCGAGGTGAGGACGGCGGTCGCCCGCGCCAGGACTGTCTCACCGGGGGCCGTGGCGCCGAGGGCGGACGGGAGCTGAGAGCTCACGATCAGGAGGGCCGCGCCCAGGGTGAAGCCCTTCAGGACGGGCTGTGACATCAGCCAGGCCACGCCCCCCCAGCGCAGGAGGCCGATGACGAGCCGCGTCGCGCCCACCACGAGGGCGAGGACCGCCGCCAAGCCGATGTATGCGGTGGAGCCCGCCGCCGCCGATCCGGCGAGCGCGCCCGCGGTGAGGAGGCCGGTGAGGGCGACAGGGCCGGTCTGCAGGTACTTCGAGGAGACGAACGGCGCGGCCGCGATGGGGGCGGCGGCGGCGGCGTAGAGGCCGTGCCAGGGGGGCATCCCGGCGAGCTCGGCGTAGGCCATGCTCTGGGGGATCAGCAGGAGCGCGACGCTCGTGGCGGCGAGCAGGTCCGAGCCGAGGGTGCCGCGGACGCTCACGACCCGAGACCGGCCGGGGCTTCCCCACGGGGGCGGGCTTCGAAGAGGTTGAACAGCAGCATCCCCCCGATGAGCCCCGGGAAGAAGAGCAGCGCCTCGGACACGCCGGACCCCAGCGCCACGACGGCCGGGCCCGGGCAGAACCCGGCGAGCGCCCAGCCGACGCCGAAGAGGGCCGCGCCCACGAACAGCCGAGGGGGCAGATCGCGTCGCGTCGGCACCCGGAACGCGCCGCCCAGGAGGGGCCCGGCCCGGCGCGTGATCCGCCGGAACGCGACGCCGTAGACCGCGAGCGCGCCCGCCATCACCGGGGCCAGGGACGGGTCCCAGCTCCCCCCGGTCACGTCCAGGAAGCCGATGACCTTGGCGGGGCGGGTCATGCCGCCGAGCACGAGCCCGCCCGCGAACAGGAGGCCCGCGAGGAAGGTGGGCAGTCGGCTCACAGCGCCCCCCCGAAGGCGTGGGTCACCACGGCCGCGGTCAGCGCGCCGGTGCCCATGAACGTGACGGTCGCGAGGACCGAGCGGGGCGAGAAGCGGCTGATCCCGCAGACCCCGTGGCCGCTCGTGCACCCCGACCCGAGCCGCGTGCCGAAGCCGACGACGACGCCCGCGAGCACCAGGATCCCGGGGCTCCGGACGACGTCGACGGCGAACCCACCGGGGAAGGCGAGGCCGAGCAGGGCCCCCCCGGTGAGGAGGCCGAGCACGAACGTGAGGCGCCAACCGATCTCGCCCGGGCGAGGCTCCAGGAGGCCGCCGACGATGCCGCTGATCCCGGCGATCCGGCCGTGGAGGAGCAGCATCAGCGCGGCGCTGAGGCCGATGAGGACGCCGCCCAGCGTGGACGCGAGGGGGGTGAAGTTCTCCATGCTCAGGGCGCGATCGGGAGGCTCGCGTCGTTCCAGGTCTGCATCCCCCCGGCGGCCGACGCGACGCGGGTGAAGCCCAGGTCTTCGAGCCGTCGGGCAGCGAGCCCCGAGCGACCTCCCGACTTGCAGATCACGACCACCGGCTGCGCGGGATCCCAGGCCGACGCGGCGCGCTCCACGTGCGCCAGGGGCACGAGCTCACTGCCCTGGATGTGGCCCAGCTCGCCGACGTACTCCTCGGGCTCCCGCACGTCCACGACGTGCAGGTCGTCTCCGAGGCGGCCCGCCAACCAGCCCACGGTGATCTCGGGGATCCCGGCGCTCGTCCGCACGACCGGCGCCCACGCCTCCCCGTCGTCGGGCACGCCGCACTTCTGGTTGGCGGGCACGGCGACGTCGATCTTCTTCGGGAGGCTCAGATCGAGGCTCGCCATGATCTCCACGAACTCGGCGCGCGAGCGTCCGCCTCCGAGGCGCGGGTTGTGGGTCTTCTCTTCGCCCACGGTCGTGACGGTGCGCCCGCGGTAGTCGTGGCCCGGGTAGACGGCGGTGTGGTCGGGGAGCGTGAACAGCTGCTCGTGGACGGAGTCGTAGAGCGTCTCGGCGTCGCCCGCCTGGAAGTCGGTCCGGCCGCAGCCGCGGACGAGCAGCGTGTCGCCGGTGAACACCATGTCCTGCTCGGGCAGGTAGTAGGACACGCACGTGTCGGTGTGGCCGGGGGTCTCGCGCACCTCGAGGGCGACGTCGCCGAACTCGAGGACGTCGCCGTGGGCCACGGGGACCGAGGCGCAGGCCGCGCCGCCGCGAGCGCTGAGGACGGCCCGGCTGCCCAAGCGCTCGCGCAGCGTCCCCGAGGCGGTGACGTGGTCCGCGTGGACGTGGGTGTCGAGCGTGTACTTCAGGCTCAGGCCGAGCTCGGCGAGCAGGCGCACGTCGCGGTCGACGAGCTCGAGCACGGGGTCGATGAGGACCGCCTCGCCGGTGGCTTCGTCGCCGAGGAGGTAGGTGTAGGTGCTGGATTCGCGGTCGAAGAGTTGGCGGAAGATCATGGTGTCTCCTGGGTTGGGGTGGCGCGCAGGTCGACGTTCATCCGTCGAGCTCCGCGCGGGCTTGCAGGTGTTCGACGCTGCCGAGCAGGAGCCGCTGGAGACCCCGACGGCCGTGGGTGCCCATGACCACGAGGTCCGCGGAGGTGGTCGCCCACGGGGACGGGGGCCGCTCCGGCGGTCGGCTCGATGCGGGTCTGGGCCGTCATCCCCGCGGGGATCTCGTAGGCGTGGAGGATCACGACCTCGGCGTCCAGGGCGGCCGCGAGGTCGGCCGCGCGGCGGATCACGCCGGGCGAGCAGTCGGAGAAGTCGGTGGGGACGAGGATGGTGTCGACGGACATGCCCGACCCCTGTCGCAGGAGTCGTGCCGGCTTCGCCTCGGCCCCGCCGTCGTGCGTTCAGCGCTCTCGTCGGGCGACGGTGTTACGCTTCGTAGCGACATGTCGGGACGAATGAAGACGACGACATTTCGAGGGATGCTCTCGTCGTCGCCGCAGATGGCGCGGCTCGAGGAGCTGGTCCGTCGCGTGGCGAGGACGGACGCGGGGGTCCTCGTGCGCGGGGAGACGGGCACGGGCAAGGAGCTCGTGGCCCGCGCGATCCACGATCTCAGCCCCCGCGGGAGCGGGCCGTTTCGGGCGGTGAACTGCGCGACGTTCACGCCCGAGATGCTGGCGTCGGAGCTGTTCGGACACGTGAAGGGGGCGTTCACGGGGGCGGTGTCGGACCGGCGCGGCCTCCTCCGATCGGCCCATGGGGGCACGCTCTTCCTGGACGAGATCGCCGAGCTCCCCCTCGACATCCAGGCGCGGCTGCTGCGCGTCCTTCAGGAGCGGAAGTTCACCCCGCTCGGCGGCTCGCAGACGGTGAGCGTGGACGTGCGGATCGTCTCTGCGACCCACCGCGCGCTCCGCCGGGAGGTCGAGGAGCGGCGGTTTCGCGAGGACCTGATGTACCGCGTGCGCGTGGTGCCCTTGTTCCTGCCCCCGCTGCGCGAGCGGGACGGCGACATCGAGGCGCTCGCGGACCACTTCGTGGAGGAGTTCAACGCGCAGGGCTTCCGCACGGTCACGGCCTTCAGCGACGCGGCCCGAGACGCGCTCCTCACGCACCGCTGGCCGGGCAACGTCCGCGAGCTCCGCAACGTGATCGAGTACGCGTTCGCGGTGGGGGAGGGCCCGACCCTGACGCGGGACGAGCTGCCCCCGGAGCTCCGCGGCGAGGGCCCCGCCCCCGAAGCCCGCGACCTCACCCCCGTCGCGCTCGAGCGAGAACGCCTCGCCGACGCCCTACGCCGCGCCCGCGGGAAGAAGGGTCGCGCCGCCGAGCTGCTGGGCATGAGCCGGTCCACGCTGTGGAGAAAGCTCCGAGAGCACCGCATGGCGAGCTGAAGCGCAGGAGCGAAGCGAGTGGGGAAGATGGCGGAGAGGGAGGGATTCGAACCCTCGGGCGCCTCAACAGCGCCACATGATTAGCAATCATGCACCTTCGGCCACTCGGTCACCTCTCCGATCCGGCCATCCTGTGCTTCGAAAGAGGGGGTGGCAGAGGCGGTAGGATTCGAACCTACGGGACCCGTGAGGGCCCTACGGATTTCAAGTCCGCTGCCTTCGACCGCTCGGCCACGCCTCCACGTGAAGCGGCAGGGAATGTAGTCGAACCGGGCGGCCCCCGCAACGCGGGTCGTTCAGCGTCGGGCCCCGAGCACCTCTTCGAGGTCCATCTCCCAGGCCGCGGAGACCTCCGCTGGGCTCGGGTCCCGCTCGAGGAGGGAGAGGTCCCAGCGCCGCACCGTCGCGTCCCACCCGCCCGTCACGAGCTCGTCCTCGGTGCGGAACAGGATCCCCGACACCCGCCCGTCGTGGGCGCGCAGCTCGGCGCGCAGCCTGCCCCCCCCGCCGTCGGCCTCGGCGTCCCAGATCCACACCGACCCGGACAGGTCCCCGGCAGCCACCCAGCGGCCGCTCGGCGAGATCGCGGGCTGCGCCGCGCGCATGGCGGGAGCGACCAGGAGCCGCCGGTTCGTGCCGCCCGCGTCGAACAGCACCACCCCCTCGTCGGTCCCCACGGCGACCCGCCCGTCGGCCTGCACGGCGACCCCGAGGCCCCCCTCCACGTCCGCCGCCCACGCCGGGTTCCACGCCCCCCCGCGCGGGGTCCCCACGTGCACCCGCGGCCCGTCGCCCATCACGGCCGCCAGCTTCAGGTCGTGGGACAACGCCAGGTCCCAGAAGGGCCCGCCCTGGAGCTGCGACTTCTTCCGGGCCCCGTCCGGGCTCGGGGCGAGCTGGAACCAGTCGCTCCACGAGAGGCCGATGGTCGTCCCGTCCGCCGCGACGCCGACCCGCCGGACGTTGCGGCCGACGGCCCCGGGGCTCGACTCCCCGGTCGCGACCTCCACGAGCCTCGACGGCACGGGCGCCGCCGCCCCGGCGAGGACGTGCGCCCCGTCGGGCGTGAACCGCGCGTCCTTCACCACCGAGTCGAAGACCTCGAGGTCGCGCCTCCCCTCGCCCGGAGTCCAAAGCGTGAGGAACCCGTCGCCTCGCGCGGCCACGAGGGTGCGTCCGTCGGGCGACGCGCGGACCGTGGCGAGCCCCGCGGACGTCGGGATGATGCGCGGCGCGGCGGGCTCGGGCAGGTGCCACACCTCCGCCTGCTCCCCCGCCAACAGGAGGGCGCCGTCGGCCCGCCACGCCATGTCGCCGACGCCCCGGACCGGGAGGCGCATCACCCCCAGCCCGTCCACGTCCCACACCACGACTCGGCCCTGCTCGGTGCGCAGCGCGACGCGGTCGGAGTCGGGTTGCACGAGCACCTCGGCGAGCGGGTGGTCCGCGATGCGCCGAGAGACGAGCAGGGACCCGTCCTCGGCGCTCAGCACGGACGCGGTGCCGGCGGTGCCCCCCACGACCACCCGATCGTCGTCGAGCCGGGTGAACGAGATCGCGCCTCCCGGGAGGGTCAACGGCACCACGGCCAGGGGCTCGTGCGCCTCGGTCACGTCGGCCGACCGGTGGACCATGTCCAGGTTGGCGCAGAGCACGGTCAGCACCTCCCCGCGGAACGCCGCCCCGATCACGGTCCCCGCGCACCCCGACCCCGAGGACCGCGCCCCCGTGCTGCGGTCGACATGCAGGAAGTCCGGGCCCCGCCACAACACGACTCGGTCGCGGGAGCCCTCCGCCGCGTACTGCCCGTAGAGGGTCTCGGAGAACACCTCGACGTCCTCCCCGCTCTCGAGGTCCAGCGCCGACGTCGACAGGCCGTGGGCGAGGAACGCCGTCCCGCGGTCGCTCAAGATCAGTCGGGGGCGGTCGTCTTCGCGGATCCAGAGGGGGTCGGCGGACCCCGGGCGGTGGGCGGCGAGGGACGTCCCCGTAAGGCAGAAACGCGTGCCGTCGGGGCGGACCCAGCTCGAATCGCAGCCGCTCGGCATCCCCGACACGATCTCGCGCCGGGGGCGGGGGACCCCGCTGTAGCCCACGAGCACCCCGCGGGCCTGGGGCGAGTCGCGGATCGCCAGCGCCTCGGCCGCCAGCACCTCCGCCTGGGCTCGACGGTCCTCCTCCTCCGCGGTCCGCGCCTGGAGGATCAGGGCCTGCGCGAGGTTCCCTTGGGCGCGCTCCCGCTGCGCGGCTTCGCGCTGGACGCCCACCACCACCGCCGCCGACACGACGACCGCCGCCAGCCCGCCGACGATGAGCGGGGCCTTCCACAGCCTCGCGAGCCGCCCGAGCAGCTCCGCCGCGGTGTACTCGTGAGCGCGCACCCGGCGGCCGTCGAGGTACCGGGCCAGGTCCTCGGCCAGGGCGGCGGCGTCCGGGTAGCGGGAGGCCGGGTCCTCGCGGGTGGCGCGACGCACGATGGCGCGGGCTTCGGGGAGCTCCTCGTCCCCCAAGACCTCGGCGAGGATCGCACCCAGCGACCACACGTCGGATCGGCGGTCGACGCGGCTCCCCCGCTCCTGCTCGGGGCTCATCCAGCCCGGCGTCCCCACCGAGCCGACCGCGTCGTCGTCCTCCTCGTCCAGGGGCAGGGCCAGCCCCCAGTCGGCGACCAGCGTCTCGCCGAACTCGCCGAGCAGGATGTTCGCGGGCTTCAGGTCCCGGTGGACCACCCCCCGGCTGTGGGCGTAGGCGACGGCCTGGCACGCCGCGAGGAGCCGTCGCAGGACGGTCGCCCGGCTCCGCTCGGGATCGGCGAGCACCGCCGCCAGGTTGCGACCCCGCATGACGGGCATCGTGTACCAGGGCCTGCCCTCGGCGTCGGTGCCCGCGTCGTGCACCGAGACGATGCCGGGGTGCTCCAGGCGGGCGGTGATGCGGGCCTCGCGGGCGAGCCGTCGGGCGCCGTCGGGGCCGGTCTCGGGCAGCGCCTCCTTGAGGGCGACGTCCCGGTCCAGGCGCTTGTCCCGCGCCGACACCACGCGCCCCATGCCGCCGACGCCCAGCAGTCCGCCGCGGTCGTAGCGGGCGGTCTCGTCCACGCCGAAGGACTCGTCCGCGGGCTCCACGGCGTCGGGACGCGCGTCGCCCCACACGCCGGCGACGCTCGCGTCCGGCCAGTTGGACTCGCTCATCAGGTCTGGTCGACGACCTCGTCGCCCAGCTCCATGACCAGCTCGATGTGGCCGGTCCGGTCGGCCCGGATGAGGCCGGGGGGCAGGCCCGCGCCGCGCAGCTTCTTGCGGAGGCGAGCGAGGGAGACGTCCCACTTTCGGCGCAGGAGGATCCGCTCCGTCTCGTCCTTCCAGATCTCGCCCGCGAGCACGTGCCAGGACACGGGTCCGTCGAAGGCGACGAGCTCGGACACGATGCGGGCGGCGATGCCTGCGAGGCTGAGGGCGAGGACCCCATCGCGGTGGATGTGTACGGAGTCGAAGCGGGCTTCGATCGTGAGCGGGGGACGCACGCCGCCCGCGCGGGTGGCGGGGCTGGCGGCCTCGAGCAGGGACACCGGGACCGCCGCGAACGATCGTCCGCCCATCTCCCACTCGTCGCCGGCCTCCAAGGGGCGGGCGGCCTGCCCGGCGACCCGGATGGTCCACGCGGCGCCGGACGTCCACACGTGCGCCGCGGCGCCGAGCTCGTAGCGGTGGGTGATGCGCGGCTCGGGGTCCAGGTGGATCGAGCACACCCCGGAGAGGACCTGGCGGGCGAGGCCGTCCGCCTCGACGGCGAGCACCTCGTCCGGCACGGAGACCTCCGCGACGTCCACGGCGAGGCCCGGCGCGAACTCGACGCGAAGCCCCGGCCGGAGCGCGACCTCCTTGATCGGCGCGCCGTCCACGGCGAAGCGGCCGCGCAGACCGAGCAGGCGCAGCTCGTCGCCGCGGAGGCTCACGAGCGCGTGGGCCTCGGAGATCCGGGCGTCGTCGAGGTGCAGCGCGGCGGTCTCCAGGCGACCCACGAGGTCGCCCGGGGCCAGGGTCTCCTCGGTGCCGTCGGGCAGACGGAGTCGGACGAACGCACGCATGCACGTACACCTTAACCGCCCCGCTCATCGATGGAACCGGGGAGCGCGGGCGTACTCTATTGGCGGACTCGTCGGCGGAGCTGCTCGGGCCCGACGAACCGGGTGAGCGACGACTCCAGGTCCTTCATGACGTCCGGCGGGGGGCCGGGATCGCTGTACGGGTCGGGCGTCATGCCGCTCCAGGCCAGGGGCTCGCTGGTCTGGGAGTACGCGACGTTCGGGTCCCCGTCCTTCGCCCAGCCGTGGCTGAAGACGAAGAAGGTGGTGGCCTCTCCGGGGGCCGGGGTCGCGCCCGAGACGTCGAATCGCAGCACCAGCTCCTCGCCGTCCCCGAACACCACCGACCGGTCGTCCACCGCGGCGAGGAGGTCGGCGACCGCACCGAACGCCGTGCGCGGGCCCTGCAGGGGCGTCCACGCGACGGGTCGGTGCTCGCCCTCGGGGGTGGGCCGCGTGGGGTACGGGGTGCGCTGCGTGTAGTCGAACAGGTGGGGTCCGTTCGCCGCGTCCCGGTACATCCGTGAGAAGCCGCCCGGCTGCAGCACCGGGTCGTCGGCCCGGATGCGCTCTTCGTCGTGGGGCGCGTCGACCCCACGAGCCACCGCGATGCGGTCCCAATACACCTCGAAGTCCGTCGTGATGCGGACCCGGGGATCGTCGGGGTTCAGGGCGCCCGTCAACGCCACGTACACCGGCTTGGTCTTGCCCGCAGGCAGGCCGACGTTCACCTCGGTGGGCCGCCACCCGTCGCCGTCGGGCACCTCGAGGACGGGGAACATGGGCCGCTCTCGGGCCTGCGCCCGCGCGATGTTGGTGGACGTGTTGCCCCACTGCAGCCACCCCGTGAGGAGCAGCACCGGGTCGTCCGCGGCGGCCACCTCGGGAGGCAGCTCGACCGTGACCGACCAGGGCTCCATGACCCCCTGGTAGCGCGCGCGCTTCGTCGGCCCTCCGAGGTACGTCGCGTCTCGGGATCGAACGACGTCGGTCACGTCGGCGCCGTCCCCGGCCGTCACCGAGACCGGCGCCCGGGGCGGGTCGGTCAAGCGCAGGTCGAAGCCCGTGACGAACGGCATCGTCCACTTCTCGTAGCTGTGCGCCACGGTGCCCGCCGGGTGTCGGACCGCCACCAGCTCGAAGGCGTCCAGGTACGTGATCTCGCGCAGCTCCTCCGTGAAGCGGAGCTCGAGGAAGTCGTCCTTCGGGCGGACCCAATCGGGCAGCCGCAGGTACTCGTCCGGGTCGGCGGGCGCGTAGAAGTTCGGCGCCAGCGCGAGCCCCACCGGGCTCACGCCCAGCAGATCGGTCACGAAGCGGTGCTCCTCGCCGTCCCACGCGTAGAGGAAGGGGCAGGACCCCTCCAGCTTCGTGGGCAGCAGCATGTCGTAGTGGCGCCCGGCTTCCGGGTCGAGCACGTACTGGCTCACCCCGTTGGGCCAGGTCGCCTTGAGCATCGTGGGCCGGGTCGAGAAGCCGATCAGCAGGTTCGGTCGGGACGGGAAGAAGGCGTCCGTGCGGGTGCCGTGCACCACCTCCACGACCACGCCGCGCATGTCTGCCGGGCCCTTCGCAGAGGGCTGGCGCAGGGAGATCGAGAGCCGAGGCACCGACGAGCCGACGTCGTTGCGCTGCAGGGTCGGGGGGTCGCTGAACTCGAGGATGTCGTAGTCGCCGTCCCGGTCCCAGTCGATCACGAGCCCGGGCACCGCGCCTTCGTGGGCTGCGTCGGCGATCCCGTCCAGGTCGAAGTCGGCGCGCGGCCACCGCGCCGTATCTCCGAGGTGCGGAGGCGGGGGCCGGAACTCACGCGCCTCGCCGCGGACGTAGTCGCCCTGCCGGAGGTTGTCGAGGACCACCACGCCGCCGGGGTGGTGCACGCGCAGGTCCCGGTCGTGGTCTCCGTCGACGTCGATGGCCTCGATCCGCGTCACGTCGAGGCCGTCGGTGGGCAGGCCCGCGGGCTCCAGGGCGCCGAACCCCTCGACGTTCACCGAGCGCAGGACCGCGCCGTCCGCCGCGACGACGAGCAGGTCGTGATCGTGGTCCGACTCCAGGTCGACGACCTCGACGTGTCGGGGCGCTCCGGTCAGGGGCACCTTCCCGACCTCGGTCCAGGTGTGGTCGGCGCCCCGATCGAGCACGTGCAGGCCCGTCGGCTCGACGATCAGCAGCTCCATCGCCGGGTCGTTGTCGGCGTCGAGCGCGAGGAGGCGCGTCGCGCCGTCGAACCGGGCGATGACGCCGGGCGGATCCGCGGCCGTGCTTGCGTAGGAGACGAGGCCGCCGCGCAGGAGGGCGACGCCGGGGGCGGGCAGCTCCCCGGCGACGCCGTCGACCATGTCGTCGAGCACGACCGCGTCGAGCAGCGGCCCCTCGCCGGGGAGGACCACGGACTCGGCCTTCCACCGGGACGGTCGCGGGGTCGGGGCGGGCGCGTCGAGGTCCCGGAGGCTCCGCACCGGGTCCAGGGTGCCCGCGGCGTCGATGGCCGCGGCGTCGAGGCGGTAGCGACGGGACCCACGCAGGGCGTTCAGCAGCCCGACCGGGTTCTCGGGCACCTCGCCCTCCACCCAGCGTCCGAGCTCGCCGGCGATCCGGTCCCCCTCGGCCCCGAGCGCGGGCTCCGGCCGCGCGCGTGCCCACCGGGCGAACTCCGCCAGGACGCGGACGTTGCCGGGCGCCGCGTCCATCGCGCGGCGGAAGTGGATCTCGATCACCTTCGGCTCGGCGGCTCCGCCCTGCCCGGTCTGCGCGACGGCGAGCGCGTGGGCCGCGTTGGTGCGGTCCGCGGCGGCGGCCTTCATGAGCTGGGCGAGCTGCCCCGAGACGTCGCCGCGCTCGTACGCGACGCGGCTGCGGAGGAAGGCGACGCGCGCCTCCAAGTCTCGGTCGGTCCCCGGATCGACGGCGTCGAGGCGGCTGCTCGCGGCGTCCAGCGCGCCCTCGTGAAAGTCGAGGACGGCCAGGTTGTACGCCACGCCGGGCTCGGACGAGGCGGCGGCGGCCAGCTCGGTCCAGGGGGTTCGCGCGGCGGCCCAGGCCCGCATGTCGTGGTGGGCGAGGCCGAGGGTCAGGAGGCGCTGTTTGCGGGCCGCGGGGGAGAGGTCCGCGCGCTCGAGGAGGGGAGTCGGTCCCTCGACTTCGGGGGGCGTCGCGTCGGGCGTCGGCGGGGGCGCAGGGGCCGGATCGCCGCACGCGATGAGGAGGATCGGGAGGGCCGCCAGGGCATGTCTCATGCGGGCTTCGTCCCGGTCGCGAGGTACATCGAGCCGCCGTGGGCGGGCTTGCTGGGGATCTCCCGACGTTCGTAGTTCTCGGCCACGGCCTCCAGAGGCTCCCAGAAGGGCCGGGTGATGTCGGCCTTGGCGGTCCAGTTCACCAGCCGGCCTTGGAACGACAGCTTCTCGGTGTGTACGTCCACGATCACGCAGCGCCCGCCGGGCTTCAGCAGCGCCCACAGGTTCGTGAACGCGTCGCGCCAGTCCGGAAAGGCGGTCATGCCGAGGAAGACGTGCAGGCGGTCGACGGCCTCGGGCCCGCCCGCCGCGGCCAGGTCGGTGGGGGACACGGTGCGGGCGTCGCCCTGTAGGAGGACCGCGTGATCCCAGCCGTGCTTCTGCGCCCGCTTCGTTGCCTTGCCGAGCATGCCGGAGCTGAAGTCGACGCCGACGAGCGCGCCGCCGGGGAGGATCGCGGGGGCGATGCCGTCGAACGCCTGGCCGGTGCCGCAGGGGAGATCGAGGACGGCGAGGCCCGAGGCGAGGTCCAGCGCCTCGACGGCCAGGGGCCGCTGCTCGACGTAGTGGCTCTCGGTGGAGGCGTCGTAGAAGGTGCTGAAGAGGTCGTAGTGGCCCATGGGGTCTCCGGGGCGGCATCCTACGTGTCGATGCCCGCCCGCGACCTCCCCCGCCTGCGGTTTCACCCCGTGGTGCACTTGCCCGACGGCTACGACGTGCTCGACTTCACAGTGCCCGAGGCGGACCGTCCGACGTCGACGTCGGCGTGGTCCGTGGGCCGCTACGACGAGGACCGCGTCATCTACACGCAGGACCTGTTCGGGGGCGAGGAGCGGCGGACCGTGCACATGGGCGTCGACCTGGGAGGTCCCGTCGGGACGCCGGTCCACGCGTTCGCCGATGGGATGGTCCTGCACGCCGGCTACAACGCCGCGGCCGGGGACTACGGCCACGTGGTGGTCACGCACCACGCGCTCGAGGGCGTCGAGCTGTATGCGCTCCACGGCCACTTGGACGGGGCGACCCTGCAGGACTCGCCCCGGGGCCGTCGATTCGCGGCGGGGGAGGTCCTCGGTCGGCTCGGGGCCGAACACGAGAACGGCGGCTGGCCTCCCCACCTGCACTTCCAGCTGTCCTGGGGGCGTCCCGAGACGCACGACCTGCCGGGCGTCGTCACCCGCTCGGAGCGGGCCGCCGCCCGGGAGCGTTTCCCCGACCCGCGCTTGGTGCTGGGGCCGATCTACTAGGGCGCCACATCCCGCCGACATGCCGCATTTCGGCGGGATATGCCCGGGCTCCTGCCGCGCCGGCTCTTCAGCAGCCTGCTAAGGCAGCGCGAGGCCCTTCAGGGAGCTGAGCGACTCGGCGAACGTGTCCTGGTTCGCCTTCCCCTCCATGCCTTCCACCTCGTCGTTCAGGGTGTGCTGCCAGAAGGTCCACCCGTCCCAGCCGGTCGGCAGCGTCGGCTCATCGACGCCCGTCTGCCGCACCCACAGGGGGTACTCGCCGAACGATCCGGCCACGTGCTCGTTCCAGAAATCGGGGGACGTCGCCACGATCGGCTTGCCGCCGGTGGCCTCCTCGAGCACCGCCAGGAACGTCTTCAGCTCGGCTCCGAACGCCTCGCGAGGCTTCGTCGGCGGGTCTCCGAGGCCCACGACGACGGTCGGCGGAAGGTCGCCGGACCCCGGCTTCGTCGTCGCCAGGAGGTGCCGCGCCTGGGCCTCGGGATCCGCCCCGGGCAGGTAGACGGCGAATCCTCCGCGGACGAGCCCCGCCCGCTTCGCCTCGACCCAGTTCTTCTCGAAGGCGGCGTCCACGGTGTCCACGCCCACGGTGGCCTGCACGAACGCGAACGCGACCCCCCCCGCCTTCACCTTCGTCCAGTCCGCGGGCAGGTCCGTCATGGACACGTCCACGCCCGGGATGGGGTCGCCCGGCTCCTCGGGAGCCGCCGCGGGCTGCTCCGAGGGCTGCTCGCCGTCGGTCTCTGGCGTGCCCTGCGCCCCGTCCGGCTCGGCCCCGGCGGCGGGGAGCAGCTCCGGCGTCGCCCCGATCGTCTCGGGATCGGGCGCGCACCCGAGGATGAGGAGGGGGAGCAAGAGCAGGAGGATGCGTGCGGAGGTCACGGGATGCCCACGAGCTTGTGCACCTGCAGGGACAGCCGCCAGCGGGGGTCGCGACGACAGAAGTCGACGACGGCGGCGGTGTTGGCGACCCGGTCGGGGCCGTCCATGGGCTGCAGGAAGCGGTGTTGGAAGTCGAGATCGACGACCGAGTCGGGCGTCACCTCGTGCGGAAAGACGAGCTTGAGCTCCTGCCCCGTGCGCTGCACGAGGTTCGAGGACGGCTTCGGAGAGACGCAGATCCAGTCCACCGAGGCGGGCACCGCGAACGTCCCGTTCGTCTCGATCGCGACCTCCAGCCCGGCCGCGTGGCACGCGTCGATCAACGGCTCGTCCAGCTGCAGCATCGGCTCGCCGCCCGTGAACACGACGTACGGAGCGCCCGTTTCGGCCCCCGCGTCCCAGGCGGCACGGAGGTGGTCCGCGAGCGCCTCGGAGGACCGAAACTTGCCGCCCCCGGGGCCGTCGGTGCCCACGAAGTCGGTGTCGCAGAAGTTGCACTGCGCCGTGGCCCGATCCTTCTCGAGCCCCGACCAGAGGTTGCACCCGGCGAAGCGCGCGAACACCGCGGCGCGTCCCGCCTGCGCGCCTTCGCCCTGGAGGGTGTAGTAGACCTCCTTGAGCGAGTAGGTCACCGGAAGGTGCCGACCAGGGTGTCCATCACCAGCGCGCCGTCGCCCTCGACGAGGAGTCGGTCGGCCTCGGCTTCGGCCTTCGGGAGGAACCCCTCCCACGCGTCCCCCAGGACCTCCTTGAGGAAGCCCGGTTCGTCTTCCGTGAGTCCGAGATCGAGGCACGCCTCGGCCCCCGACGCGTAGGGGAAGGTGAGCGCCCAGTACCGGGAATCGACGAGGCGCAGCCGGGTCGCTGCCGCTGCGGCCGCCAGCGCGTCCGCGGTCCCCAGGTGGAAGTTCGAGCGCGGCGGGGTGGGGACGTGGTGGCCCAGCCGCTTGGCGAGGGCGAGTCCGAACGTGGGGAAGTTCGTCCGCTCGGGCCGGCCCCACACGCCCACCCGCAGCTCGCCGCCCGGGCGCAGGACGCGGGCGATCTCCTCCAGCGCGGGCTCCGGCTCGGGGAAGAGCATGAGCCCGAGGCTGATCGTCACGAGATCGACGGACGCGTCGCCCGCAGGCAGGCGCGTGTCCCGGCCGAGGACGAACTTCAGAGCGGGGTGCTCCGCCCGGGCGACCTCGAGCATCGCGGGGCTGATGTCCACGCCCGACACGTCCGCGTCCGGGAACTTCGCGGCCAGCCGGGCGGTGGTCCGACCGGGCCCGCAGGCCACGTCGAGGCAGACCCGGGCGTCGATCGGCGCCCGCAGCAGCTCGTCCATCAAGGCGGGGGTGCGGTGCCCGGCGCCGGCGCTGTACCGCGGGGCCATCCCGTCCCAGAAGGCGATCTCTTCGGCGTAGGCGTCGGTCACGGGATCCACCGGAGGAACGTCGACAGCAGCCGCACCATCGGCTCGGGGTCGTCGGCCCCGGCCATCTCCCGGGCGGAGTGCATCGACAGCATCGGGTTGCCGACGTCGACCGTGCGCATGCCGAGCCCCGCCGCCACGATCGGGCCGATCGTGGAGCCGCACGGCAGGTCGGTGCGCACCACGAACTCCTGTGTGGCCACTCCGACGTCCGCCGCCAGACCGCGCACCAACCCGGACGTCCACGCCTCCGAGGCGTAGCGGGTCGAGGAGTGCGTCTTGATGACCGGCCCGCCGCCCAACACCGGCTTGTGCTGCGGGTCGTGCTTGCTGCCGTAGTTCGGGTGGGCGGCGTGCGCCATGTCGATCGACATCTGCACGGAGCTCGCGACGGACCGCACGAGCGAGGTGCGGTCGCCGCCCGCGAGCCGGGTCACGACGTCCCTCACGAACGAGCCGGACGCGCCCGCCGCGGACCGGGAGCCCACCTCCTCGTGGTCGTACAGGGCGGCCACCGCGGTGCCGTCGGGCAGCGGGTCTCCGGTGCGGAGCAGCGCGGCGAGGGCGTGGTGGCAGCTCGCCTGGTTGTCGAGCCGGGGGGCGTGGATGAACTCGTCGTTGAGGCCTGCGAGCGTGGGCGGGTGCGCCACGTGAAGGCCCAGGTCCCAGCCGAGGATCCGGTGGGGATCCACCCCGAGCTCGCCCCCGACGAACCGCTTCAATCGACCGACGTCGCCTGCTTCGGAGGCCTCCTCTCCCGTCGGGTCGCCCTTCGGCGCGAGGGCCCACAGCGCGGGCAGGTGGTCCTGCTGGTTGAGCTTCAGGCCGTCCTTGTTCACGCCGCGGTTCAGGTGGATCGCGAGCTGCGGGATGCGGCACAGGGGCCGGTCCACCCGCAGCAGCGCGGTCTGCACGTCCAGAGCGTGGTTGCCGCCCGCGGCGCCGCCTTCCCCGCGCAGCGTGACGCGACCGGCGAGGCCGAGGTCCCGGTCCGTCCACGTGCCCAGGAGGACGCCGCCGTAGACCTCGAGGCCGAGCAGCGCCGCCCCGTGGCGGGTGACGTCCGGCACCGGCTTGATGCGGAAGTTCGGGGAGTCGGTGTGGGCGCCCAGGAGCCGGAAACCCGACGACGTGGGCGCCTCCGCGCCCATGCGCCAGGCGACGATCGAGCCGCCCCGGACCACGTACCCGCGGGCGCCGGGCGAGAGGTCCCAGTCCGCGTCTCGCTCCTCCACGCGGGACCAGCCCGCGGCGACGAGGCGAAGCTCGGACTCGGCGACGCAGTGATAGGGGGACGGCGACGCCTCGATGTAGTCGAGGAGGTCGAGGGTGACGGGGTGGGCCACGGAGCTCCGGAGGGTCAGCGGGGGCGGGCGCCCCAGGCGCCACGACCTCCGAGGTTTCGGTCGTCGAGGGCGGGGAGCACTTCCTCCGCGATCGATTGATAGAACTCGCGCTTGTACTGCGCGCGGGGGATGAGGCCGTAGGGCTTCTCGTGCGGTCCGACGGGCTCGATCCAGCCGTCCGGCAGCAACCCCCAGGCGCGCTCGACGCGGGCCAGCTGCTTCGGCAGGGCGTGCTTCGCGAGCTTGCGGACCATCTCCTCGTCCTGCTCGATCGCCTCGTCGATCACCTTCCACCCGAACGCCTTGTGGTCGTCCGCGTCCTGCACCACGCGCTCCAGCATCTGCTTCGGCTCGTCCTTGCGGGCGCCGTCGAGCATCGCCGAGTAGAGGGGCGCGGCCAGCGTCTCCGCCACGCAGAAGACGTCCAGGCCTGCGAGGACCATCCGCTCGAAGGTGGGTCGGCCCCAGCCCTGGTCCAGCAGGAGGCTGCCCTCGGACACGGCCAGGGGGTCGCCCTCCCCGCCGAGGGAAGTGAAGACCTCGTACGTCATGTCGGCGTGGTCGATCTTGTCCCCCAGCACCTTGTGGCCCGCCACCAGCGTCTCGGAGGAGAACCCGAGGCGGACGAGCCAGCTCAGAAACTCCGACGTGACCGAGGCCGCGCGGTACTGAGCCAGCGTCCGCCGCTGCCACTCCGCTCTCACGATTTCGAGGTTCGCGCTCAAGGGACGCGGAGAATAGCGCGCAAACGGGGCACGGAGCACACCACCAGGGCGAGGACGGCGAAGCCCCAGGCCGCGAGCTCGGCCCACGGCACCTTCGGGTTGATCGCCCACGCGAGGGGCGCGACGAGCAGGAGCACGGCGGCGGCCCGCACGGCGGCCGACTCTCGCCGGCGCGTCGCCCCGATCGCGAGGGCCACGAACGCCGCGATCGTGGCGAGGTACGCGACCCAGTCCCCCAGGGCGACGTACACCGACGGCCGCGCGACGGGACGGACCTCGCCCGTGAGGAAGGTGCGCTCGAAGACGTCGGTGGTCGCGATCGGCACCCCGCGCGCGTCGACGATCGCGCTGATCCCCGTCCCCGCCGCGCGCACCATCGGGATCCCCGTCGCCGCTGCCTGGGCGGCCGCCAGCATCAGGTGCTGGTGGGGGCACTCCGAGTCCCCGAACCAGCCGTCGTAGGTGATGTTCACCAGCAGCTCCGCGCCGGACCGGGCGGCCTCGCGGGTGAGCCGGCCGCGCGTCGCCTCGTAGCAGATGAGGAAGGCGAAGTCGGCGGGCGCGTCCTCGAACACGGTCATCTCGTCGCCCCCCTGGAGCTCCCGCGCCCCCCCGATGTCGTCGAGGATCGGGAAGACGTCCGACAGGGGCATGTACTCGCCGAAGGGCAGCAGCACGTTCTTGTCGTACCGCCCGGCGACGCGACCGTCGGTCCCGACCCGGAACGCGCCCACCCGTCGCGGCACGGGCTTGCGCTCGCCCGGCAGCCGGAACGACGCGCCGGTCCACACCTCCACGTCTTCGTCGCGCACCAAGGCGCGGAGCGGCCCGTTCCGCTTCTGGTCCGGACGCCCGAGGATCGCCGCCTCGGCCCAGATGACCACGTCCACGTCCGGGTCCGCGACGAGGGCCTCCCGAGACAGGTCGGCGAGGCCCTGGACCACGCCGCTCTTGTCGGCCTTGTTGAGCGCGCGGAACTCCCCGGGCTCGAGGTTGTTCTGGATCAACGCGACGCGCAGCGGATCGGCCTGCGCCTCGGCCTCGGCGAGGACGGCCAGCCGGTGGTGGGACCACCCGATGAGGACGAGCACCGTCACGAGCGCCGTGGCGACGGCCCGCTCGAGCGCCCCCGGGACGTGCTCCGGTCGCCCCGTCGCCCGCTCCACCGCGGCCACGACGGCGAGGTTGATGAGCACGATCGCGAAGGTGAGGAGGGCGGGGCCGCCGAGGGAGATGCCGAGGAAGACCTCGGAGTGCAGGTACCAGGGCGCGGCCTGCGTCCACGGGAACAGCTGGGGGTTCCAGTGCTCGCAGGCCGCGAACCACAGCGCGCCCGCCACCGGCCACCACCGCCCCGTCGCGCGCGCCACCGGACCCAGGCCCGCGCCCCAGACGCCGTACGCGAACCCCCACAGCACCCCGAAGGCGGCCCCGACGACCCAGCCGACGACGGGGGACATCCCGGTGAACCGCTCCACGCTGTCGGCGAGCCAGCGGAACCCGACGGCGTAGACGAGCGCGCCCGTCGCCCACCCCGCGAGCAGGGCTCGGACCCCGTGCGTCCGCCGCAGGACGAGCGCGAACGGGACCCACAGCACCAGGTGCGGCCACACCGTCGCGTCCGGCGGGGACACGACGAGGGGGAAGCCGACTCCGCTGACGGCGATCGCCGCGACGACGAGCAGCGCGACCCGGGGAGACCTCATTCCGGGACCTTGGTCTCCCAACGTGCCGGGTTGGTGGCGGCGCCCCAGAAGGGGATCCCGTGGCTGCGCGCGAGGGTCGCGGCCCCGGAGAGGCCGTCGATCGTGAAGATGTCGCCTCCCTCGTTGAAGCCGTAGAGGGTCTGGTCTGCGTACCCGACGCCGAACATGGCCCCCTGTCCCGTGGCGCCGACGATCAGGGTCGTGCCCTGGGCGGGCTCCCAGATCGCCAGGGAGGTGGGCGACGACGACTCGGTGTCGTCCGCCACCAGGCAGTACATCAGTCCGTCGGGCAAGCCGACCATGTCGCCCGCGAACACGACGTTGTTGAGGGCGCCCGTGGACTCGACCACCCCCGTGGTGGGGTCGATGACCGCGATCTCCGAGCCGTTGCCCGCCACGAGGCGGCCGTCGGCCAGGGCCGTGAGGGCGTTGAAGGCCGCCCCGATGCCTGCGATCTCCGTCAGCAGCGTCAGGGACGCCGTGGCCGGGTCGACGCGATACAGCTCCCACCAAGCGATCGCGTACATCCGGCCCTGGCCGTCCATGGCGATGTCGCTGACCCCCGACAGGTCGGCGGCCGAGAACACGGCCGGATCGAAGCTGCCCACCAGGCGCACGTCGAGGTTGTCCTCGGGGTCGACCTCGTAGAGCTGGGTCGCGGTGTGCGCGTACATGACCGCGCCGTCCGCGGCGTCGTCGTCGTCCACCGTGAAGTCGTCGTCGTCCGCGGCGTCGTCGTCGTCCACGGCGTCGTCGTCGTCGCCGGTGCAGGCCACCGCGCCCTCGCAGTCCGGGTCGTCGCAGTCGAACCGACCGTCGCGGTCGTTGTCCGCGTCGTCCGAGCACTCGCCCGCGTCGTCGCCCTCGAAGGGGCCGTCGTCGCCGCCGGGGCATGCGATCAGGGAGAACGAGGCGGCGATCAGGAGCGGACGCATCGCTCGAGGATACCGTCCGGTCTCGACAGGAGCGGGGGTGGTATGACGCGACCCCGTGAAGCCCCACCTCTCCGGAATGGTCCCCGAGGATCTCGTCGCGCACCTCGCGGCCGCGGGGACGACGATCTCGCTCCAGCACGCGCGTCGGGTGCTCGCCCGGCACCACGTCGCTCCGGGACGGTCCCTGCCCGACCCGCGCGTCGCCCGGGCGACGCTGGAGGCCATCGCCGCGACCATGGACGCGTCGGACCTGGAGGTCGTCGAGCGCGCCACCGACCCGTCCGACGGGTTCGTGAAGTACCTCCTCCGATCGCCGGACGGGGCCCTGTCCGAGGCGGTCCGCATCCCCCTGGAGAGGGAGGGCCGCTTCACCGTGTGCCTCTCCTCGCAGGTCGGCTGCGCGATGCAGTGCACCTTCTGCGCGACGGGGCGCCTGGGGCTCACCCGAAACCTCGCGGCGTGGGAGATGGTCTCGGCCTGGCGCGTCGTGCGGGCGGAGGCTCCGGGCCGGGTGACGGGGGCGGTCTTCCAGGGCCAGGGCGAGCCGCTGCACAACTACGACGCCGTGCTCCAGGCGGCCGCCGTGCTGTGCGAGCCCGCCTGCGGGGCGATCGGGGCGAAGGCGATCACAATCTCGACCGTGGGCCTCGTGCCCGGCATCCGTCGCTTCGCCGCCGAGGGGCACAAGTACCGGCTGATCGTCTCCTTGACGTCGGCCCTGCCCGCGCGGCGGAGGGAGCTGCTCCCGGTGGCGGGGCGCTTCTCCATGGCCGAGGTGGCGGACGCGCTCCGGGCGTACGAGGACGGGCCCGGCAGCAAGGGCAGGACGACGGTGGCCTGGGTGATGATGTCCGGGGTGAACACGTCGCCGGAGGAGGCGGCCGCCCTCGGCGAGCTGCTCGCGGACCTCCGCCTGCGGGTCAACCTCATCGACGTGAACGACGCCCGCCCCGACGGGTTCCGCCCCCCCGACGCGGCCGAGCGCGACGCGTTCGTGGACGCGCTGCAGGCGTTGAAGGTCCCGGTCGTGAGGCGCTACTCGGGCGGCAAGGCGCGCCACGCGGCGTGCGGGATGCTGGCCTCTACAGCGACGCGATGAAGGCGGCGACGGCCGCCGCGATGTCGTCGTCCACGTCCGCCTGGGTGCGGCCCGCCTTCGCGAGCGCGCGCTTGCCCACCCGCAGGGAGTGGTCGCCGCCGTCCACGACGTGCAGCTCGGAGCGCGCGGTCATCTGCGGCCGGACCTCCGCGAGCACGTCCAGCGGGCAGAGCCGGTCGCGGGTGCCCTGCAGGAACAGGATCGGCGTACGCAACGCCCGCAGCACCTCGTCGCGGCGCTTGCCGTTGACGCCCACGAGGGGGTAGCCGAAGCAGATCAGGCCGCCGATCCGGGCCACCCCTTCCTCCAGCGTGAGGTGGCAGCCGACCCTCGACCCCATCGACTTCCCCGCGAGGATCGTGGGCGCGTCCGGGACCTCGGCCCGAGCCTCGTCCAGGGCGCGCCGGTGCCTCACCAGCAGCTTTGGCATGCGGTCCGGGGCGCGCTTGCCGCGGGCCATGTAGTCGTAGTCGAAGGTCCTCACGTCGCCGAGCACGGCCAAGCGCTCGGCCCACCCCTGCATCCACGGATGGGACGAGGGGAGGCCTGCGCCGTGGGCGAAGACGATGAGTGGGCGCGTCACGACGCGCGTCGCTAGTCCGTGCTCTCGGGGGCGTCGGCCTCGGGGGCGTCGGCTTCGGTCGCGGCGGCTTCGGTCGCTTCGGCCACGGGGGCGTCGGCTTCGGTCGCGGCGGCCTCGGCCTCGGCGGCCTCGGCCTCGGCGGCCTCGGGCGCTTCGGCCTTGGGCGCTTCAGGCTTCGGAGCGTTCGGGTGCGGCGCCTTCGCGGCCTTGGCGGCCAACGCGGCGGACTTGGCTCGCTCCGCCTTGGCCGCGGCGGCCCGCGCCGCCGACTTCTTCATCGGCGGCTCCGGCGGAGCGGGGCCCTGAGCCCTCCCCTTCTGGGAGAGCGGGGACATGGTCACGGAGATCATGCGGCCCTGCATCTCGGGGATGTTGCTGTCGAGCTTGCCCGCCTCCTTGAGGCGCTCGGTCGCGGTGCGAAGCGTCTCGCGCCCGACGTCCTGACGGCGCATCTCACGCCCGCGGAACCGCACGGTGAGCTTCACCTTGTGGCCGTCCTTCAGGAACTTCTCGGCGTGGCCGATCTTCACGTCCATGTCGTGCGTGTCCGTGTTGGGACGGAACCGCACTTCCTTGGGGGTGTTGTCGGTCTGCTTCTTCTTGCGCTCGCGCTCGGCGCGAGACTGGTCGTACTTGTGGCGGCCGTAATCCATCAGCTTGCACACGGGCGGGCGGGTGTCCGGGGACACCTCGACGAGGTCGAGGCCCTGCTCCTGTGCCATCTGGATGGCCTGATATGTCTCGAGGATCCCTACTTGGGACCCGTCCGCACCGATCACACGAATGGGGCTGATGCGGATTTGCTTGTTCCGGCGCGGACCGCGCTCGGTTGGAATCGGCGGGAAACGCCTTCTGCGACGAATTGCACACCTCCGGGGTGGGTTCATGTACCTCGCGGGCCGGCGTTCGGCGCGCGAGCGGGGGACTTAACACGGAAACTGCGGGGGGGCCAGAGATCCGCGGTGGCGTATCGTCGAATCATGCGCCTCCTGCTCGGTTCGATCCCCCTGCTTCTGCTCGTCGCGTGCGCCCCCGTCGGCGGCGACGACGACGACCCGGGTCCCATGCAGACCGACTGCGGGTCGACCCACGAGAAGGTCGGCTGGTCCGCGGATCTGGCGACGTACTTCCACGACGTGTCGGGGCGCGCCGAGGTTGTGGACGACTGCACGATCTCGATCCCCGACTTCAGCTACGACGGCGAGGGGGTGGACGTGCGCTTCTACGTCGCGCAGGACGACGACTTCGGGTCCGGCCGGGCGATCAGCCGCGACATCCTGGGGGAGGTCTACGACGACGAGTCGATCACGCTCCCGCTGCCCGAAGGCGTGAGCCTCGACGACGTGGGGTGGCTGTCCCTGTGGTGCGTCCGCTTCTCGGCCGACTTCGGGTCGGGCGAGTTCGTCCCCCCCGCGCTGGGGCGCTGAGCCCTACCCTCGGTACATGCGTCCGCCCCTCCTGCTGCTCTGTCTCGTCCTGATCGGCTGCCCGACCACCGACCAACCGGAGGCGCTGGAGGCGATCGAAGGCACCGTGAACTGCGACGACGGCGGCGATCGGCCGATCTGGGACTTCGCCTTGGCGGTGCGCGGCCCGGCGGACGAGGCGGGCGCCGAGATGCGGATCTTCTCCGACGACGTGCCCAACGAGTTCGCCTACTCGCTCGTCTTCGACGGAGCCAACGGGACGGCCCGGGCCGACTACTCGTTCTCCCGGGACGGCACCCTGCTGGGGGAGGACCCGAGCCCGGGGAACATCCCGTTCGCGTGCGAGGAGTTCGACGCCGTGCACGTCCTCTTCTGCGCGCGCAACTCCTTCACCCTCGACACGACCTGCTGGGCCTGCGACGAAGACCCGGGGGCCGATCTGCCTTCGGGCGCCGACGCCTGGATGTCCTGCTCGTGAGTTTCGGGAGGTGAACCGCTCACCCCCTGGTCGTCCACCGGGTCATATCGGGGCGACATCCGGCATGTCGGCGCGATCTGCCCCCCCCTACGGCGCGGGGCGCTCGAGCAGCGGATAGCCGCCCGACACGTACCCCGGCATGCATCGCACCATCGTCGCGGCGCCGGCGTACGGCACCCCGGCGACGTCGAGCACGTGGTCGACGCGCTCCCCGGGGGCCAACGCCACGTCCAGGAAGCGGCGCACGCCCGCGTAGTCGTAGGCGTCCTCCTGCCCCTGCCAGGTGTCGATGATCACGCGTCCCCGGGCGGGGACGGGGCCCTGGTTCTGGAAGACGCACCGCACGCGGGTGCAGGCGGACGTGGCTTCGGGGCACGGACCCACGACCTGCATGACCACGGGCTCCACGAGCAGCCCCCGAAACCCCACCATGAAGACGGCCGCGGCCACGCCGACGACCACCAGCCCCAGCGAGACCCGCTGGATCGTCCTCACGCGGTCCCCGCGGGCAGCAGCACTGTCCACCGCGGGTCGTCCAGGTTTCGGAGCGCGCCCGCCAGGCCCTTGCCCACCGGCAGGCCCTTCTCCCGGGCGCGCAGCAGCCGCAGGAAGAGACCGATGTCGCCCCCTCGCGTGACGGCGAGGGGCACGAGGTGGGCGAGGACGTCCCCGGCCCGCGCGTAGCGGTCGGCGGGATCGCGACGCAGGAGCCCCTCCACGATGGGCCCGAGGGCGGGCGTCCGCTCGGCCACCAGGCGGGCCTCGTCCGCAGCCGTCCGGTTCACGATCGCGTCGATGATCTCGCCGGTCCCGCCCCCGAACAGCTTCGAGCCGGTGGCCATCTCGTACACGATGCAGCCGAGGGCGAAGAGGTCGCAGCCCGGGTGGAAGTCGCGGCTCCCCTTCCAGATCTCCGGCGGGATGTAGCGGTGAGTCCCCTTGATCTTCCCGGGTGCCGTCAAGGCGGTCTCGCCGTGCAGCTTCGCGAGCCCGAAGTCCACGACCTTCCCGCGCCCGCCCGCGTCGAGCAGGATGTTCTCGGGCTTGAGGTCGCGGTGGAACACGGCCGGTCGCTTCGACGCCTCCCGCCCGTGCGCCTTCTCGAGCGCCCGCAGGACGTCGATCGTGAGCCGGAGGATCGCCGCCACCGGCAGCGCCACGTTCGCGCCGCGCGCGCGCTGCAGGAGCTCCCGGAGCGTCCCGCCGCCGATGTACTCCATGGAGACCATCAGGGCGCCGGCGTGGATCTCGACCCCCAGGACGTCGACGATGTTGGGGTGCTGGAGTCGGGCCGTGATCTTCGCCTCGCGCCGCACCGCTTCGAGGGTCTCGGAGCGCGCGGGCCCCTTGATCAGCTTGAGCGCGACCTGCTTGCGCACGCCGCCGGGCCCGTCGTAGACGGCGCGCCACACGGCCGCGGCCGAGCCTTCGCCCACCGGCTCCTTCAGCGTGTATGGCCCCATTCGGGCGCCTGCGACCCACTTCGGCACGTACGGTCCTCCGACGGTCGCGGAGCATACGGGGTGTCGACCTCATCCGCGGGAGCGAGCGGCGCGTCAGGGGGATGTGAAGCTTTCGTCGGGCGGCGTCGATCCCGTGGCGTCGCGCGCGCTGCGCCGGCACACTGCCGCGGTTTCCGAGGAGTCCTCATGCGCCATCCGGCCCCCATCGCCGCCCTTCTCCTGCTCTCGTCCGTCGCGTTCGCGCAGGACGAAGAGGCCTCCACCGAGGCCGACGCCCCCGCCGAGAGCGAGTCCACCGAGACCGACGCGCCCGCCGAAGAGGCCCCTGCGTCCGAGGAGGCCCCGGCGGCCGAAGAGGCCCCGGCAGCCGAGGAGGCTCCGGCAGCCGAGGAGGCTCCGGCAGCCGCGTCCGACGAAGAGGACTACACCCAGGGGGCGCCGATTCAGGCCGGCCGCCGGGTCGGTCACGTCGCCGACGGCATCCACGCCGAGCCCACCGCCCGCGAGGCGACGGTCGAGGGCGACAACTGCGTCCATGAAGATCTCAAGGGCGCGTTCACCCTCACGCTCCCCTGCACGCTGCTCGCCGATCACACGGGCAACAGCCAGCCGATGAAGCGCATCTGGCTCGGCGCCCCCGAGGGTCAGCTCAACATGATCGAGGTCCCCGACCCCTACAAGACCGTCCCGCTGGACGAGATCATGGGGAACCTCGGCCGCTTCTGGACGTCCACGGCGACGCCGGAGCCGGCGCACGAGACCACCCTCGGCGGCCTCGAGGCCCGCGTGGTCACCGAGCGCAAGATGCGCACGCTGACACGCCACTGGGTCTTCCAGCTGGACGGCCGCAACGTGACGGTGAAGCTCGCCGCCTACGAGCCCACCCACAAGGCCCGCGTCGCGTGGCTGGCCAAGGCCTCCGCAGCCTTCGAGGCCGGGCTCAAGTTCCGGTAGGGCGTCCGCCCGGCTTCCGGGCCAGCACCAGCATCTTTCGGCTCGAGCCGAGCATCCGGTCCAGGCGCACCATCGCGAGCAGCGCGAAGCGGCGCCGAAGGCTGTACTGGTGCACGAAGTACTTCGTGGACAGCGGCTGCAGGGGCTCGACCCGCTCCAGCTCCAGGCCCGCTTCGCCCAGCAGGCGGCCCACGTTCTCGGTGCTGAAGTAGCAGTAGTGCTGCCCCTCGTACATCTCGTCGCGCAGATCCGCCGTGCGGCGCGGGAACAGCGAGAAGGCGCGCAGCATCCACGGCACCAGCGTCCACGACTCGTTGCAGGACGACATCACGAGTCGCCCCCCCGGCTTGAGGTAGGCGGCCACTTTGCGCAGCGTGTCGACGGGGTCCGCGAGGTGGGCGAGCACGTCGTACATCGCCATGCGGTCGAAGGACTCGGGCGCGAACGGCGCGTCGGGATCGCCCGGCTCGCCGCAGTACACGGTGGCGGCGTTGCACCGGTCGCGAGCTTCGTCCGTCGACGAACGAGAGACGTCGATCCCGGCGACGTCCCACCCTCGGGCCTCCATCTCTTCGATGAGGTGACCCCGCGAGCAGCCGATCTCGAGGAACGACCCGAACCGCCGCGGTCCGCACAGCTCCTCGATCCAGTCGGCTTGCCCGCGCGCGATGGCGGCGAGGGGCCCGGCGCCTTCCTCGACGGCGTCCGCGTCGGCCTTTCCTTGGTGGGCCTGGACCTCGGTGTAGTAGTCCGCGATCTCCTGGGAGCCGCCGATCCTGTCGGTGCTCTTCACCCCGCAGTCGGGGCACGTCATCAGGTTCCGATCGCGAAGTCGGAGCGTGAGGTCGAGGCGCTCGTTGCCGCAGAGCGGGCAGGCGGTGCGGGTGCGCGTCCCGGGCGCCATCCCTCGGGAGCGGATGGCGTCGGCGGGGTTCGCGTACTTCGATCCGCTGGTGAAGTCGGTCCCGGGGCGAGGCATCGCCCTCAAGTTACTCGATGAGCCCCTCGGTCCGCAGGAGCGCGGCGCCGGCCATGACGTCGGCCGCGTAGGAGGGCAGGGCGTCCGCCTCGATCAGGCCCAGGACGTCGTCCTCGCCGAAGTGCTTCATCTGGTCGCGCACCTTCTTGCTGCCCACGTTGTAGGCCGCGAGCGCGAGCCCCCAGTCGCCGAACTGCTCGTGGAGATCCCGGAGCAGGCGGAGGGCCGCCGCGGTGCTCTTCTCGAGGTCGCGGCGGTCGTCGACGCCGTCCCGCACCCGCAGGCCGTA